>Ga0302320_10001328_pt1 | contig 59277 bp, 47 predicted proteins | sample Bog_T0_3_FD_202130 | JGI IMG/M metagenome (GOLD analysis project Ga0302320, IMG submission 202130) | Peat permafrost microbial communities from Stordalen Mire near Abisko, Sweden - Bog_T0_3 | ecosystem: Environmental > Terrestrial > Soil > Wetlands > Peat | place: Sweden: Abisko, Stordalen Mire... | reverse complement strand
GCATACCGACTCATTGGTACGTTAAGTACCAACTGGTGGGTATGCGATGACTTTGACGGAGACAAGACACGAGACGCGGCACGAATCGAAGACGCGGCTCCTGACTGCGGCCTTGCACGTGATCCGCGCGAAAGGCTACTCGGCTACGCGCGTTGAAGACATCTGCGAACAAGCCGGCCTGACCAAGGGCAGTTTCTTCCACCACTTCGACAGCAAGGAGGCGCTGGCCCTGGCTGCCGCCGACTACTGGATTGAAGGCACCGGCGCGCTTTTCGCCTCCGCGCCCTACCACGCTCCTCCTGACGCGCTGGACCGGCTGCTGGCCTATGTGGATTTCCGCAAGGCGCTGCTGATGGGCGAGCTGCCCGATTTTACGTGCCTGGTGGGAACCATGGTGCAGGAGGTTTACGACACGCATCCTGCGCTGCGCGAGGCATGCAACCGCAGCATCACCGGCCACGCGGCGACGCTGGTTCCCGACATTGAAGAAGCCACGCGCCAGCATGGTATGCATCCGGAATGGACCGCGGAGAGCCTGGCGCTTTACACGCAAGCCGCAATCCAAGGCGCATTCATCCTGGCCAAGGCTACGGGCGGCGCAAAGGTCGCGGCCCAGTGCATCGATCACCTGCGCCGGTATCTCGAATTGCTGTTCAACCAACCCCTTTTGCGGAATCGAACGAGCGTGTGAGGCCAACCTTCATTTCGAACGGAATACGGGACCCAAGAAAAAAACTGAACTCAGGAGAGAGACATGGGTACGAAGATTTTCAAAGCAACGGTTCTCGCAGCTTTCCTGCTGCTTGTGGCGCCCCCATTGACCAGGCCCGCGCGGGCACAGGAGAGCAAGGCTCCTTATCCGGCTATGGCTGCTCTTGACCAATACCTCATTGCCGATCGCGATGCCGAGATCGCGCTGGCAAAAAGCGCCGCTCCTCCGGCGCTCGCGAACGACGCCAGTGTCCTGGTCCTCGAAAAGGATGGGTACCATAGCGCAATCGAAGGCAAGAACGGCTTTACCTGCGTCGTCGAGCGGGGGTGGATGTCTCCCCTCGACAGCACGGATTTCTGGAACCCCAAACTGCGCGGACCCGTCTGCTACAACCCGGCAGCCGTGCGCTCCATCCTCCCCTACACCATTCTCAGGACAAAGCTGATACTGAGCGGCCGCACCAAAGACCAGATGGTCTCTGAAATTCAGGCCGAGCTTGCCGGCAGTTTGCTGCCCATGCCCGAGCCGGGAGCCATGTCGTACATGTTGTCGAAAAACCAATATCTCGGCGACAGCGGCGGGCATTGGCATCCGCATTTGATGTTCCATATGCCCCGCATGGGCGCCGCCAGCTGGGGAGCGAACCTGGACGGCTCGCCTGTTTTGCTGGACACGGATCATGCCGTGGGGCCGGAGCCGGAAACCATTTTCCTGGTGCCGGTCGAGCATTGGTCCGACGGAACCCCGGTAATGCACGATGATTCTGCCTCGCATCAGCATTGAGATGTGTGCGCCACAACTCGGTAGGAAGTGGGCCGTGCAGGAATTTTGGATTTGAATGGAATTCCGCGCATTCCGCGGAGAGATCGAAAACGGACTTTCTTCAATTTCAAAGGAGAACATAATGAACCTCACCGAAGAACCTGAAATCGTTCACTGGCCTGAGACCCACTACGTTTTCGTCGAGAAGTCCGGCCCGTTTCCGAAAATTTGCCCTGAAGCCTGGCAGAAGGCGCACAGCGTTGCCCCGCTGCTCAAGGAGAATAACCAGATCACCGGCTATATGAGCCTCTATCGCATGAGTCCGAATGTCTATCGCGCCGGGTTTGCGCTGGCGGCGGAGCCGGTCAAGCTGCCGCCTGAATTGAAGTATGAGAGGTTCGCAGGCGGGGAGTACAGCAAGTTCGTCTTGACCGGCCCCTATTCCGATCTTCCGGCGGCAACTGGGCGCGTTTGGGAGATTGTTTCCAAGAACGACATCATGGTGCGGCCCGACTTCGCCATTGAGAACTATGCGAACGATCCGAATGTCACGCCGGCAGAAAAGTTGATCTCGGAAATCCTCATCCCCACGGCGTAAGCGCGAAGGGATCGATTGTTCTCTCTAACCGGCGTGCGCGCGTCCCGTCCGATCAATCTCATCCGTCAAGGAAGGTACCTTCATGTCAACAGCTACTACAAGCGTCCGGCAATCGCTTCTGAAAGTGCCGGGCGCTCAGCTCTATCACGAGGTGCAAGGTCTGGGTCCCGTGCTGCTGATGATTCCCGGCGGACCGACCGATGCTGGAATCTTTGCGCCTCTCGCTGCGCTTCTCGCCGACCAGTACACGGTGGTGCGCTACGACCCGCGCGGCAATTCGCGCAGCATTGTCGACGACCGGGACAAGGACCAGGACATGGACCTTCACGGCGACGACGCGGCGGAATTGCTGCGGTGGGTGGGCAATGAGCCGGCCTTTGTGCTGGGCAGCAGCGGCGGCGCGCAGATCGGGCTCAACCTCGCTGCACGGTATCCGGAGCGCGTAAGGATGCTGGTAGCGCACGAGCCGCCCTGCATGGAGTTGCTGCCCGACGCTTCAGAGATGCGGGCGTTCAGGGACGATGTCTACAACACATACCGCGCTACCGGAGCCGGCGCTGCCATGCAGAAGTTCATGGTGGGCGCTGGGCTCAACGATCGTCCGCCGGTACAGCCTAAGGCGCCTCCGAGCCCCGAGATGGGAGCGACCTTCGGCCGCATCCAGGGGAACGCGGACTACTTCCTCGCTCATGGATTCAAGCCCATCGGCCTTTACGTCCCCGACGTTGCCGTGCTGCTAAACGCTCGGTCCCGCATCATCATCGGCGTTGGTGAAACATCCGACGGCACTTTGCCTTGCCGCACCGCCAACGCTCTTGCCGCTCGTCTGGGAACGGAAGCCGTGTCGTTCCCCGGCGGCCACGGCGGCTACATCGATGACCCTGCAGGCTTCGCTGAAAAGCTAGACAAGGTGCTTCAGGACGCCTGAACTTCAAACCGAAAAGCCCAGTCCAGAAGGAGGTCCCATCGTGGCTACCGCAGCCTTGAATGTTCCCGTCTCAACAGTCTCCACGTCGAAGGATGAAGGCGAAATTCTGGCCGTCCTGGAAACGCTTCGCCAGGCGCACCACGAGCACAACGCCGCCTTGTTCGCGGCGCAGTTCGCGACCAACGCGGAAATCTACAATCTGGCGCCGCCGCTTGCGCATCATGGAGTGGACCTGGCCGAGAAGCAAGCGTGGTTCGATTCCTGGGCAACGCCAGTGGAGATCGACACACGCGACTTCAAAGTAACCATCAGCGGCGGTTTCGCCTTCTGCCATGGCTCCATGCACATGAGCGGAACCAAGAAGGGCGCCGAGTACGCAGTCAATTTCTGGATGCGCGAGACCTTGTGCCTGGAGCGGAAGGAAAGCCGCTGGCAGATTGTCCACGAGCACACTTCGGTGCCGTTCTATATGGACGCCAGCCTGCGCCCGGCCTTCGATTTGCAGCCGTAACCATGCTCGGGGAGCGGATGCTCCAGGCCTCATCCGCGGCGGTGGCGACTAAAGGTCCGGGCTCCCACAATCTCTATACGGTCCTCATTGTGCATGCCATCGCATTAGAATGGTTGCGGGAGCAGGCATGGACTTGAAGAGTCAGTCTCCGCACCGGCGCTGGAATCCGCTGCGGCAGTCGTGGGTGCTGGTTTCGCCGCATCGCACGCAGCGGCCGTGGCAGGGAGAAGTGGGGCAGAAGACTGCTCCGTCGGGCGCGTCGTACGACCCGGAGTGCTATCTTTGCCCTGGAAACCTGCGGGCGGGCGGGGCGGTGAATCCCGGGTATGAGGGCGTGTTCTCGTTTGTAAACGATTACGCCGCGCTGCTGCCAGATCCTGTACAGCCGATCGAGGCTTCTTCGTCGCCGCTGTTGCGGGCCGAGCCGGCGCGCGGGCTGTGCAAGGTGCTTTGCTACCACCCCGACCACTCGCTCACTCTGGCGCGGATGACGCGCGAAGAGATTCGCCCAGTGGTAGACGCGTGGACCGCGCAATACGAGGAACTGAGCGGCGTGAACTGGATCCAGTATGTGCAGATCTTCGAGAATCGCGGGGCGATGATGGGCGCCAGCAACCCGCATCCCCACGGGCAGATCTGGTCTACCGGCTTTGTGCCCGACGAGCCGGCGGCCGAGACGCAGGCGCAGCGCGAGCATCTGGCCCTGACCGGATGCTGCCTGCTGTGCGCGTATCTTGCCGCGGAAAAGACAGCCGCGCCGGCAGGCGAGGGACGGATCGTCTTCGAGAACGAGCATTTCAGCGCGCTGGTTCCCTGGTGGGCGGTGTGGCCGTTCGAGGTGCTGCTGGTGAGCCGCCGGCACGTGAAGGCAATGCCTGAATTCAGCAGCGACGAGCGAGAGGGCCTGGCCGATGCGCTCAAGAGGCTGACTACGCGCTACGACAATCTTTTCCAGACCGGCTTTCCTTACACGATGGGCTTTCACCAGGCGCCGACGGACAAGTCGTCGCACGAGGAGTGGCATTTTCACGCGCATTTCTACCCGCCGCTGCTGCGCTCGGCCACGGTGCGCAAATTCATGGTGGGGTTCGAGATGCTGGGTATGCCGCAGCGGGATATTACGGCCGAAGCCGCGGCTGAGCGACTGCGGGAGGCGAGCGAGGTGCATTTCTGGATGCGGGGCAATTGACGGGGCCGCAAATCGCCCGCTACCGATGGTGGATAAGTCATCGTCTGCTGCAAGCACTTAGTCCGCTTCTCGAATAACCAGCCATACCGGCGTTTCCGAAGAACCGTGCTCCTGCCCACAGCCCAGGGTGCTGGTTGCGGCCCCGCGAAAAAGCGGCAGATTCCAGGCGCGGGCGATGCATTTCGATCCCACATCCAGAGAACAACTGGCCTGGGCAAGAAACACTTCGATTCATACTTAGGTATCACTCGATACCTTCGTCCAATAGATTCGATTCCTCACCTCTGGCTCAATCACAGCAGTCGATTCGAGTCAGCCGGCGCGTCGCGGCAAAGCAGCTCAGAAGTCAAAGGATACGACCAGTGGCAGGACGTCGCCGTACGTTCAACCGACACAGGGACCAAGGCGATTCTGGGGAACCCCGCCGGCACCGTTATGACAACCGTGAGTACTCGTATTGGAGATGTCATGGCTATGCGGAAACGTCAGCAGCATTTCGTTCAAACGAATTCGGGAGTCATTGCGCCCGAGCAAAGGACGAAAAGGGCACCCGTTGCAAGACTTGGCCATGAAGAATGGAAGCAAAAACTCGAAGCGGATTGGCGGAGCCATTTAGAGACTTTGCAAAAGTGTGTATGTGAGCTTCTTCTCAAGAATCAGCAGCTGAGATAAGCTGCTTTCGGCTATGATTTTCCAGTTTGGCGGTCACGTTGAGATCCGAAGCGGGATGCAATCTGCCGGGGCGGGCCGTGCATGGGATGACGGCTTCAGCAACTTCACACTGAAACATGGGAGAGAATGGTATGCCAACGATTACAACCAAAGACGGTACACAGATTTTCTACAAGGACTGGGGCCCGAAGGACGCGCAGCCCATCGTGTTTCACCACGGCTGGCCTCTTTCGTCGGATGACTGGGACAATCAGATGCTGTTCTTCCTTGCCAACGGCTATCGGGTCGTCGCGCACGACCGGCGCGGTCACGGTCGTTCCTCGCAGGGGTCGACTGGGCACGACATGGACCATTACGCGTCCGACGCCTCGGCAGTGGCCGAGCATCTCGACCTGAGGAATGCGGTCCATATCGGGCATTCAACGGGCGGTGGCGAGGTGGCGCGCTATGTCGCAAAATACGGCGAGCCCCAAGGCCGCGTCGCCAAAGCCGTGCTGGTCTCTGCCGTTCCCCCGCTCATGCTCAAGACCGAAAAGAATCCAGGCGGGACTGCGATCGAAGTGTTCGACGGATTTCGCAAGGTGCTGGCTGAAAACCGGGCACAGTTTTTTCTCGATTTCGCTTCCGGGCCTTTTTACGGCTTCAACAGACCCGGCGCAAAGGCCTTGCAGGGAACGATCCAGAACTGGTGGCGTCAGGGAATGATGGGCGGCGCGCTCGCTCACTACGAAGGCATCAAGGCTTTCTCCGAGGTAGATCAAACGGACGATCTGAAAGCGATCGCGGCGCCGACCCTCGTGTTGCAGGGCGACGACGATCAAGTTGTCCCCTACAAAGACGCTTCATTGCTGCAAGCGAAATTGCTCAAGCACGGCACGCTCAAGATCTACCCCGGATTCCCTCACGGCATGATGACCACTCATGCCGACGTAATCAATGCAGACCTGCTGGCATTCATCCGAAGCTAAACCCCTGCGGGGTCGCATGCGGCGGCCCGCTCCTGCAGCCGGGTGCAAAGCCGATAGAGAAATAGCGGCCGGCCGGCCTCGGCCTGTCGCCGGTAGCACGCAAGAGGGTTGTCTCGAAGACCCTAATCCGCACGAAGCGCGTTATTTATTCCGATCCGCGGAGGAAAACTTCGCAGTGCGGCCGCGCATCAAAACCGTATGTTGGCTGGGCGCATATTGAAATGTGCCGCCAAGATTGGGGGACAATGACTCGCCCTTACTGGTCCGGTCAAATGAAGATCTCACTGGTCTCCTTTGGCATTCACTTGTTCCCTGCCACAAACTCTTCAAGCGAAATTACCTTCCATCAGATAGATCGTCAGACTGGACAGAGAGTCCGCCACCAGAATGTCATCGATCGCAACAAGCCGGTCGATAACGCGGAGATCGTAAAAGGGTACGAGTATAGCAAGGGAAAGTATCTTGTTATTGAACCGGATGAGATTGCCAATTTGCGTATTGAGTCGAGGACGACGCTGGAACTAACGCAGTTTGTCGACCTTCGAGACATCCTTCCGGCCTTCTACGAGAAACCATATTTTGTGACTCCCCAATCTGCAGACCCGGACGAAGCATTTGCGGTCATCCGCGAGGCGCTCGGGCAGGCTAATAAAGCGGGCATTGGTGAGCTTGCGTTTGGGGGCAGGGAACACCTGATCGCAATTGCCGCGCCGCCGGAGAAAGAATCCCGGCATCTAATTGCGTACACCTTGCGCTACAGCGAAGAACTGCGCAAGCCTGCCGGCTACCTGCCCGAGATTGCAAAGGTTGCGATCGGCAAAAGACAGTTGAGCATGGCGACTGAGCTCATCCAGCAATACTCAGAACCCGTGAATCTGACGAAATACAAGGACGACTACGAGTCCGCGCTGCGCAAGTTGATCGAGGCCAAGCAAAGACATGAGCCCGTGCTTGTTGAAGAGGCGGAGCCGAAGCGTGCGAAGATTGTGAACCTCATGGACGCCTTGCGCAAGAGCGTGAACCAGACAAAGCGGTCGGCTGGCACGCAAAAAACAGCAGCCCCGAGGGCGAAAGGCAAAAAGAAAGGTCTAGAACTAGTCAGGTCGAGTAGACGAGCACACAGGGTGGCGTGAGTCATGCCTAAGCAAAAACGGATGCAGTCCGAGGGGCACGACACTGCCGGCGCCGAGCTTGTTCCCTATCGCTCCAAGCGCGACTTCAAAGTCACCGGGGAACCGCAAGGGGCGAGGAGTTCCCGGCCTCGCCCCGCGGTTGCGCATCCCTTTGTCGTCCAGAAACACGCTGCTTCCCGACTGCATTATGATTTCCGGCTCGGTTGGAAGGGCGTTTTGAAATCGTGGGCCGTCACCAAGGGGCCAAGCTACTTTCCTGGGGACAAGCGGCTGGCTGTGCAGGTAGAAGACCACCCGATGGAATACAAGGATTTTGAGGGCACTATTCCGAAAGGCCAATATGGGGGCGGCACGGTGATGGTGTGGGATCGCGGCAATTGGGAGCCGCACGGAGACGTTGACCAGGGTCTTAGGGAAGGGCATCTTAAATTCGCATTGCATGGAGCCAAACTAAAGGGCAATTGGGCGCTGGTTCGCATGAATGGCCGGGCAGGCGGAGATCACAAGGCGAACTGGCTGCTGATCAAAGAACACGATAAGTTCGAGCGATCCAAGGAAAGTGCTGCAATCACCGAAGAGGCCGGCCTGAGCGTGGTGACGAAACGAAATCTGGAGCAGATTGCCAACGGGGAAGGTCACGGGACAACCCTGCCCGGGCGAGCTGCCACACATAGGCTGAGTCTGGTATCCAAACCTGCTGCCGCTGCAACGAATCGGCCGCGAAGCAAAAATGGGCCGGTGAAGCAGCGCCCCATCCTCAACCGCGCACCGCATGAGGTGTTCCCCGGCTTCATCGCGCCTCAACTCGCGCAACCGGCGAAAGAAGCTCCAGAGGGAGATCGGTGGGCCCATGAATTGAAGTTGGACGGATACAGAATCCAGGTCCATATTCAAACCGGCAAGCGGGCGCGCGGCGCAGCCCACGGTCGCGAGGTCAAATTACTTACCAGAAAGAATCTCGATTGGACTCGCCGTATGCCCGAGATCGCGGCCGCCGCTGCGCGCCTGCAAGTTAAAGACGCAATCCTCGATGGCGAAGTTGTGGCGTTCAACGAGAAGGGAATCGCCAGTTTTGCAGATCTGCAAGCCGCTTTCCAGGAAGGGAAGGAGAGAGCGCTCACCTATGTCGCATTTGACCTGCTTCATCTGGATGGGCGCAATTTGCGCGGCCTTCCTTTCCTCGAACGCAAAGCGATGCTTGCTGCATTGCTGCAGGACTTCGGCGAGGACTCCATCATTCGTTTCAGTGAGCATTTGCAGGCCAGCGGACCGGAGGTCTTCGTAGAAGCATGTCGTCTGGGTGTCGAAGGGATTGTCTCAAAGCTGGCATCCGCAAAGTATAATTCCGGCCGGGGTAGCGCGTGGCTCAAGGTGAAATGCGTTCAAGAGCAGGAGCTCGTTATCGGCGGCTTCACGCCGCGGTCGAAGGGCAAGGATGGCATTGGAGCGTTGCTGCTCGGCTATTACGAAGAAGGCAAACTTCGCTACGCGGGCCGCTGCGGCACAGGCTTTAGCGAGCGGACGCAAAAAGATCTGCGTGCCCGCTTCGAACCCTTGTTACGAAAAAAAACACCATTTGCCGATCGTCCCGAGGCAGCGCTGCGCGATATTCGGTGGGTGGATCCAGAGCTGGTGGCACAAATTGCATTTTCCAACTGGACGCGGGACAACCTGGTGCGGCAGGCAGCATTCAAAGGGCTGCGTGAGGACAAGCCGGCGAAAGAGGTGCTTCGAGAGACTGCAGTGACGCCGGCCGCGTTGTCGCCGCCTGAAATCGCAACAAGAAAGGCAAGTACATTGCGCGGCAAGAGCCGAATGAATGGCGCCAAGATGGCAGATTTCGCAATCACGCATCCCGAGAAGATCCTGGATGAAACGACCGGAATGACCAAGCAGGACCTGGCTGCTTACTATACGGCCGTCTCCACGAACATGTTGCTGTATATTGCGGATCGGCCATTGAGTATTGTGCGGTGCCCGGAAGGGAGCTCCAAGGCTTGCTTTTTTCAAAAACATGTTGGGTCCGGGGTTCCGGAGAGCGTGAAAACAATTCCGGTTCCCAGCCGGAAAGGCGGAGCAACAGAAAACTATCTTACCGTGGACTCGGCAGAAGGGCTGGTTGGATTGGCGCAGATGGGCGTGCTCGAAATCCATTCGTGGGGTTCAAGAAACGATTCGCTCGACACGCCCGATCGAATTGTGATCGATCTCGACCCTGACGTGTCCATTGAATGGAAAACACTAGCCGACAGTGCGCGTGAACTTCGCGAACTTTTGCAGGGTATCGGGCTGCAAAGTTTTCTGAAGAGTACCGGAGGAAAAGGGTTGCACGTAGTCGTTCCGATTCGCGCCGAACACAAGTGGCCTGTTGTCAAAGAATTCTCTCACGCCATCGTCCGGCGAATGGAAGAAAGCAGGCCCAACCGCTATGTCACCAAGATGTCGAAAGCGGTGCGCACGAACCGTATCTTCCTGGATTATCTTCGCAACGATCGCGAGGCAACGTCGATTGCGCCTTTCTCGCCCAGGGCGCGTGCAGGGGCCCCGGTTGCGCTTCCGTTGGATTGGAAGGAATTAGGTGCAGACGCAATGCCAGTATTCCGGGTCATAGATTTCGCAAAGTGGAAAAGGAGATTGGAACGCAACCGGTGGGCCAAAATGCAGACACTCCATCAGCGTCTGTCGGCTGACATGTTGCGCGGCGCCGGGGATTCCCATCGACCGGTTCGCAATTAGGTAATGCGTTGCACCCGATATTCAGATGGGATGAGAGTTCTCCGCGGCCCAATTTGACGGTTGCGCGGCATCGTCCGGGGCGGCTATGATTTCCTGTTTCTCGCCGGGCGCGGGCTCCTCCAAATGCGGTTCGGGAACGATCGGGGCAGGGATGACCGTCATCGGCAAGGGAATCGGGTTGGCAACCGCGAGGACGGTCTCCGCACCGCGCTGCCAGAAGCGCGTAAGCGGCATCAGGATCAAACCAAGTTGAGCCAGCAGGAACATAGGCCACACGCGTGGCTGGGCCAGGGAATGCATGGCGGTGCGAGCGGTAACGACGACCGCGGCGAGCCCAAGGAGAGTGAGGAAGACGAAGGTCAGATAGAGGCGGAAAAAGTTGCGGCGGAAGGTGCGCCATGCAGGTTTGAATGTGCGGCGAATCTGGCGCTCGGGCCTGCCTTTCTTTCCAGGATCGACCGGGAACTGGATCAGGCCAAGCTGCACGGTGTAGACCTGAACCAAATCGAAGTAGACGCGAAGCATGGCGGCTACGAGCGCTATGAGAATAAGACCGGCGAGGTTGAGCAGGAAGGCCGGGCGGCCGACATTGTTCTGCTCAATGTGATCTGACCAGCGGTCTTGAAGCGCGTTCAACCCGGCAAGGACCGGAGCCGATACGACCAAGGTGATCAGGGTGATACGGACGAACCGCCAGAAGTGAACGAATCCCGATTGAAGAATTGTGAAAAGCTTGGCGGGAGTGCCGGTCTGGTAGCAGAAAAGAGTGCCCGGCACGATAAGAAAATAGAGAACAAGATAGAAAGGAGTGGAGAAATAGCTGCTGAGGGTCGCGGGCCCCGGCCCCTGTGAGAGTTTCATGAGGACGCCCCCCATGGTACTCAGATCGAAGGCTCCGGTCAGACGCTGGGACGCAAGCGAATGTGCAGTGATGGTGGCGATCTGCATGTGGAGCGGAAGGACAAAGATGAGCGCGAGACCAAGATTGAAGACATAAGTCCATACGAACGCGGGCCAGTTGCGCAGGGTGAGCGACAGGCCGCTGATGAGAAGCATACGTTTATGTGGCATTGAACAAACCTCTTGAAGAACATGCAGTTTAGAAGCCGGGGAATTTGCATCTGGCACAACCGCGAGGCGCAAGCTCTGTGCGAGAGTGAAGGCAGCTAGACGATCCATGAGGCAAGCTGCGCGATGAATTGCTGCGCGGCCATCCAGATATTGCTGAGCTTCCGGGCAGGAATTCCGTTCGACTCTTCGGTGTAGCTGTTGTTGAACAGGTCCGCGTCGAGGAGCACGGAATGGTCAGGGTCAATCTCCGCGGAGGTCACTTTGGAGCGGCGCGCGTAGCTGAATTTCTTCCAGCGGTCGATGCCGTCCCAATGTTCGCGCAACCGGGTGCCATCTTCAAAGACAACCTCGACCGTGACAGGAAGCACGAAATCGCCTTTACGCCGGAGATAGACAGTGCTGAGATAAGGAATCTGCTCTCGCGCATGCTTGTCTTTGGGCTCGGGCGCCCACCACTGGACAGGACTGGCGGAGACGCTATCGACCGTGTAGTCGAGAACCTGGGTACCGTACACAGCCTGATCGAAATAGGGGCGCAGGCTCGAATTCACCGGAGGCACGTCGGCAACACAGCCGGTAAGTCCGGCGCATGGGAAGTTTGTGGGGAGCACTGTCGCCCGCCCGCGCTGCACCGCGACCTGTTCGATGGTACGGAGGAAGTCTTCCGTTGTGGGATGGGTGAAGCGGTATTTCATGAAGTAGGTGCGCATCACCTCATCCATGGTGTCGCGCCCGACGATGCTTTCGAGAGTGGCAAGAAGCGTTGCCGTCTTGCCGTAGGTGACGCCTGCATAGGAACGGGAGTTACGAAACTTGAAGGCCCAATGAGTGACCGGGTCGAAGTCCGATGTTGAAATATAAGAGAGCCGCTGGAGTTCGTAATCGCCGGCGTTGGCATAGGGGCGGTTGAGCACGGAAGTATCCCTGCCGAGAATCGAACTCAAGACGTTGACCTCCGTGTAGGAGTTGATGCCCTCGTCAAGCCATGCGTCTTCAAACTCGTTGGTAGCGACCATGCCATACCAGTACTGATGGCCGAATTCGTGTTCGGCGGTCACCTCTGTAATGTAAGACGGTTCATACCACGAGGTGCCGCCGGTAAACAGGGTAGGGTATTCCATGCCGCCCATCTCGGAGCCCGGCTCAGGATCGATGACGGTAACGATCTTGTAGGGATACGGGCCAAATCGCCGGTCGAATTCTGCAAGGGTCTTGAGGATGATGTCGCGATAGCGCGGGCCGGCGGCGGGGTGGCAGGCGAGCGCCAGAACATGAACCTTCACCGGCCCCATGGTCGAGGCGTAGGTGCCGTCGGTGACGGTGAAATGAGGACTGGCGGCAAAAGCGAAGTCGCCAATGTCTTCGCCGTAGAAGCCCAGCGTCTTTGTGCCGTCCGGATTGGCGCGAGTGCTGGTGGGCACGCCGCTGGCGCCCACAACATACCTTTGCGGAACGGTCAGATGAACGTTGAAAGTGCCGAAGTCGGAGAAAAACTCCGTAGTGGAATGGTATTGGTGGCAGTTCCACGTCCCGTGCCAGAAGAGGCCGGGCTTGGGGTACCACTGCCCGCCCATGATGAAGTCGCGCTTGTAGCCATTGCGGGCGATGGAAAGCGGGAACTTGTCATGGAAGGCGAGACGAAAGGTAACCGTCGCGCCAGGCGCCAGCGGATGCGGAAGAGAGACCTCGGCAACGGTGTGATCCTGCATGTTGCCATCGTCGGGAGCAGTGAAATGCATGCTGCCGGTAAGGTCGCCGTAGCCGTCGGCTGAGATCGTCGAGATGTCGATGCTGCCAAGCTTCTCACTCGGATAATCGTCATCCTTCTCGGAGTCGCGAATGCCGCCGGTGAAGTGGGTCTCGCTGGTGAACGTGGACTGGGGCCGAAAGGCGTTGAGGTAGAGATGAAAGGGGACGGTGCTCAACGGCTGCCCGGTCAGGTTCTTGTAGGTGAGAACTTCGCTGGCGTCGAGAGTCTTGTTGGCCGTGTCGAGGCGAGCGTCGATGTTGTAAGTGACGACGCGGATCGAGAGCGGCTCGGGTGAGTTGGTCGCGATCGATTGCGCGGCAATCGCCAAAGGTGCTGCGGCCAGGGCGGCGAGAATCGCAGAAGAAAGTATTCTGGGGCGAGGCATAGGGGAATTGTAAGCCCAGCAACAGAATATGCTCGACAATCGAACTGTGCATTCTGTCACAAGGTTTGCCTTTGAAGGTAGTCGATCGGCGGGGCGCCAACGCCCTGCACGCAGAATCCGGCCGAAGACCCCGCGCCATAAGGCTGCGGGCCATGCGGTTTGAGCCTTTTGCCGGGCGGGGGCATTCATCGCCTGAAAGGGGCGGCGTTCAGGATTGACCTTCGAGCCTGGCTTCAACTGGCGGTAAGTGGGCAAGGGAGCCCTCCAGCCGCGAGGCCAAAATGGCCTCCTTCCCACATTAGCTGGATTTCGACAAAGGAACCTCCTGGGAGGCCTGACCGGCTAATTTTATGGGCGGGAAATCATTGAGACTGGTACCATGGTAAGCACAATCAGGCGCGCCATGGAATGTGTGCGCCTGAATCGCGGATGGCAAAGAAAACGCAGGCCTTTCCATGTTTGCGATGGCAGAAAAGTGGTAGGACCGTAACTGTCCTGGTGCTATTGTTCCGACAACAGCGGACGGCTAGGCTTCGGGTTGAGGAGCGCTTCCTATTGCGTACCCCGGCGGGATTCGAAGGTGCCTGCGCGACGCTCGGGAAGGAACCGGAGGGGAGCAATTCCGGCATCGAAATAATCGACGAGGGCCATATGACCGATATCAACCCGCAGAGCGACCAGAACGCACCGCCGGAAGACGTGGCCACGCTTTATTCATGGGCGAATTTACACGGCGCAAAATATCGAGATTTTTCGGCGGCGCGGGCGCAGACCCGGGAGAAGGCACGCTTGCGCGCCGAGCAGGCTCTGGAAGCCGAGCAAGCCCAGGAAGAAGTGAAAAAGCAGGGGGAGACTCCGGCAGTCGACTCCACGCACGCCGGGGAAGAAGAGCAAAGGCAAAAGCAGCAAGAGGCTCAGGCAGCTGAGTCAAGGCAAGTGGCGGAAGAAGAATATCTGGCGGTCATGCAGGCTCGCCAGCATGAGCAGGTGCGGCAGTCGGAGTTTGCCGCTGAGTCGGCCGCCCGCAATGGTCAACGCGCCGCGCAACTGGCCGCGGAAGAACAAGCACGCCGGGCTGCGGAAGCGGCCGCGGAGCAGATCGCACGTCTGGAAACAGAGCAGTCCGCGCGGGAGGCAGCGCGAGTAGCTGCCGAATTCGCCGCAAAGCAGGCTGCGGAACGAGCCGAAAGGCAAGCGCAGGAACTGCGGGCCCAGGAACTGCAGTCCCAGGAACAGCGAGCACAAGAACAACGGGTCCGGGAACAGCGGGCACAGGAACAACGTGCCGAGGAACTGCGGGCCGAGGAACAACGAGTCCTGGAACAGAGGGCCAGAGAACGTGGTGCTCAATTGGCTGCGCAGCAGGTTGCCGATCGCGCTGCGGAGCAGGCCGCGCTGGCAGCCGCACAGCACCTTGCGCAGCAACGCGCCGCATGGCAACAACTCAAGGCCCAGTTCGAAGCCCAACCTCAGCCTCGGGCAGACCGATTCTTCGATGCTCCAACGCCGCCTCAACAGCCGCCCTACTATCCGCCGCTGTCGCAGGACTTCGCCGGCTATGGCCAGCCGCAAGCTTACGGGCCGGCCGCAACGGAGCCCGGTCAGCCACAATTCAGTCAGCCCCAGCCCGGCAAGCCGCAATTCGGACCGCCCCGGGAGCAGAGGCCGCCGGAGGAAGTTCCGATGCTGCGCAGTCCATGGGCCAAGCCTGAGGCGCGGGAACCAGCGGCTCGGCCGGCATGGCTGTCAACCGAAGCGCCCGAGGCCCCAGCGCCGTATCTTCCTGTGTCTTTGCCGCCGCAGGTGCAGCCCGCCATTCCTCCCTCAACCGTTCCGTTGGCCTCATCCGTTCCTTTGGCGCCTGAGGATACGCTGCAGGGTTCGCGCGACCGTCTGACTTCCCGCTGGTTCGCGTTGCGCGGCGTGTTCGAGGGAGCTCCGGCTCAGGCGGAGCCGATTCCCGCTCCCGTGGTCTCGCGCGCTCCGGCGATGGCGGTATTTTCGCTGGCCGGGGGCGTGGGCAAGACTAGCCTGGTGGCCACGCTGGGACGCGCTCTTTCCGCACGGGGCGAGAGGGTTCTGCTGGTGGATACCGCTGCGTTCGGGCTGCTGCCTTTCTTTTTCGGAGCGACGGATCAGCGCCCCGGCCTGCTGCGCACTTTCAGCCCTCCGGGAGTGAGCAGCGATGCGCCCATTCAGATGGTTACCATCGATCCCGAAGGACTGAGCGGGGAGACACCGGAGAGCCTGAGCGGCGAAATCTCCAAGTATGCGCGCGCGGCCGGCCGGATTATCGTCGACCTGGCGACGGCTTCCGGCGCAACCACACGGCGGATCATGCGCATGTCGCCGCTGGTGCTGGTGCCGGTGATTCCGGATATGAATTCGGTGGTCAGCGTGAGCTCCATTGACGCTTTTTTCGAGCACAACAGCAGCCCCGCCGGCAAGGCGGCCATGCCCTACTACGTTCTGAATCAATTCGACGCCTCTCTGCCCTTGCACATCGATGTCCGCGAGGTGCTGCGCGAGCAACTCGGAGAGCGGCTGCTGCCATTTGCCTTGCGCCGCACCCCGGCCATGAGCGAGGCGCTCGCCGAGGGCATGACGGTAATGGATTACGCTCCAGGTTCGGCGCTGGCAGAGGACTTCACGACCCTGGCAGGATGGGTGAAGAGTCTTTCTTCTCCCGCGGCCACAAGCTACCGCGGAGTTCGCTGGAGCGAGCGATGACGGTAACAGGCCTTTGGCAGGATATAGGGGCCGGGGAAAACGTCTTCACCAAAATTCTTCGACTCCTTTTCCTGCTGGCGGCAGCGGTGGTGTTCTTCTTTCTGGCCGTATTGCCTTTGACGTGGCCGCAGCAGGCGGTGTGCGGAATCCTGACGCTGTTCATGTCGCTGGCCCTGGCGCGGGCTTCCGATTCCTACCTGATCACGCTCACGCTGACGATGATGTCGATGTTCTGCACCTTTCGCTACGGCTATTGGCGGGTGACGCAGACGGTGCACTTCTTTCAGGACCCGGCCAACCATTGGGGCGCTCTGGATGCATTTTTCATCGTGAGCCTGATCCTGGCCGAGACCTATGCATTTCTCATTCTCTTTCTGGGCTACTTTCAAACCATCTGGCCGCTGCGCCGCGCGCCTGTCTCCCTGCCGGAAGCGGAAGAAGAATGGCCGCACATCGACGTCCTCATTCCCACGTACAACGAGCCGCTCGACGTGGTGCGCTACACGGCGCTGGGGGCGTTGAACATGGACTGGCCGGCCGACAAGCTGCACGTCTACCTGCTTGACGACGGCCGCCGCAAGGAGTTTGAGCAGTTCGCCTTCGAGGCCGGCGTCGGCTATAGAATCCGCCCCGACAATTCGCATGCCAAGGCGGGCAACATCAACACGGCATTGAAGACCATGAACTCGCCATACGTGGCCATCTTCGACTGCGATCACGTGCCCACGCGCAGCTTTCTGCAGATGACGCTGGGCTGGATGCTGCGCGACCCCAAGCTGGCCATGCTGCAAACGCCGCACCACTTTTATTCGCCGGACCCGTTCGAGCGCAACCTGGGCCAGTTCCGCGTGATTCCCAACGAGGGCGAGCTGTTTTATGGAATCGTGCAGGACGGCAACGACTTCTGGAACGCGACGTTCTTCTGCGGCTCCTGCGCAGTATTGCGGCGCATGGCTCTCGACGAGATTGGCGGCATCGCCGTTGAAACCGTGACTGAAGACGCGCATACCTCGCTGCGAATGCAGATGAACGGCTGGGGCACGGCGTATATCAACATTCCGCAGGCGGCGGGGCTGGCCACAGAGCGGCTTTCGGCGCACGTGGGCCAGCGCATCCGCTGGGCGCGCGGCATGATCCAGATTCTGCGCATCGACAACCCGCTGTTCGCGCCGGGGCTAAAGCTTCCCCAGCGCATTTGCTACTTCAACGCCATGGCCCATTTTCTCTACGCAGTGCCGCGGCTCATCTTTTTATCAGCGCCGCTCATCTTTCTGCTTTTCAACCACACCAACATTCCAGGATATTGGGCAGCGATTCTGGCCTACGCCATGCCGCACCTTACGCTTTCGATCATGACCAACTCGCGCATTCAGGGCGAGCATCGCAATTCCTTCTGGAACGAAATCTACGAGACGGTGCTTTCGCCTTACATCCTGCTGCCGACGATGATGGCGCTTATCAACCCCAAGCTGGGCAAGTTCAACGTCACGGCCAAGGGCGGCGTGGTGAAGCGGACATTTTTCGATTCGCGAATCGCTCAGCCATTCCTCATCATGCTGGTCCTCAACATCGCCGGGCTGCTGATCGCCATTCCGCGCTTCTTCGTCTGGGATCGCGACCGTCCGGGGACGGTGATCATGAATGCCGTCTGGTGCTTGTTCAACATCGTCATTCTGGGAGTGTGCACCGCGGTAGCGCGCGAGATGAAGCAACTGCGCTCCACCGTCCGCATCGACATTGTCACGCCCGTGATGGCGCGCACCCCGGACGGAGAAATGATCGCGGGAGAGACCGTGGACATGTCTCCCGGCGGCAGCAGCCTTCGCTTTCCCGACGGGGTCGAGTTCATCCCGCAAACTCCAATCTGGCTGGCCTTCCCATTGCCTTCCGTTCGTACGGAGTTGCCTGCGACCGTGGTTTCCATGGAAGGATCGATCCTGCGCGTGCGTTTCCAGGACCTGACCATCGCCGAGCAGGAAGTGCTGACCATGGTGCTGTATTCGCGGGCGGACTGCTGGCTGGGCTGGGGCGAGTCGCGCGAGCCGGACGACGTGATGAAGAGCATGGCCCACATCTTTGCGATTTCATTCAAAGGCATGGCCCACACCTTCAAGAGCCTGTTTGGCGGCCCGGACAGGAATGCGCGCAAGAAGGCTGTGCCTCTCACCGTGGCCGGTCTTGCAATCGCTTTCCTGCTTGGCTCGCTGCCGATGGGCGCCTCGCACAACCTCATGGCGCAGCAAGCCGGCGATTCTGCTGCAACTCAAAGCGCGCCTTCGGGCGACAGCTCCACGGTGCCCTCGGCCGAGCTGGCGGTCGTCACTGGCCCTCCGGACAGAGACGTCCCGGCTCCTCCCGGGCAGTATCGCGACTCCTTCACGCTCAATGAGGCCGGCTCGCCGCAGATCGAACTGCACGGCATCGACAGCCGCCACGAGATTTTTTTTACGTTGCCGCAAACCCACGTCGTTCGCTCAGCCAAAATCCATATCTACTATGCGTTTTCTCCCGGCCTGCTGCCGCAGATGAGCCACCTGAAGCTGCTGATGAACGGCGCACTGTTCGCGACGATTCAGCCGACGCCGGGACAGATGGGCGGGTCAGACAGCCACGACGCGGAAGCGGATTTCATCATTCCTCCGGAATTGCTGGTTCACAACAACACGCTGACCATCCAGTTCATCGGCCACTACACAATGGTGTGCGAAGACCCCTCCAACACCGCGCTTTGGTCGCGCGTGCATCGCAACACGTATGTCGACATTCAGGGCGATCTGTTGCCGCTGGCCGACGATCTGAAGCAGCTGCCCATGCCGTTTCTCGACCCGGCGGTGATTCAGCCGGCGAGCATTCCAATCGTGTTTGCCTCGGCGCCCAGCATCAAAGCCATCCAGGCATCCGGTGTGGTTGCGAGCTACTTCGGTCTTGTCTCGGAAAGCCGACCGGTGCGCTTTCCGGTGCACATCGGCTCTATCCCGCAGGGCAACGCGATCGTCATCTCCGATAGCCCGGGCAATCTTCCTTCCGGCTTGAACCTGGTGGACGTGAGCGCGCCCACTGTGGCCATGCGCACCAATCCCAACGATCCGTATGGCAAGGTTCTGGTGATTGCCGGGGCCAATGCCGACCAGGCGCTGGTTGCCGCGCAGGCTGTGGCGTTGCACAGCGACATGCTCAACGGCGCAGACACCGCCATTGGCGATTTTCGCCTTCCGGATCGGCGCAAGCCGGACGACGCTCCGCGCTGGGCGCGCACCGACCAGACAATCGCGCTGTGGGATTACGCCACCGCGGACCAGTTGCAGGGAGACGGTTCGGCGCCCTTGCCGGTCTACTTCCGCATTCCGCCCGACATCTACTACCAGGGTAAGTCCGCGAATGCAGTTCTCCGGCTCGTCTACCGCTTTAATTCAGTGCCCATAGGTCCTATCTCCAGCCTGCAGGTGCGCATCAACAATGCGTTTCTTGGGTCGGTCCCGCTCAAGCCCGGCCAGCAGGCTTCGCGTGAGATGGAGGAGAAAGTACCGGTGCCTGTAGTGGACCTGCGCCCCTTCTCGAACTCGCTTTCGTTCGACTTCACCTTTCAGTTGCTCAAGAAGGGCGGCTGCCAGGACACGACACCCATCAACATGCAGGGCGCCATCCTGCGCGATACCTATCTCGACCTGCGCGGCTACCCGCACTACGCTCCGCTGCCCAACCTGGAGAGCTTTGCCAACGCCGGCTTCCCGTTCACGCGGGTGGCCGACCTGGGCGAGACCACCGTAGTGCTTCCGGCTTCTCCAACCGAGCAGGAGATCGAGACCTTCGTTACGCTCATGGGGCACTTCAGCCGCCAGACAGGCTTTCCCACACTGCGGGTCACCGTGGCCGGGGTTGATGCATTGCACGAGGGCGCGCGCACCGACTTTCTCATCATCGGCACCGGCGACGACCAGCCGGCATTCGAAAAGCTCAACAACAATCTTCCTGTCGCGCTGCGCGGCGGCCAGGTTCAGGTGCGCGACACGCAGGGCTTTTTTGCCCCGGTGCTGCACAAGGCATGGTGGAAGGTGCAATCGGATGAGCACTCGGAAAGCGGCGAACTCACTGCGGGCGGTACGCCCGAGGTAATTATCGAAGGCATCGAGTCCCCTTACGCCCCCGGCGGCGACCGCAGCATTGTTGCCATCCACTTGAAAGATGCGGCTTCCTTCGAACCGTCCATGGCCGCGTTCCTCAAGGTGCAGCAATCCAGCGACATCTCCGGCTCGGTTTCCGTGCTGCATGGCGCGCAGTTCCAGTCGTTCCGCATTGGCGCGAATGTCTACCACATAGGGCTTCTGCCATGGTGGACGAGACTGACGCTGTGGTTCATGGAAGTGCCGTGGCTGGTGGTGGTGGTGGCCATGATCCTGTGCCTCATGCTGGCGGTTTGGGCGCGGCAATGGTTGCGGGTGAAGGCAAGGGAGCGGCTGAGGATGATCGAAGATTGAGAAGCAGGGATCAGGGAACAGGGAACAGGGAACAGGGGAAGCTACAATTGGGACGCCGCTCAAACCCAAGTTGGAGACCTGCTGCAAATGGGCCTAAGGACGCACCGGCCGGGCAAGCAATGGTTGCTGATCGCAATGCTCCTGGCGCTCTTCCCATCGGGCGGCTGCAAAGAGAACTCGTGGCCGCTTTGGGAGTCCTATAAGGCGCATTTCATCGATGCCCAGGGCCGCGTCATCGATCACACTGCCGGCGACCGCACCACTTCCGAGGGGCAGGCTTACGGCCTGTTCTTTGCCCTCGCGGGCAATGACCGCGCCACCTTTGACCGCGTCCTCATTTGGACCAAAATCAACCTGGCAGATGGAGACCTGACGACTCATCTGCCCTCGTGGTTGTGGGGCAAGAGCCCGGCCGGCGAATGGAAGACGCTGGACACCAACTCCGCCTCGGATGCCGATGTGTGGATGGCCTACACGCTGATTGAAGCCGGGCGATTGTGGAACGTTCCTGCCGACACCAGCCTGGGCCGGGCGATGATGGCGCAGATCGCCAAGCGCGAAGTATCCGATCTGCCGGGTTTCGGGCCCTTGCTCCTGCCGGGCCCGGTCGGATTCCAGCAGAAGTGGAGCTGGACGCTGAATCCCAGTTATATGCCGCTGTTTCTGTTTCAACGTATGGCAACGGTGGACCCAGCCGGGCCATGGCGGCAAATTGCCCTCGACATTCCGCTCATGCTGGAGCAGAGCGCACGGCACGGCTACGCGATGGACTGGGTCGACTACATTCCCGGCGATGGATTTTATCCCGTGCCGCCCATGCCGACGGGCAACAAGGACAGCGAGCAATCCGGCGGCAGCTTCGACGCAATCCGCGTTTATCTGTGGGCGGGAATGATTTCGGGCGACGGCCCGATTCGCGCCCAGGTGCTCAGCGACCTTCCCACCATGAGTGTCTATCTTGCCGATCATGATGCTCCCCCGGAAAAGGTCAGCGATCAGGGCATTCCTTTGGCGCAAGATGGACCTGTAGGGTTCTCGGCCGCGGTGCTGCCTTACCTGAGGGCCTTCCCCGACCACGGGCGCCTCAGCGCCAGGCAGACGGTGCGCATGAGCAGAATGCGCGACCCCGTCACGGGAATGTATGGAAAGGATTTGGCCTACTCCGACCAGAATCTTGCCCTGTTTTCCACCGGCTTTCTGAGCGATCGATTTCGCTTTGGTTCGGGCGGGGAACTGAAAGTAGAATGGAAGCGCCGATGAGCGTGGTTCAGGAGGCGTTGGGAAGGGGCGCGATGGTTGCGGGCTGCCTGTTTTTGGCGCTGCAGATCGGGCTTGCTCAAAATGCCGCGCGCAAACCCGCCGCCAACTCTCCTGAATCCACGCGGGCACTTCTCATCGAGAAGGCACATGCTCTTGAGGCCCGCGGCCGGCCGGACATGGCGATCCAGTTGTGGCAGCAGATTCTGCTCTCCGATCCCAATAACATTGAATCGCTCGCGGGTCTCGCCAGGGACCTGAAACTTACCGGCTCCGACCAGGCCAATGACGCACTCGATCGTCTGCGCAAGGCGGCCCCGAACGGCCCCGATATCGCCAGAATTGGAGGCCTGGCCAGCACCCGCGCCGAGAGCGATTCACTGCGGCACGCGGGCGAACTTGCACACCAGGGCCAGTCGGACGAGGCCATGCGCGTCTACAAGCAGTTGTACGGAGATCATCCGCCTGATGGCGACATCGCGCTGGCTTACTACCAGACCCTGTACGGGACCGCCAGCGGCAAGGCTGAAGCGATTGCCGGAATGCGCGCTGCTACCGAGCGCAATCCAGGCGATCCGCGCTTTGCCATCGAGCTTGGGACCATGCTCACGTATGACCAGAAGAATCGCGCGGAGGGCATTCGCATCTTGCGCGAGCACCCCAAGGACGCGAATGCGCAGGCTGCGCTGCGCCAGGCGCTGGTGTGGGACGCGGCCAATCGGGCATCCGCCGCAGAACGGCGCGAGTACATCAAGGAGCACCCCAACGACACCGAGCTTGCCGGACGCCTGAAGGAAAACGAGGGCAAGCTGGCGCAGATGAACACCAGAATCGCGCGTACGCCTGCCGAGCGCGCCGCATTTGCCGACCTGAATGCGCATCACCTCGACGAAGCGGAAAAGCGCTTCACCGTCATTCTGAACGAGGAACCGAACAACGGACGCGTGGCCGCAGGGATGGGTTTTCTGCGCATGCAGCAGAAAAATTTCGGCGACGCCATTACCTATCTCGAACGCGCCGAGGCTAACGGCTTCAAAGAGAAGACCGTGGAAGATGCGCTTGCCGCATCGCACTTCTGGCTGGCGATGGGCGAAGCATCGCAGGCATTCGCCGCAAACCAACTCGATGTGGCCGAAGCAAAATATCGCGAGGCCCTGAGCATGCGCCCGCGCTCGCCGGAAGCACTCAGCGGACTGGCCGGCCTGCTCATGAAGCAACAGCAATTCGCCGGCGCAGCGCTCATCTACGATCAGCTTGTCAAGGTCGCGCCCAACTCGACCGACGGCTGGCGCGGACTGTTTCTTTGCTATGCGCGCGATAACCAGAATGACAAGGCACTGGCGGTTGAAGCGCGCATCCCGGCGCCGGTCAAGACTGCTCTCACGCGCGATCCCGAATACTTGCGTACCCTGGCTGCCATTTACCAGGCTGAGAACCGTAACGCCGACGCGCAGCGCGTGCTGGCCCAGGCGCTCGCCCTTCCGTTCCCTAATGGCGGCGCAACCCTCAAGGCAGACACCAAGCTTGAGTACGCAGGGATCCTGATGCAGGCCAAGCGCTACGACCAGGCGCTGCCGCTCTTCGCGCAGTTGCTCTCGGAGGATACCGGCAGCCTGTCCGCATGGGAGGGTTTGATCGGTGCGCATCGCGAGATGGGCCAGGACACGGCGGCCCTCGACGACGTGCAGCGGATGCCGCCCGCGGTCTACGAGTCCGCGCTTGGCAATCCTGCCTTTCTCACCATGCTCGGCGCGATTTACCAGCAGGCCAACCAGTACGAAGTGGCGCTGGGTTTGCTCGAACGCGCGGAGAAGCTTGAAATCGCATCGAGCGGCATGCCTACGGTGTCGCTTGAGGTGCAACTGGCAGATATCTACCTGCTGCGCGACGAAACCAAGCATGCCTACGACCTCTACCACCGGATTCTGGCCACCAATCCCGAGCGCGTCGACGCCTGGAAAGGACTGATCGCCACGCTGACCGCGATTCATCGCGAGCCGGAGGCGCTCGAAGAGATCGCCATCATTCCCGAGCCGGTGCGAAAGCAACTCGAAGCCGATATCGAATTCGTGCAGTCGGAAGCGAGCCTGTACGCCGCAACCGGAGATATGGCGCGCGCCATCGAGACCATGGATCGCGTGCTGGCCCACTACGCCAAGCTGCACATTCAGCCGCCAGCGAGCGTCGATATTCAGAACGCGTGGCTTTTGTTGAACACGCACAACGATCGGCAACTCTACCCCGCGCTGATGCGCCTGGGAAGCCGGCCTGGCCTGACCGTTGCGCAACGCGAGACCGTTCAGGACATCTGGGCAAACTGGAGCGTGCGCCGCGCTGCCATCGCGATGGACAACGGCAACGCCCAGCGGTCGGTCGATATTCTGGATGCCGCATTGCAGGCCTTCCCCAACAACCTCAACGTGCGCAAGGCAGTGGCCGGCGGCTACGCACAGGTGGGCCGCGCCAAAGAGGCGCTGGCGCTCTTCAAATCCATCCCCATGCAGGACGCAGCATCGGAAGACCTTCAGGGAGCAGTCGGCGCCGCGCTCGCTGCCGGCGACAAGACCCAGGCCGAGCAGTGGCTGCGCCAGGCGCTGGAACGCTATCCGCGCGTTCCGGCGATTCTCTCGCTTGCCGCCCGCTATGAGCAGGCCCGGGGAGACAACCAGCGCGCCGCCGACTTCTACCGCGCCGCGCTGGCCGCCATGCCCTCGGCTTCGCCGACGGAAAGGCTGGCCCACGTGCTTGTTTATCCCGAAACCGACACCCGCGCCCACCGCGCCATGACCACCGCCGACCTGCAGCGCCTGCTGGACCCCGACTACGAGCCTTTTCCCAAGACCACCAGGCTTCCGCCACCCGCTGCTTACGGCCCCGACCCTTACGACGACCCCGCCCCGGTGGCGCCGATGCCCGGACCTCCCGCGACGCAGCAGGTCCCGGACGACGACCTTCCCACGCCGCAGCAACTTGAAGCGCCGCAGGTTTTTCCACCTAACGCCGGCGAGAGCCAGAGCCCGTCTGCGCCGGTATATGTTCCGCAGTCGTGGGTTCCGCAGTCGTGGCATCTCAAAAAGCCGCAGATCGCAAGCCGGCGTTTTCACGCCGCTTCAGAGCGCAACGCGCCACGGCCGATGCTTGCTGCGCTCCAAATCAATCGGAGAGACCGCAGTCGAGGATACGGCAACTTCAGCCGCGCTTCCTTTTCCATCGCGCCCAAATCCGTGCCCCGCATGCTCCAGGCCGGCCTCGCGTCGCCGCAACGCGACACTGATCTCTCTGCCAACCCTCCGCGTTCCGAGGCCTCCGACGCTTGGAAGGGGCTCATCTTTTCCCTCATGGCCGGGAATCGCACGGATGAGGCCCTGGCGGAGCTGGAGAAGATACCCCCCAACGTCCGCCGCCAGCTCGATTCCGACGTCGAATTCGTGCAGGGCGAGGCCAGCCTGTACTTCGCCACCGGCGATCTTCCCCGCGCCAGACAGGACCTGAATCGCATCGAGAGCTTCTATCTGCTGCGCCGCACCCCGGCGCCGCCGGGAATGGAAGTGCAGCACGCCTGGCTGCTCTACGAAGCAGGCGAAGACCGCGTTCTCTATCCCGTTCTGCAAGGCCTCGACGCCCGTCCCGACCTGACCGCTGCGCAGCGGGAACGGGTGCGAACCCTTTGGGCAACTTGGGCCGTGCGGCGGGCCGAGTACTTCCTCGACAACGGGAGTCCGCTGCGGGGCGTACAAATCCTTCAAGCTGCGGCGGAGGACTATCCCAACAACATGACCATTCGCCGAGCCGTCGCCGGTGCCTATACGAAAATCGGCCGCACTTCGGACGCGCTCGCCCTCTTCAAGACCATCCCCATGATGGACGCTACGCCCGCCGACTACCAGGGAGCCATCGGCGCGGCCATCGCCGCCACCGATATGGCCCAGGCCGAAGAGTGGCTTCGCCAGGCGCTCGCCCGTTATCCCGCAGACCCGCTGGTACTCGGGCAGGCCGCGCGCTTCGAGCAGGCCCGCGGCAACACTCAGCGCGCAGCAGACTTCTGGCGAGCTTCTCTCGCCGCCATGCCTCCCGGCTCCCCCGTGCAGAACCCCGACGGCACGCTGCTGCCCAGGGGCTCCTACGCATCCCCCTCGCGCGAAGAGATGAAGCGCCTGCTTGACCCGCGCAATGACCCGCCGGCGAAAGTGAACGCGCGGCCGCCGCTGCCCGCCTACGGCCCCAACAACTCGGTCGACCACGCGCCTTCTGGCGGAATACCCTCAGGGGCGCCATTATCGTCCCTGCCGCCCAGAAGCCAATGGCTGCACGCCCCCTCTTCGATTCCACTACCTATGCCGCAGGGATTGACCGCGGGCAATCCGTATGGGGGGCAGGGAACTGGCTCAAGCGCTGCGATCAGCAACCCTCCGGCGGGCAACCAGGTTCACATCGCTTCAAGCTCCAGACCAGCCTCGTCCCCCTCCCCTTACATGGGCAAAATGAACCTGCCGCCCTCTGAAGAAACGATCGACACGATCGACTCCGCCAGCGCCCCACCGGCGGCCAACACCAGGCCGCAAATCCCACGGCCGCCGCCGGTCTGGACCGCGAAAACCACAACCACCTCCCAGACACCGAGCCTGCGCATTACCTCACGCCCCATGGGCCCGTTAGCCGCGCAGGCGCAAGCTCTCTTCGCCGACCAGACTGACGGCCAGCTCACGCAGGGCTCCGCCTCGGCCATGCATAACCTGGCGAACGCCCCAGCAGGACCACCCGCCAGCCTGCATAACAGCAACGCGACGAACGGCCGGTACAACGTGGCGCAATACACTCCATCGGCACAGGAGGCGGCTACGGGAGCCTATTCCGCTCCCAGACAGCAGCAGCAAACCCCCAAGCCGCCCTCGGGCATCCCTCCGCCGGCCGCCGCCGCGCCCGCCAAACCCTCCGCGGCCCAGGCGATGGCGAGGAAGAGAAAGAAAGCTCGACCGGCCGCGGAACAGTCCACTACGCAAAGCAGCACACAGACGCTTGGCCAGGCTCCAGCGGAGCCGAACAACCTAGCCGGCCAGCCCGCTCAGCAGGTTCCAACGGAAGAACCCACACCCACTCCCGCGCCCTCCACAGAAACCGGCCTCAGCGACGAAGAGCTTCAGCAGCGCAATCTGCCGCCGCTGCGCGGCCCGTGGATCCGCATCCAGCGTCAGGGCAACCCCATCGGTCCGCGAGAAGAGGCCGAGATGCAGTTGCGGTCGATCGAATCCGGATACAGCCCCTGGCTGGGCGGCGCGGGCGTCATCAATTATCGTTCAGGCAGCCTGGGATACGACCATCTGTCCGCCCTCGAAGCTCCTTTCGAAGTCTCCATGCCGCTGGGCCCCAACGTGCGCCTGACCGTTGTCGCCAAGCCGGTCTTTCTCGATTCCGGCCAGGCCGACGGCACGAGCACCCTTACCGTTCAGGAGTTCACCACCACAGGCTCCACGCTAGTCTCCATCCCGCAGCCCATCGGGACGCTAACCGCTGCGGCCACCACGCTGCCTCCGCAGCAGAATGCCGCGGGCGTCGGCGGTGAAGTGCAAATGGCGTTTCCACACCTTGCGATTGCCGGCGGATACACGCCTGAAGGCTTCCTGGTCGCCACCTTCACCGGTCGCTTCTATTGGAAACCCGCCAACGGGCCGTTTACCTTGAATTTCAGCCGCGATCCCGTCCGCGACACGCAGCTGTCCTACTCCGGCCTGCGCGACCCCAGCGGCAACACCCTGGGAAGCATGGGACAGATCTGGGGCGGCGTGGTTGCCAACCAGGGCAAAGTGCAGTTCGCCCAAGGCGGCGCCGAGTCGGGATACTACTTCGGGCTTGGCGGCCAATACCTCACCGGCTACACGGTTCAGACCAACAACCGCTTTGACGGCTCCGGCGGGGCCTACTGGCGCTTGAAAACCGCGCCCGAGTACGGCGACCTGAGCATCGGCGCCAACTTCTTCGGCATGCACTACGAGCACAACGAAGACGCATTCACTCACGGCATGGGCGGCTATTTCAGCCCGCAGTTCTACTTGCTGGCCAACGTGCCTTTCACCTGGGTGGGCCACTATGGGGCGCGCTGGCATTACGACATTCTCGGCAGCCTGGGCGTGCAGGCCTTCCAGGAAGACGCCGCGCCGCTGTGGCCGCTGGGCGTCGACAAGGCTTTGGAGACGGCCATGAACAACGCCATGCTCCCCGCCAAGACCAGCGTCGGCGCCAACTACGATCTGCGCAGCCATGTCTCTTACCAGATTGGCCCGCACTGGTTCGCGGAGGGATTCGTCGGCGCCAACAATTCGCGCAACTACGCGGCGGTCAACGCGGGGTTTTCAATTCACTACATGATCCGCGCCCAGCCGTCAACGGCGACAACGCCGACCGGCATTTTCCCCACGGAGGGCGTGCGGCCGTTCGCGGTTCCCTAATTCTCCCTCAAATCCCAGGCGAGAGACGGCGCACGCCCGCATCGCTTCTGGCTTTTCCCGCGGCAGATGCGGCGCGGCGCTGATCGCGCGGCTTCGCTGTCGGCGACGCCGGACGACTTAGCCACCCAAGCATGATGCGGTTCGCTTCTTCGGGCGTTTCTTCGAAGAATGCATGGCCGCGGCCGGGCAGCACGATGAGCTCGGAGGCGCGTAGTTTGCGATGCAGCTTGATGGCGGAGCCAAGACTGATCGTACGATCCCGATCGCCCCATACGAGTAGAGTTGGAATCCGCCTTACGCGGCGGAGCGCGGCTTTCAATTTGGCCCGCTCCGCAGACCAGCCGCGCACAATGCGCAGGACGTGATGCAGCGTGACGGGCTTGCGCAGCCCATCGACAACCTCGCGTAAACAGCTATCGACAACGCGGTCGGCGCCTCCATACATTTGTCCCAGGGCGATGCGCTGAACCGGGGACGGCACATAGGGCAGCAGGCTGGCGAGAAACCCGCCCCACGGGCTGCTGCAGAAGCGCATGATGGGATCGCTGGAGCGGCAGTATGGATTGGCTGGCGCAAAGAGGATGAGCCTGCCCACACGTCCGGGGTGGAGCGCGGCAAGCATCAGGGCGACGGCTCCTCCGTGAGAATGGGCGGCGATGTCGGCCACCGCAATTCCCAATGCATCCATTACATAGACAATCCGCCTGGCGGTGGCGCCGAGCCCAGGGTCCAACCCTCCCACCCGCTGCGATTTGCCCATGTTCACCAGGTCGATGGCGTAAACGCTGGCCTGCGCAGCGAGCGCGTCGATGTTGTTTCGCCAGTTGGCGCTTGAACCGACCAGTCCGTGGATGAGAAGCATTGGCCTGCCGCTGCCCGCGTGCACATAGTACACGCGAGCGCCGGCTACATCCACGAATCCCTCTTCGTATTCCGGTCGCGAGGTTTCCTGCATCATGGCTAGCAATCCTTTCTTGCAAAAGCCTTGAAGCCAGACCCTGCTGCAACAGCTTCGCGGCTGATGTGGTCCTTCGAAACAGACGCAAGGTTCATGTTCAACACGTGATTGCGATGGATTGGATGTGAAAGAAGCCTGAAATGTAACCTGAGTTGTACAGGAAATTCGGCGCTGTGGCAACCATTTTTCCGGAAGGAGAAAAACCCCTGGGCGCCCCATGAGTAACTGTCGATTGAGGTGGCCTAGCTTTCCGAATCAGCCCTAAAACAAAGCATCCGCCTGATCCCTTTGTGCTATACCCGCCTCGGCTCACCCCGTGCTACGTTCTTGCTCAGGAGATCCCCGTGAGCCTTATCAGCTTTCTGTCCAAGCAGTTCATCGGCGTCATTGAATGGAGCGAGCCGCAAGACGGCATTCTTGCCTATCGCTATCCCATGCAGGACTTGGAGATTCAGACTGGCGGCCAGCTCACGGTGAGCGAGTCGCAGGTGGCAGCCTTTGTCAACGAAGGCAAAATTGCCGACATCTTCGGACCCGGACTGCACACGTTGAACACGCGCAATCTCCCCATCCTCACCGACCTGAGGAACTGGGACAAGGACTTCGAGTCGCCCTTCAAGTCAGAGGTCTACTTCTTTTCCACGCGCCTTCAGATCGATCAGAAGTGGGGCACGGCGACGCCGATCACCATCCGCGACAAGGAGTTCGGCGCCGTCCGCCTGCGCTGCTTCGGCATCTACAGCTATCGCATCGCCGACCCCAAGGTGTTCTTCAACCAGGTCAGCGGCACGCGGGAGTGCTACTTCGCGGCCGATCTCGAAGGCCAGTTGCGGGACTCGATTCTGGCCAACATGACCAGCACCTTCGCCAACAGCAATTTGCCTTTCCTCGACCTGACCGCCAACCAGGCCCTGCTTGCGGACAAGATCGCCGAGCAGATGAAGCCCAGTTTCGCCGCGTTGGGCCTGGAATTGAACCAGTTCGCCGTCGAAAACATCTCCCTACCCGACGAACTCGCCAAGGTACTCGATCAGCGCATCGGCATGAGCATGGTGGGCGACGTGAGCCGCTACACGCAATATGCTGCCGCCGAGTCGCTTGACCTGGCCGCCGCCAACACCGGCGGAGGCGCCGGCGTGGGCATGGGCCTGGGCGCCGGAGCGGCGGTCGCGCAAGTCCTCGCAACTTCGCTCAAATCGCCGGTCGCCGTTGTCGCGCCCGTTGTTGCCGCGACTCCTGCAGTTGCGTCGGCCGACACGAAATTCTGCATCGATTGCGGCAAGCCCATTCCGTCACGCTCGAAGTTTTGCGCGGAGTGCGGACAGCCGCAGTGACCTGTCCCGCCTGCGGTGGTCCCATCACGCCCAAGCCGGATACCGAGGGCTATAAGTGCGATTACTGCCACGCAGTTTTTTATCCCGGTGAGGAAGACGACGGCGTGCAAGTTTCCGCCGAGCCCGCCGATCCCAGCTTCAACCAGGCCTGCCCTGTTTGCAGCCAGATCCTCGTCCACGCCTTGATCGCCAAGCTGCCGGTGCTCTATTGCACGGAATGCCACGGCCTGCTGATGCGCATGGGCACGCTGCCCGACTTGATTGATGCACTGCGCGCGAGCATCCCGACTCCTGCCGTGCAAACTCCTCCCGACCCGGGCGATCTGAAGCGCCTCCTCCAATGTCCCGGGTGCCACCGCCGCATGGACACCCATTTTTACGCCGGCCCCGGCAACGTCATCGTCGACTCCTGCGGAGACTGCTTCCTCTTATGGCTCGACCGCGGGGAACTGATGCGTATTGTTCACGCCCCCGACCAAGGCGGCAAAGAAGACTCCGACTGGTAAGTTCAGCCCGGAATGAGCCATTCCGGGCAGCACACAGCCTCCGTCCGCCATTTCGACTTTTGCTCGCGCAAGGGCGGGAAATCTCGTTCAGGATTCTCATTCGAAACATATTCTCTATTGCCATTTGTGCTATCTTGACTATGCTGCTTGAATTTCTCGTAGAGTGGTATCTATGACCCAAACCGCATCCATTCCCGCCACGCTCAAGTTTCTTGAAGACCGCTGGGACCCCGCCGTTGCCGCAACCCTCGACCAGCCGGAGCTGCTGCGTTATCGCTCCAACCTGCTCGGCTCCGACCTGCGCCTCACCAACTTTGCCGGCGGCAATACCAGTTCAAAAGTCACCGAGTCCGACCCGCTCACCGGTGAGCCGGTCGAGGTGCTCTGGGTCAAAGGTTCAGGCGGCGATCTGGGCAGCATCAAGCGGACCGGCTTCGCCACCCTTTATCAGCAGAAACTGCTTTCGCTCGAGCGCAGTTACAAAGGCGTTGACACGGAAGACGACATGGTGCCGATGTACGCCATCGCCGCTTTCCGCAACAACCCGGTAGCCGCTTCAATCGATACGCCGCTGCACGGCTTTCTGCCCTTTCCGCACGTCGACCATCTTCATCCCGACTGGGGCATTGCGCTGGCCGCTTCAGCAAACGGCAAATCCAAGATGGTGGAGTTCAATCGCGAGTTCAACCACTCGCTGGTATGGGTTCCCTGGCAGCGCCCGGGGTTTGAACTCGGCCTCATGATGCGACAGGCCATCCTCGACAATCCCGGTTGCGACGGCATTGTTCTTGGCGGGCACGGCCTCTTCACCTGGGGCGACACGCAGCGCGAGTGCTACCTGAACACCATCACCGTCATCGACCAGATCGGGCAGTTCATCGAGCGGCACGGCGTGGCGAAGGGCGCAACGCGCTTCGGCGGGAAGGCTGCCGAGGCACGCGAAAACCGCAGTCAGCTTGCGGTGCAAATTGCACCCTATCTCCGCGGCCGCGTCAGCATTCAGAACCGGTGGATCTCAAGCTTCTCCGACGCTACGGACGTGCTCCAGTTTGTGAATTCCGTCGATGCAAAAGAACTGGCATTTCTGGGGACAAGCTGCCCCGACCATTTCATCCGCACCAAGATTCGCCCGCTCTTCATCCCCTGGGCGGAGGGAGCCGATCTCGCTGCATTGAAGCAGCAGATCCAAATCTCGCTCGACGAGTATCGCCAGCAATACCGCGACTATTATCACGGCTTTGCAACGCCCGACTCGCCCGCTCTGCGCGACACCAGCCCCACCGTCGTTCTCATTCAGGGCCTGGGCATGTTCAGCTTCGGCAAGAACAAGACAGAAGCCCGCATTGTTGGCGAGTTCTACACCAACGCCATTCACGTGATGGAGGGCGCGAGCCTGCTTGCGGAAGGCGAAGTGACCGGCACACTGCCCCAGTGTGGGCCTGCGAACGATCCGGCCAGCTTCAAGGTATTCACCAACTACGTGGCGCTGCCGGCGATTGAAGCCTTTCGCATTGAGTACTGGGCAATGGAGGAAGCCAAGATTCGCCGCCAGCCGCCGGAAAAGGAGCTCAGCCGCCGCATCGCGCTGGTGGTCGGCGGAGGCAGCGGCATCGGCCGCGAGGTGGCGCTGCTGGCCGCTGCGCGTGGGGCTCACGTCGTGGTTGCAGACCGCGATGAAGCCGCCGCTGCGCGCGTCGTGGCAGAACTGAAGTCCGTCACTTCGGCGGAGTTCACGGCCGTCACCCCGGTCGACATCCGCAACCGCGAAGCCATCGCCAAGGCTATCGACGCAACCGTCGCAGCATTCGGCGGACTCGACATCCTCATCAACACCGCAGCCATGTTTCCCTCTTCGCCTGACGGCGTCGTCCCCGACGCGATGTGGGCTACGACCCTTGACATCAACGTCACCGCCAATTACCTGCTCTCAGACGAAGCCGCCAAGCTCTTCAACGAGCAAGCTCTCGACGCTGCGATTGTGCTCACCAGTTCAGCCAACGCTGTCGTCTCCAAGCGAGGTTCGGAGGCCTACGACGTGAGCAAGGCCGCTGTCTCGCATCTGGTGCGCGAACTCGCCGTCGCCCTCAGCCCTCGTGTTCGCGTCAACGGCATCAGTCCCGCAACCGTCGTCAAAGGCTCGACGATGTTCCCGCGCGACCGCGTCCGCGCCTCGCTCATCAAATACGACATCCCCTTCGACGACACGCTCTCCGACGACGAGTTGCGCAACCTGCTCGCCGGCTTCTACGCCAAGCGCACGCTCACTCACCAGCCCATCGACCCTGTTGACTGCGCGGAGGCGATTCTCTTTTTGGGAAGCCCGCGCTCCCGCTGTACTACCGGCCACCTGATTCCCGTGGATGGCGGACTCACCGAGGCGTTCCTGCGTTAGACTCCAACAGAGACTGAACTGCCTCTATGCCTGAACCTGCACGCATTGCCATCGACCTGGGCGCTGAAAGCTGCCGTGTCTCTTTGCTGCGCTGGATCGATGGCCAGCCAAGGATAGAAGTCGTGCACCGGATCCCCAACGGACCCGTTCATCGCGGTCAACAGATGCAATGGCCGCTGGAGACGATCCTCGCGGGACTCGAAGAGGGCTTGCGCAAAGCAGCCGAGATTGCGACGGAAGGCGTCGCCTCCATCGCCGTCGACAGCTGGTCAGTGGATTACGTTCGCCTGGCGCCCGATGGGCAGCCGCTGTACCGGCCTTTCTGCTACCGCGACGAGCGCACTGAATCAACAAAACAAGCCGCGGACAAACTGATTCCGCCCAGGGAACTGTATGCGCGCACCGGCGCATTGCCGCATCGCATCAACACCATGTATCAATTGCTGGCCGATACAGCAGCGGGCGTTGATCCGCGCGCTCCGTGGGTCATGCTGCCGGAGTACGTTCTTTACTGGCTCGGAGGCCGTCGCGTTGCGGAGCACACCAACGCCAGCCACACTGGGCTCGTGAATCTCGACACTGGCGACTGGGATGCCGAGCTCTTTCACCTGCTCGATCTTCCACTTCAAGCTGCGCCGCCCATCGTCCGAGCCGGAACCGTGCTCGGCCCATTGCAAGGACCGCTGGCGTCGCTCGACGCATTTCGGCCCACGCAGCTTATTGCGCCCGCATGCCATGACACCGCCTCGGCCATTGCCGGCATTCCTTCCAGCCTCGAGTCGACGCTCTATATTTGCTCTGGTACTTGGTCTCTGGTGGGAACGGTGATCGGAGAACCCGTAACCGGCAATGGGGCATTTGACGCCCGCTACACCAATCTCGGTGCGGCCGGCGGCGGGCTTTGCTTTCATTCGCTCGTAAACGGCATGTGGCTGCTGAAGCAATGCATGGATGCCTGGAGTGCGGAGGGACGCGTTTGGAACATCGAAGACCTCATCGCGCAGGCAGCGGCCTCCAGTTTTCCGGGAGTCATCGATGTGGACGCGGAGCCGCTGCTGCTTGATTCCGACATGCCGGAGCGCATCAATCACCAATTGTGGCGACGGAGGTGGGCGACCATCCCCGACATCGCGGGAAACGAGCCGGTCTTTGCACGCGTGATCTTCGAGAGCCTGGCCGAGCGCTACGCTTCCGCGCTCACCAGCCTGGAAAAGCTGCTTGGCCGCAAGCTCGACCGCATTCACATCCTCGGCGGCGCCAGCCGTAACAAGCTTCTTACCGAGCTCACAGAGAAGCGTACGAAACGCCCCGTAGAAATCGGCCATCCGGAAAGCTCAACCATCGGCAACTTCGCTGTGCAACTGGCGGCGAGCGAATTAAACGGCGAACCGGCTTCCGCAGAGACCGTTCGGCGCTGGGCCGCCGCGCTCAACCGGAGCTAGAATCGTTTACCCCACCGCCTGCACGGTCCCCTTGCCCATCAACTCTTCCACACGCTCCACCCAGCCACGGTCCGCCGCGACACTCATCCCATCCGGTTCAAGAATTACTGCATACTCACCCTTCTTTTCCAAGTGAAGCATGACCTTGCCCGGCCCCGGAGCCGCGTCTGCCGCACTCTTGAGGCCTGAAAACATCTCTTCCGTTGCACGATCAAGATTCACGCGGATGCGTACGCCGGAAGGCAGTTTCACCTGCACTTCGTCGAGGGATACGATCGCGCTCACGGCAATCTTCGGCGCCGCATCCTCATCGCCCATCAATACGCCGCGCACCAGCACCGGCGCTTCCATCTTCAACTGACCCTGCAGCTTTTCGTAGTCGCGTGAAAAGCAGATCAGATCGATTTTTCCGGTTGCGTCTTCGAGCGCCGCTTGCGCGTAAAGCTTCTGGTCGCGCTTGGACTTCTGCACCCGCAGGCCAAGAATCATTCCCGCTACCTGGATTTCGTCGGCCGGGTCGGCCTGCGTGCCCCAGCGCTTTTCGGGAGGCTTCCGCTCCAGCGCTTCTGCCGTCGATATGACGCCACTCAAATTGCGCAGCTTTTCTGCATATTTATCCAGCGGATGCCCGGAGACAAAAAAGCCAAGCACCTCCTTCTCATTGGCCAGCCGCTCGCCTTCTTCCCACTCCGGCGTGCGCGGTAACTCATCCGCATTGCGACTGTGTGCGGGCGTCTCGTTGAACAGCCCAAACAACCCGTGCTGCCCTTGCGCGGTATCCTTCTGCGCCTTGAGCGCACGCTCCATCGCCTTGTCAACTGCCTTGAAGAGCGCCGCCCGCGGCCCCATCGAATCCAGTGCGCCTGCTTTGATGAGCGATTGAATCACGCGCGAGTTCATTACGCGGAGATCGACTTTCTCACAAAACTCCCAGAGGCTCTTGAAGCGTCCGCCACCTTCCGCGCGCGCCTTCATGATGGACTCGATCGCATTGCCGCCGACATTCTTCACCGCGGCCAAGCCGAAGCGAATCGACTGACCCTCGGGAGTAACATGGGGCGTAAACTGCGCGCCGGAGACCTGCACATCCGGCGGCTCCACGCGGATGCCCATCTCCTTGCACTCGCCAATGTACTTCACTACATTTTCCGGCTTGGATGTTTCCGACGTCAGCAGCGCGGCCATGAACTCCACCGGATAATGCGTCTTCAAGTAAGCCGTCTGGTAGGCCACCAGCGAATATGCCGCAGAGTGCGACTTGTTGAACCCGTATCCGGAAAACTTCTCCATCTGGTCGAAGATCTCGCCCACCGTGCTCTTCGGATGCCCAAGCGCTGCGGCGCCGCTCATGAAGCGGTCGCGCTGCTTGGCCATTTCTTCAGCGCTCTTCTTGCCCATCGCGCGGCGCAGCAGGTCCGCCTCGCCCAGCGAATAACTGGCCAGCACGTTGGCAATCTGCATCACCTGCTCCTGATACACAATCACGCCGAGCGAGTCCTTCAGTATTCCTTCAATCTCGGGCAGCATGTATTCCACTTTGCGCCGCCCCCATTTGCGCTCCACAAAGTCGTCGATCATGCTCATCGGCCCGGGCCGGTAGAGCGCGTTGAGCGCCGTCAGTTCCTCCACGCTGTCCGGCTTGTAGCGCCGCAGAATGTCGCGCATGCCGCTCGATTCAAACTGAAAAATCCCCGACGTCAGCGCGGAGTGAAACACCTTTTTGAAGGTCGCCTCGTCGTCCGGCGGGATGGCATCTATGTCCAGCTTCAGGCCGCGGCTCTTCTCGATCAGCTTCAGGCAATCGTCAATCACCGTCAGCGTGGCCAGGCCGAGAAAGTCCATCTTCAGCAGGCCCATCTTCTCCACGGACTTCATGTCGTACGCGGTTACAATTTCGTCGTTCTTGGTCTTGTTCAGGGGCACCAGTTCGGTGAGTGGCCGCGGCGCAATCACCACCGCCGATGCATGAACGCCTGCTCCGCGCACCAGGCCTTCGAGCTTCTTGGCCGTGTCGATCAGTTCTTTCGTGACCGGGTCATTCTCATATGCCTTCCGCAACTCCGGCACGTCTTCAAGAGCCCGTTCAAGCGTCATGCCCACGGTCATCGGAACCAGCTTGGCAATGCGGTCCACATCGCCATACGGCATGTCCAGCGCTCGCCCGCAATCCTTGATGGCCGCCTTGGCCGCCATGGTGTTGAACGTGATGATCTGCGCCACCTGCTCGCGCCCATACTTCCGCGTCACATACTCGATCACCTCGCCGCGGCGGTTCTGGCAAAAGTCCACGTCCACGTCAGGCATGGTCACGCGTTCAGGATTCAGGAACCGCTCAAACAGCAGCGAATGTTGCAGCGGGTCCACATTGGTAATCTCCATCGTGTACGCCACCAGCGACCCCGTCGCCGACCCGCGCCCCGGCCCAACCGGAATCCCATGATCGCGCGCATACTTGATGAAGTCCCATACAATCAGGAAGTACCCGGCGTACTTCATCTGCTTGATAATTCCGATCTCGAAATCCAGCCGCGCCTGGTATTGCTCCAGCGAAGCCCGCAGCACGCCGCGCGAGGCGAGGTGCGCAATCGAAGTATCCAGCCGCTTCTTGAATCCCTCCCTGCACACCTCCTCGAAATAGCTGTCGATGGTGTGGCCTTCGGGCACCGCAAACTCCGGGAATGGATTGTCCACCTTGGCCAGCTTCAGATTGCACCGCTCCGCAATCTCCTGCGTGCGCTTCAGCACGTCGGGAGAATCCTTGAACAGCACCGCCATTTCATCCGCGCTCTTCACAAAGAACTGGTCGCTGTCAAAGCGGAACCGCTCCTTGTCATGCACCTTCGCGCCCGTCTGCACGCACAGCATCACGTCATGCGCGTGCGAGTCTTCGCCGCACAAATAATGCGAGTCGTTCGTCGCCACCAGAGGAATGTTCAACTCGCGTTCCAGCCGAAACAGCGCGTCATGAATCTTCTTCTCGTCCTCCAGCCCCTGGTCCTGAATTTCGAGAAAGAAGTTCCCTTTGCCGAAGATGTCTTCATACTGCTGCGCCACGCTCTTGGCCTTCTCATAGCGCCCCGCCACAAGCTCTTCGCACAGCTCCCCGCTCAGGCACCCCGAGAACCCGATCAGCCCCTCCGCATGTTCCGCCAGATACCGCTTGCTCACGCGCGGCTTGCGATAAAACCCATGCAGGCTAGCCTCCGAAGTAATCCGGATCAGGTTCCGGTATCCTTCTTCGTTCTGCGCCAGCACCAGCAGGTGATTGTTCTCATCCCCCTCGCCCGGCTCGCGATGATCTTCTTTTTTGGATATATAAAGCTCGCACCCCAGAATCGGCTTGACGCCCTTAGCCTTGGCCGCGTCAAAGAAGTGCACTGCTCCATAAATATTCCCGTGATCCGTCATCGCGACAGACTTCTGGCCCAGCGCCGCCACCCGCTCCACCAGCTTGGTAACGTCACAAGCCCCATCCAGCAGCGAGTACTCCGTATGCAAATGCAAGTGCGTAAATTCAGTCATAGATAACTCAATTCTAGCCGCCAGTTCGGATCCGCGCACCGTCCAAACGACGGTTGAAATCCGGTCCAATTGAGGAAAAGGCCGGCTCGGAGATCACACGGCCGGCTAGGGGGCGCTTACCAAGTGCTGGTATCGTTATATCGACAGTGCAAACAGGGAAATTCGATTCGCCTAAGGCTTGAACGGGGAGAAGCACTGTCCGTCGGTTCTATGACCAAAGAGGAGTTCTTTCAACGAATTGAGAGCTCAACGCCACAGACTCTCGCCCGCGAGTTCCTGTACACAGATACTGTGCGAGTTTTCGAGGATCGCAGCGAATACGACAAGTTCCGCAGTAGAATTGGAGAGTTGATCTCGCACGTTGAATTTTCAGCGATTGTAGGCAGTGGGAATTGGACCTACAGCCTCAATCCCGAGAAGAACTTCCGCGAATTTGGCGAGCACTCAGACATCGACGTCGCAATCATTTCTCCCGTTCGCTTCCACGCTTTCTGGGAGAAAATGAGAGAAAACCACAGGCGCTATTTCTACGGGCTCGGTTTTGACGACCGGAAAAGGCTTCGGCGCAACTCCGAAAATGTCTACGCGGGGTTCGTCTCGCCTGCGTGGATACCGCGTCAAACACCTCCCGAGCGCCTCGAGCAGAAGAAGCTGCTCAATACATTGAGTAACGCGGCGGTTGGTTATCTGGCAGTAAAGACCCTTTTTTTCAAGAACCCTGAGGAAGCGGTAGATTACTACTCACGGGGATTCGCCCTTGCAAGGAGATCAATCCATGAAATACGACGTGTCGTTGCAAACAATCGCCTGGATTAACGGTCGCCGAAACGACAGGACCCTCGAGATTTCTCCCAAGTTTCAGCGCCGCCCCGTCTGGATGGAGGCTGAGCGGAGCGGTCTCATGGACACGATTTGCAGCGGCCTGCCATTTCCGGAGATTTACGTCCACCATGATACGAATCCGGACGACGGCTCCGAACGCCACATAATTGTTGATGGGCAGCAAAGGGTCACTTCGATCTTGATGTTTATTGATGGTGACATTAGCCTCCCGAACGGGGGCGATTGGAATGGGCGGGCATTCCGGGATCTGTCCCCAGAGGAAAAGGCCGACTTCTGGAATTACAAAATTGTCGTGCGAAGCCTCGGCCAAACCAACGACTCCGAAATCCGCGACCTGTTCGAGAGACTGAACACAAACAATATCGCGCTAAATGATCAAGAGATCCGCAACGCACATTACACTGGCGTGTTCAAGCAGATGGCTGAGCGAATGGCAGACAGCCCTCTCTTCCAAACTATCGGTCTGTTCACGGCCCGGGATATTCGCCGAATGCTCGATGTCGAATATGCGAGCGAACTACTCCTCCTCACGGTGGTGGGAATTACCAACAAGAAGGACCTGCTTGATGAGGTTTATGCTGCGTATGAAGAAGAACTGCCGCGGGAGGCAGAATTTGAGGAGGACTTCAACATTGCGCTCTCTCTCCTGAGATCGCTAATTAGCGACGGCAATAAAGCCCAAGCCAAGAAGAAGAGCAATTTCTACACCCTCTACGGCGCTTGCCTTAGGTACTATCGCCAAAACCACCGCACTTCGTTCCGCAGGCCTGACGAGATCGAGGAGAAGCTCACAGAATTGCTTAATGCCACAAAGCTGGAAGATACGGAAGGTAAACCACAATACTTCCGCCGTTATTTTGACGCGGTAACTCGCGCCGCATCAGATAAGGGGCGGAGGGTTGTGCGGGAAGAGATTGTATTTAGGCTGATCGAGACCATAGAGAGCGGGGGAACGCTCCAAGACATTCCAGAAGCCTACCAAACCGATCTTTTGGCCTCTCACGGGGACTCACCGATCGCATGACCACTGCGGCATTGTGGCTTAGCGCCTTGACCAATTGTGGCCCGTCAACGTCGCGCGGCAGCCTCATCAGGCCAGGACTTCATCGCGCACAAAATGTAGGCGGATGATCTTGGGAGCTTCCATCGTCTCATCGAAATAGCAGCGGACGGCGTCCTTCACCATGGCGCGCAGTTCCTCCACAGTATCTCCCTGCGTATGGATGCCGTAACCGAGGGCGTGCGCCGTATAACCACCGTCCACCTCGTCTTCCCGCACTTCAAAGATGATCTCGCTCATCGAAGAAACACCTCTTGGACCACAAAACAAATGCTACACCGCCCAAATCTTCACAACAAGCCGGGAAACCAATCAGGCCGTCTTCCGAGCGGCGCTCCGCTTCAGTTCGGCGAGCAGTTTCCCGGCAGGGCGCGTCTTGCCCGCTGCATGATCTTTGCGGCTAGCTGCAATCGACGCCTTGACCTTGGGATTGCGCAGCTCCAGATAATCCTCCAGCTCATCCGCCGCCATAATGCCAATCACAGGAATCCCGTCCTTCTCCAGAATGAAATACTCGTTGCCGTTGTGCGCCCTCCGGGCAATCTGCCCCAGGTTGATGCGCGCCTTGGTAATAGGAAGCCGATTGACAGTAGCCATTGATGGACGTTGATTAACCTCAATCAAATGGTAACACGAGGCCGGAAATTTGCCCTGTTGCGTCCAGGTCAGCGCCGGCATAGTGTGCTTTATATATCACACCACAAAATCGGATGCTGCCTGAGGAGGGCACATGACAATGAAGGCTAGTTCCTACCGCCAATCTCTCTTGACCGCACTGTTGGATCCGGTCGAAGCGTCAGCGTACTTGAACGCCGCACTCGAAGACTCACCGGAAGCTTTTCTCAAGGCTCTGAAGAACGTTGCGCAGGCACGTCCAATGAGCAAAGTAGCCAAGGAAGCAGGCATTCAGCGAGAAACCCTCTATCGCGCCTTCTCCGAACAAGGCAATCCCACCTTCGAGACCTTGTCCTCTGTCCTTGGCGCATTGGGAATGAAACTCTCGATTGCTCCCAGCGAGTCTGAGGGCGCAATAAGCCTCTCTGGCGCTGCAAAGTGAGCCGTGGCGAAGCTCCGTGCGACGCTTTTCTCAAACGGGATAAAGGATTACGATGGCAAGGAGGGCTGGAAAATGGCAAACGTGGAAACGGACGTTGAGATCGACTGGATAGCCTGCGAGCTGATCGAGAGAGTCCCCGGCAAGGTGTCCGGACGGCCCGTCGTGGTCGGAACGCGCATCATGCCGGACCCCATTGTGAACAGTTATGAGATGGGCGACAGCATTGAGGATATCCACGAGGGCTTTCCCACTCTTTCTGTCGCCCAGATCAAACGTTTGATCGAGTTTGCGCACGACCAACGCCGGCAGCGGCAACAGTGAAGATTTTGCTTGACGAAAACCTCGACCACAGGCTACGCGGATATCTTGGCTCGCACGAGGTTTTCACGGCCAGCTTCAAGGGTTGGGATGGCCTGAAGAGCGGCAAGCTCCTGGATGTGGCCGAAAGCGATGGCTTTGAAGTTTTCCTTACTGGGGACCAGACCCTTTATTATGAGCAGAATCTGACAGGCAGGCGCCTTGCGGTGATCGCCATGTCTTCCGTCGAGTGGAGGATTGTCGGAAATCATCTGCAACAGATACTAAAGGCCATCGACAGCGCAGTTCCCGGCTCATTTCAGGCGGTAGACTGCGGCACATTCAGCCGTAAGAGAACCGCAGAAGAGTGAGCCTCATCAGGCCAGGACTTCATCCCGCACGAAATGGAGCCCGATGATCTTCGGAGCTTCCATGGACTCATCGAAGTAGCAGCGGACGGCGTTCTTGACCATGGCGCGCAACTCCTCCACAGTGTCTCCCTGCGTATGGATGCCGAAACCGAGGGCGTGCGCCGAATAGCCTCCGTCAACCTCGTCTTCGCGCACCTCAAAGATGATCTCGCTCATCGAAGCCCCCGATCCTGAATGAACGCTACACCGGCCAAGTGCCCACAACAAGTCGGCAATGGGCAACTCACCGTTCATTGACTCGTCTACTTCAACCAAGAGAATGGGACGCCTCAATGCTTGCCTCTGCTTGCCTCTTCGCCCGCCGAAGCGTCGGTCTCGCTGCCCGTAGCGCCGCAAATTTCCGGCCACCGGGCGCCGAATTTCACTGTTCCGTAAAAAAGGCCACTTGTCCTCGAGATTCCCGCGGAATTAGACTGGATTACCTCGCCGTCCATCCTGTTTCGGAAGCCATAAGGTAAACAGGCTCAGGCTGATTCCACGAACCCGGACCCGCAAACTCCGGCGGTCTTCGAAATCATTCTCCCAAGGAGGCTCCATGAACCGCCCAATCTTGCAGCGGATTACGAGAATTAATCGCATCTTCCTGGTTGCAATCACACTGATCGGCTGCGTGGCAGTGGCTCAGCAGGCTGACACCACGCTTACGCCCGCCCAGCAACGGGCTCAGGCCGCCAAGGAAGCGCGGCAGGAGAGGGCGCAACAGGCGGCGGCCAACCGGGCGGCAGCGGTGCAAGCCAGAACCGCGGCCGCACAAAACAAGGCCACACCGCAAAGCAGGACTGCCGCCAATTCGAGCTCTCCGAGCACGGCTAAAACTCCTCTGACCAATACCGCAAATGCGGCGGGGACGGCCCGGCCGGGCACTGCCACAGGATCGGCGACAACTCCATCCACCGCTCAAAGGACAACGGGCGCGAGCACCGTGGGATCGGGAACCCTGGCGTGGGGAACGCGCGTCTACTCCTCTTCCGGCTGCGTTCACAACGGCAACAGCGCCATGTGCACATTCACTTTTACCAACCAGGGGAATGAAGCCACGCTGGTTGCGGGCAGCGAAATGTCCGGCATTCAGCTGGTCGACGATGCGCACGTCCCGCACCACGCCAACGCAGCTCATTTTCTCGACAAGTACGGAACCCAGCAGCCCAGGTTGCTGGTGCAGGCGGGCGACACCGGAACCTACGTTTTGACATTCCCCGACGTGAATTCGCAAGTCACATCGGGAGACTTCCACCTGCGCCAGCAGATTGTTGGCGGAGTAACATTCAGCAGTACGAATTCGGGGACAACGGGGACTGCCACCAAGAGTTCACCAAGCGAATCCGGGACCGCGCCCAAATAGCGCGACATCCCAAATCCCGCATCGACCAGATCGCGACCAAAAATCAGTGGGCGAGCGGTACACCTTTCGGCTGCCTGGCCTATCCCAACCTCATCTGTTGGCGACTCCAAGCCTCGCGCAATTTGCGCAGGTTGGGAGACCCGAATCCAGCCCACGATCCAGAGCTGACCTGTCAGGAGCGCAGGCGCGAAAGGTCCGCCACGGCCGCTATTTCAAAGGCGAAAAATCCGCGGGATCGAGATAGATGGATTCGACTTTCTGCACGATCGGGCCGTCTTTCATGGATTCGGCGGCGAGCTTCTTGAACTCGGGGTCGCTCACGAACTCGGCCCAGTTCTTGTCGGCGGCGGCGCGGCTGGGATGAACGAGCATGAAGATGAGCGTATTGGCGGCAAGGGCGGGGTCTTGCGGCACCCAGTAGCCGACGCTCTCAATGCCGTGGCGCTTTAGGATGCGGATGTCGAAGTCGCGGAAATTGGCTTTGAGAGTTTCCATTTTGCCGTCGAAGCAATGGTAGGTACGCAGTTCGTAAACGCGGGTCTGCGCCAGGGCCGTTCCGGATGCCGCAACGAACAGGATGAAGAGCAACCATCTCGGAGAAATCGGGCGGAGCGAGTGTGCGACGGCAAGTCTCAAAGTTGGCATTCGGACCTCCAGGTTGAATTTACGAAGTTGACAATCGGGACGGAACGGGTTCGACGAGACCATGCGGAGGCGCTCGCGCGTTCGGGAGCATTGCCGATGTGCGCCCGGCTCATTTCACGATATACGCGTCGGCGGTCGAGGTGGTTTCGACTGACGGCACAAAATCAAAGTCGCGTTTCGGGACTTTTTCGCTTGCCAGCCCCCATGCCGATCTGTATTTTGGCTGCGGAGGTTTTTCCCATGATTACTCGCAGACTGGTTTTGGGCAGCGTTCTCGGCCTGGGACTCTTCGCTTCCGGCGTCGTCGTCGGGCAGAACGTGAATCCGAACCGGCACCCGAATCTGGCCGCCGCGCAACGACTGATGGAGCAGGCTGTGGGCAAGTTGGACGCCGCGCAAGTTGCAAACGAGTTTGACATGCATGGCCATGCGCAGAAGGCGAAAGAGCTGCTGGGCCAGGCATTCAGCGAGGTGAAACAGGCGGCTGAAGCGGCGAACCGCCGCTAGACTTCTGCGCAGGAGACGCTCCTCAGCTTTCGATTCGGCCAATCAACGCGCAAACTTTCCCTTGTGGCTCACGACGCTGCTCCGCGCAGCGCCTCGGCAAACTGTTGCCCGCGCCGATCGTTTACCGCAGGGAGACCGACTGGCAGGCCAACCGAGTTCGAGGCGGCCTGTTCAAAGAGGCGGGGAATGCATTAGCCTGTTGCGAAGAGTCCGCGAAGCGAAGGAACCCGCCATGCTTGATTTGAATCAAAATGTCATCGTCATTTCCGACAAAGGGATCACTTATGAAGGCTACATCATGGCACGCGCGTCGGGAGAAAATGGCGCAAGTGCCTACAAGATCGGCCTGGAGGGTGCGGGGTTCGGGCAGCAGGGGCAATGGCACAAATCCAGCGATGTCTTTGTGCCCGAGCCCGTCAAAGACGACGCCATTTAAAAGGCTGCCGCTCTGGCCCACTACCTGGGCACAAGCCGCGCAAGCGGCGCTGCGTACGCCATGAGCAATACGAACAGGCCCACGAGCGCGGCCAACGCCAGGCTGTGCCAGAAGACATAGCGCAGAATCGGGCCTTCCTGGCCATAGCTTTCGGTTGCGGTGGAAGCTACAACGATGCTGGGCGCGGCGATCATCTTGCCCATCACGCCTCCAACCGAGTTAGCCGACGCCATGAGCACAGGTGAAACTCCGATTTGCCGTGCCGTTACCTGCTGCAGGCTGCCGAACACAACATTCGACGCAGTGTCGGAGCCGGTAGTCGCGGTTCCCACCCATCCGATCAGGGTCCCAAAAAAGGGATAGAGAGCGCCGGTGCGCGCAAACGCCAGGCCCAGCGTGGCATCCAGGCCGCAGTAGCGCATCACAAACCCCAGCGCCATCATGGCGGCGATGGTGATCACAGTGAATCGCAGGCTGAACACTGTGTGAGCCAGCGCCCTGGCCAGAGAAACGGGCCCGAGTCCCATCAGCAACCCCGCAAGCAGCGCCGCGACGAGAATTCCTGTACCGGAAGCCGCCAGCCAGTTGAGGTTGAAGACCGCGGCCTCGGGTGTGGGTGACGGTGATACCGGCGGAACGCGCAGAATGACATTGTGCAGGCCCGCGACCGGGATGGCGATGGAAGTCTTCGCGTCCATCCAATGCGAGAAGCTGGGGATACCCCACGCGAAGACCAGCACGCTCAGCGTGAGCCAGGGCAGCCATGCGTTGAAGGTAGCGCCCGCGCCATGCGCTGAACGGGCGCCGGCACGGTCCGTGATGTCCAAGCCGCGCGCATCGATCACGCGCTTCGGTTTCCAGAATCGAAAGAAGATAACCAGAGCAGCCATGGTGGCAACCGACGCGGCAATGTCCACGAGGCCTGGACCGGTCAAGAAGGCCACAACCAATTGAGTAAGCGCGAATGTCCCCCCACCCACCAGCAGCGCGGGCCACACCTCGAACATGCCGCGAAAGCCGGCGTAGATGGCCACCAGCCAGAATGGCACCAGTAGGCAAAACGGCACCAGCAGGACGGCGATCACCCTGGAGAGCAACAACGTATCTGCGCCCGTGACCCCATGAAGCGCAATAATCGGGATGCCCAATGACCCGAATGCAACGGGAGCTGTGTTCGCAATCAAGGAAAGGCCCGCAGCCTGGATGGGCCGAAAGCCAAGAGTGATCAGGATTGCGCCGCACACGGCCACGGGCGCGCCGAAGCCGCCTGCCCCTTCAAGGAACGCGCCAAGCGCAAACGCAATCAGAAGCAGTTGCAAGCGGCCATCGTCGGTAATGTTCGTCAGGCTGTGCTGCAGTTCCTGGAACCGGCCGGTCTTCACGGTGAGTTGATAGAGGAAGATGACCGGCAGGATGATCCAGCAGATGGGAAAAAGACCGTATGCAGCGCCGTATGCCGTGGTGGTGAGCGCGAGCCGAATGGGCATATGGTAAATTGCGATAGCCACCGCGAGCGCTGTGAGCAGACCGATTACGGCGGCGATGTGCGCCTTGAGGCGCAGAATTGCCATGGCGGCCAGCAGCACAACTACCGGCAGTGCCGCCAGCAGCGCTGAAATCCACCAGCGCCTTGCCGGATCGTAGGTTTGCGCCCAGGTTCCTGTCGCGGGGTTTGTCTTGAAGAGATAGATTGCGCCACCGGCCAGCGCGGCCGCGATCAGAGCAATCGAAGCCGTGGAAGCAGGTTGGCGACGGGCGGCTGGGGGGGACTGCTGCGCGGAAGGCTCGTTCGCTCGCATTGAACCTCACATGAAAGACCGGACTCGCGGGACAGGACGAGAAAGATAAGGCAAGATTGGCCGCTGGCGATCCCATGCCGGCTGGACGAAACAAGAGTAGCGGCTGGAGGGTCGGACGTCCAACCGAACCTCAATTCTCTGATTCTTCGTTCCCCGTTCTATACTGACGCAAAGCCTATGCGAGCTCGTATCTCTGCCTCAGTCCTGCTTCTCGCCGTTTCGGCCTTTGTTTTCGCCCAAACCCCCGGCCCTGCCAAGAATATGACCGCCAAGAAGATTACCGCCGCTGAGATTGAGAAGTCTTCCATCATTATCGACACGCACGCCGACACGCCGCAGCGATTTGTAGATGAGAACTTCAATCTCGGCGATCCGCTGAACGGCGGAAATCTCAACCTGGAGTCCATTCGCAAGGCCAACCTGGGCGGAGAATTCTTCTCCATCTGGGTCGAGCCAAAGATCTACAAGGGTCATTACGCGCGCCGCACTCTTGTGCTGATCGATTCGGTCAAGCAGCAGGTGGCCAAATATCCTGACCAGATCATGTTTGTTACCACTCCTGAAGGCATCGAGTACGCGCACCGGACGCACAAGTTCGCGGCATTGATGGGCATTGAGGGCGGGCACTCCATTGAGAATTCGCTGGCCCTGCTGCGCCAGTACTATGCGCTGGGCGTCCGTTACATGACTCTTACCTGGTCCAACTCGAATGACTGGGCAGACTCGTCGGGCGACATCGATGACACGACCATTCCACACACCAAAGAGGGCCTGACCGAGTTTGGCAAGGACGTGGTTTACGAGATGAACCGCCTGGGGATGATGGTGGATATTTCCCATGTTTCGGACCGCACGTTTTATCGAACATTGGTGATCAGCCGCGCACCCGTGATTGCGTCCCACTCCGATGCGCGCGCCTTGTGCAATGCGCCACGCAACATGACCGACGACATGCTGCGTGCCGTGGCCAACTCCGGCGGGCCAAACTCCAAGGGCGGCGTCATCCAGGTGAACTACTTCTCGGGCTTCGTTTCGCAGGCCTATTGGGACGCGATGAAGGCCCAATCGGCGGAAGCGAACAAGGCGGTCGCCGACGGCAAAGCCAAAGCGCAGGCCGAGGGCCGCGAGTTTACTTACTCCGACGAGGTCAAGATCCAGCGCAGTTACATGGACCGGATTCCGCGCCCGCCGCTCTCCATGCTGATCGACCACATCGACCATATCGTCAAGGTTGCGGGGATCGACCACGTCGGCCTGGGCTCGGATTTCGACGGTGTAAGCGGCCAGTTGCCGCAAGGACTGGACTCGCCCGCGGATATACCGAAGATCACGCAGGCGCTGCTTGACCGCGGCTATTCCGCTGGAGACATCCGCAAGATTCTGGGCGGCAATCTTCTGCGAGTCTTTTGCGAAGTGGAAGCAGTCTCAAAGGAATTGCAGGCTCAAGACCGGCCCCGCATTACAGAGAAGCAGCCGTTTGACAAGCCGCAGAAATAGACGAGTTCGCGACGACAAACCAGCAACATCAATCCTGGCTCATGGCCCCGACTTTCACTGCTGGAGAACTCGCGATGCGCCTTGCCGGATACCTAACCGCAGCCACATTCTGGGCCGCTCCGATTGCAATACCACATTCGCATTTGCGCAGGACCCAAAAGGATCGAGTACGACTGGTATGAATCCGGCCACACACTCAACTCTTCTCGCGGCGCTTAAAGCCGCAATTCGACGAAATTAATCGATTCGCAAGTCTTTTCCTGCGTCTCTCGGAATATACTCGTGTGCAGCTAGCCACGTGACCGTGAAACGAGGTCATCACCCATGTCGCCTGCCATTCCAATCGTCTTTGTTGTTGACGACGATGTATCTGTGCGCGAATCGTTGGAACTGCTGATTCGCTTTGCGGGTTGGCAGCCGGAGACGTTCGCGTCCGCACAGGAATTCCTCGCCCGCCAGCGAGACCATATTCCGAGCTGCCTGGTACTTGACGTCTCTCTTCCCGGCCTGAATGGTCTTGACCTGCAGAAGCGTGTGGCCTCCGAACGGACAGACATGCCGATCATCTTCATCACCGGCTACGGCGATGTGCCGACGACGGTGCGGGCCATGAAGGCCGGAGCAGTTGAGTTCCTGACGAAGCCGTTCAGCGACGATGTGCTTTTGGGCGCGATCCGACAAGCCCTTGAACGTAGCCGCGTTGCTCTGGGCCGCGAGATGGAGATGCAGGCGCTCAGAGGTTGCTATAAGTCACTTACCGATCGCGAACGGCAGGTCATGACGCTGGTAGTCTCCGGCATGTTGAATAAGCAGGTGGGTAGCGAGCTGGGCATCAGCGAGATAACTGTGAAAGCGCACCGCGGAAAGGTGATGCAGAAGATGAAAGCTGACTCCATCGCCGACCTGGTCAGGATAGCCGGAAAGCTCCGCCTCACACGTGCTTCCGGGATCGATGCGCCACGTTTACAGCCGATTGCTACTCCTCGTCCCGAATCCCCTAGCAATCAGTGAAAGCACCCGCAGCCTACGGCGAGATGTTGCACCGTGAAGGAGCCGGCGCCCCTGCGCAAGGCCGGAATGGCGAATTGTAATTTCTCTCTTGACAACCAATAACCGAATGGTTATGGTTTTGTTTGGGACGCCGGCCAATGCCAACTGCGCGCTCCATATTCTCGTTGACCCGCCCCGTCGGGCTATATTCGAGCGGCTGGCCCGCTGGCGGTGCAATGAATCACGATCCATACCAAGACCCCACAACGCAGAGCTGACTCAGCTCAAAGCAGAAAGGAAAACCATGCAAATCAAACTCACGGGCGTCTTTGTGGACGACCAAGACAAGGCGCTGAAGTTCTACACCGATGTTCTGGGCTTTCAGAAGAAACACGAATTCTCAGCCGGGAAATACAAATGGCTCACCGTGGTCTCCCGCGAAGATCCAGAGGGAGTGCAACTGGTTCTGGAGCCCAACGACGGCTACAACCCGGCGGCGAAGACGTATCAACAAGAGATTTATCAACACGGTATAGCAGCGGCCAATTTCTTTGTCGGGGACGTTCAAAAGGAATACGAGAGGCTAAAGCAACTCGGCGTGACGTTCACCAAGGAGCCAACCAAGACGACGGGATCGACCATTGCTGTGCTTGACGACACGTGCGGAAATCTCATTCAGATAACTCACCTGGATTGGTAACACGGCTCATGGATTGGTAACACGACTCATTCCCGAGGGGGGCTCTGCATGCGAGCTGTAGCTAGCGATGTTTTCAGGGCCCTCGCAGACCCGACTCGCAGGGCGATCTTCGAACGCCTGGCTCGCGACGGGGAGCAGACGGTTCACGCCTTGACGAGCCGCGCCGGCGTATCGCAACCGGCGGTCTCGAAGCACCTGACCGTGTTGAAGAGGGCAAAGCTGGTAAGGCATCGCCACGAGGGACGCGAAACTCACTATCGCGCACAGCCGGACGCGCTGGCGCCGATGGTGGATTGGCTCAATCTCTACGGGGCCTTCTGGCGCGACCGGTTCGATCACCTGGAAAACCTGCTGAACAGGATGGACAAGTGACCGAAACCGCCCCGACACGAACTCTCGTGATTGAACGGGAGATGCCGCATCCTCAGGAGAAAATCTGGCGTGCGCTTACCGAAGGCCACTTGATAACGGAGTGGCTTATGACGAATGATTTCCAGCCGGTGGTGGGCCACCGATTCACGTTCCGCGCCACGCCTGTGCCGGGTTGGAGCGGCGTCATCGACTGTGAAGTCCTGGTGGTTGAACCAAATGCACGACTCTCTTATAGCTGGGGTACTTTGGGTTTGGGGAGCGTGGTCGCCTGGACGCTGACGCCGACCGAGCGCGGCACGCATGTCCGCATGGAGCAGTCCGGTTTTGGCGCTGACCGGGAGGCCAACTACAAAGGCGCGAAGTACGGATGGAACAAGTTCATTGGTAACCTTGAACGCGTGGCAGGAGGTTTGAACGAACCATGAATGCAAAATCCATTGTTTATTGGACCACGACCCTACTCGTAGCCTTGCCTATCGGAAGCGGCGGTGTCGCGCAGATATGGCAATATCGGGCCAACCCCCATGGAGTGGTGCCCGAACTGGGCTACCCGCTCTACTTCTTCGCCGTCCTCGGGTTCTGGAAAGCGCTTGGAGCCATTGCCATTCTCGCGCCGCGTTTTCCGCGGCTCAAGGAATGGGCGTATGCCGGCATCTTCTTTGACCTGACAGGCGCGGCCGCATCCTGCGCAGCGGTTGGGGGCTACGGCGCTTACGGCTTTCATGTCATCGCGCCGCTCATCCTTACTGGCTTTACCTTGGCATCGTGGGCGCTTCGCCCTCAAAGCCGTACAGTCGGCGTTCTGTTTCCGGCGAGAAACGGCGGGGAGATATGAACGCGAGGGCTGCGAAGGTAGCCCATAATCGATTCGTTTCACTCGTAACTCGCCCGGCCAGGCGTGGTGCCCGATATGACAGATGATTCGGGATGCGATCTTTAGAGGGGCGACGCTAGGGAAGCTCTGAATAGGCTACCGGCATTCCCACAGGGGCTAAAGCCCACGGTCATTTTGCGGAACTTTCGGCACGACTAAAGTCGTGCCCTTTCAAAACAGCGACATAATCAGAAGTTCGTTAAGCGGGCACGACATCTCCTTCGCCGGGGGCGAGAAACAGATTCGCTTCGAGGCCATGCTGGCGGGTGTAGAGGTCGTAGTAGCGGCCGCCCATGGCGAAGAGCTCCGCGTGGTTGCCGCGCTCAACAATGCGTCCCTGCTCTACGACGAGAATTTGTTCGGCGCGGCGGATGGTCGACAAGCGGTGGGCGATTACGAACGTGGTGCGGCCTTCCATCAACTGGCTCAGTCCGGCCTGGATCATGGCTTCGGACTCGGAGTCGAGCGAACTGGTGGCTTCGTCGAGAATGAGAATGCGCGGCTCGGCCAGCAGCGCGCGGGCAATGGAAAGCCGCTGCCTCTGGCCGCCGGAGAGCTTGACGCCGCGCTCGCCGACGATGGTGTTGTAGGTTTCGGGAAAGCGCTCGGCAAACTCGTCGACGCGGGCGGTGCGGCAGGCAAAGAGAAACTGCTCTTCGGTGGCGTCTGGACGCGAAAACATGATGTTCTCGCGGATGGAGCCATCGAATAAGAACGAGTCCTGAAGCACCACGCCCAACTGTGAGCGGTAGGTGTTCAGGTCGACATGGGCAAGGTCCACGTCGTCCACCAGGACGCGTCCGCTGGTGGGCGTGTGGAAGGCGCAGATGAGACTGATGATGGTCGACTTGCCCGATCCCGATGAGCCCACCAACGCCGTGACTGTGCCGGGCTCGGCGAGAAAGTCGATGCCGTGCAGGACAGGCTTCTCCGGCTCGTAGGCAAACTCGACATCCTGGAAGCGCACCGTTCCGCGGATGGGCGGCATCTTCTCCGTCCGCGCGGGGCTCTTGTTCTCTTCCAGTTCGCTCATGATCTCGTTGGTGCGGTCGAGGCCGGCAAAGGCTTCAGTCAACTGCGTGCCGATATTCACGATCTGAAAGACCGGCGCCACCATGAAAGCAAGGAACATGTTGTAGCTGAAGTAGTCGCCGATGGTCCAGGTGCTGGCCAGCACGCGATGGCCGCCGAACCACATGACCAGCGATGAAACCAGGCCCAGGACCGTTGTGGAAGCGGCGCCGAGCGCGCTGGTCATGGTGAGCGATTTCATCACGTTTGCAAGGAGACGGTCTACGCCCACTGCGAAGACGCTGGCTTCGCGGTCTTCGGCATGGTAGCCCTTGATGACGCGAACGCCGCCCAAGGACTCAGTCAGGCGGCCGGTAACTTCGGCGTTGATTTTGCCGCGCTCGCGGAAGATGGGGCGGATGGTCTTGAATCCGTATTGGAGGACAAAGATGAATGCGCCCATCACGGCGAAGACAGTGAGAGTGACCTGCGCGCTGAGATGCAAAAGGTAAATGAAAGACAGCACCGCGGTGAGCAGGCCGCCGACAAACTCCACCAGGCCGGTGCCGACGAGGTTGCGCACGCCTTCCACGTCGGTCATGATGCGAGAGACCAGCGTGCCGGTGCGATTCTCGTCGTAGTATGCGACGGAGAGCAGGCCGACATGGCGCTGGACCTGGCGGCGCATTTCGGCAATGAGGCGCTGGCCGGCTTTGGAAAGCAGCTGCGTGAGAGAGAACGAGGTGATGGCCTGCACCACCATGGCCGAAAACACCAGCGCAATGATCCTGGGCAGCAATTGAGGATGGGGATGCTGGATGGAGAGCACGCTGTCGAGCAGGGTTTTCGATGTGTAGGGCAACACCAGCCCGGCAACACGGTTGATGACCATGAGGCCCAACCCGCCAATCAGCAGGCCCATGCGCGGCTTGACCAGGCCCCAGATCTGGGGCCACATCTTCTTCAGATCAGGCTTGCGCTTGGGCTGTTCAGACTGGCCCGCGCGCGCCGAGCCGTGGCGCGGCGAACGCTCAGCCTTTGAGCCTCCCATCCCCAATCCACTGCGCATGGAGCCCAAGAGCTAAACCTTTCCCGAGCGGCGGGCGGCGATGAACGACCGGACGCACAGAATGACGTAGATGAGCAGCAATCCGGCCAGCGTGACCTTGGAGGCAAGGGCGATCTGGTCCGGTTCCATGCCAACAGATTTGGCATGAACGTAGCCGCGAATGGCTTCTACCGTTGAGCCGAGAAAGCCCAGGAGCGCGATGGTTACGTTGATGTGCATGAACAGCTTGCGCCGGCCTTCATTCGGGCTGATGGCGAGAAAGCCGCCGATGCCCAGCGCCAGGCCGATCCACGTGGGAATCAGCGCCGTGGGATACAGGCTGCCGGTGCCGAGATAGCCGGCGAGGCCGAGGGCAACCAGCAGAAGCCCTAGAACTTGTGTCAACTTTGCCAAACGGAACCTCTCTTGCAATCCATCGCAAGGATAACAGTTTGAGGGATGCGGCACCGGGGCGGGTCGATGCAAAACCGCCGGGACCGGGAATGCGGGAATCCGCCCAGGTGGGAGGGTGGCGATTTCGGTTCCGGCGCAAATCCGGGTTCCCCGGGGAGCGGCAGATCGCCGAGCTGTTCGATTGGGAGAACCCGCGGCTTTGCCGGGGTGGCAGTAGAAGTTTGACATTTCCTTGAATCGCTCCCGGTTTGTGTATTTGCATTCTTCTCGCAAAGACGTTCAAGAGCGCGGAGCATGAGCACCGTCCCTACGGGACTCCGGATGAATTGTTGGTTCATCCAACCCCACGCTGAAGCGCGGGGCAAGCAACCACGGCGCCTACGGCGCGAGCGAGGAGCGGCTGCCGGTATGGAGCGCCTCTACACAGGCCCCCTTGAGGGGCCACCAATCATTAAGTCTCCGGCTCTGCCGGAGGGTGCTTACTCTGGCTCCTGTTAACCAATGTGATTCGCGGGTTTCCGGGATTGAAGGGCTTTGCCCGGTCTTTCGCCCCCTTACGATTTATTTAGGAAATCCTTTTGATACTAAAAGCTGCCGAGAGGCAAGATTGTTTTAGCGGGGCAATGGGTGCTTCGCGTCAAGCTGTCTGGAACTGCGAGAAAAACGATGCAAGATTTAGTCATGCTTTTATTCACGGTTGTGTTCTTCGCCCTTGCGTTTCTATACGTCAAGGCCTGCCAGAAGCTGAGGTAACCCCCATGCATTTTGACGTTATCACTGCAATCGCGCTGATTCTGTCTGTCCTTTTGCTGGGTTACCTGGCGATCACGCTGCTTTTTCCGGAGAAGTTCTGACATGTCCGCCAATGGCTGGTTGCAGTTTTCCCTTTACTCTTTGATCCTGCTTGCAACCGTTCGTCCCGTGGGCGCTTATATGGCCCGAGTGTTCGAAGGCGAACGCACCTGGCTGGACCCGATTCTCAAGCCCATCGAGCGGCTCATCTACAAGCTTTCCGGCGTGAATGCGGAGGAAGAGATGAACTGGCGCGAGTATTCCTTCGCCATGCTGGGCCTCTCGGCGGTGACGCTTTTGGTCACGTACGCAATTGAGCGCTTGCAGGCTCATCTGCCGTGGAACCCGCAGGGACTGGCCGCGGTGGGGCCCGATCTGGCCTGGAACACGGCGGCCAGCTTTACCACCAACACCAACTGGCAGTCCTATACCCCCGAGACGACCATGAGCTATCTGACCGAGATGGCCGGCCTCGCCACGCACAACTTCTGGTCGGCCGCCGTGGGCATCGCTGTGGCCGTGGCCTTCATCCGCGGCATCAAGCGGACCACCTCTGCAACCATCGGCAACTTCTGGGTGGATACGACGCGCGGGCTGCTCTACATCCTCATCCCAGGCTCGATCGTTTACGCGCTGCTGCTGGTGGGCCAGGGAGTGCCGCAGAACCTGCACGCATACACCACGGCTCATCCCCTGGAACAGCCATCGCAGGTGCAGACCATCGGACAAGGGCCGGTGGCCTCGCAGGAAGCCATCAAGATGCTGGGCACCAACGGCGGTGGGTTCTTCAATGCCAACAGCGCGCATCCGTTCGAGAACCCGACGCCGTTTTCGAACTTCATGCAGATTCTGTCAATCTTCATTATCCCTGCCGGGCTGACCTACACGCTGGGCCGCATGACCGGCTCTCCGGGGCACGGATGGGCCGTTCTGGCCGCCATGTTTGTCCTCTTTGCCGCCGGATTTGGCACCGTCTACTGGGCCGAGTCGCAGCCGCATCCGCTCATCCACGGCGCCGCGCAAACTCATACCGCAACCGCGCCGGGGGGCAACATGGAGGGCAAGGAAGTCCGCAACGGCATTGCCGAAAGCGCGCTCTTCGCCACCATCACCACCGACGCCAGTTGCGGCGCAGTCAACGGCATGCACGACAGCTTTACTCCGCTGGGCGGCATGGTGGTGCTCATCAACATCATGATGGGCGAAGTGGTCTTCGGCGGCGTCGGCTCGGGGCTCTACGGCATTCTCATCATGGTGGTGCTCTCGGTCTTCATCGCCGGACTCATGGTTGGCCGCACCCCCGAATATCTGGGCAAGAAGATCGAGGGCTACGACGTGAAGATGTCCATGCTCTATGTGCTGATTTTCCCGCTCATCATTCTCACTTTGACGGCCGTCTTTGTGCTTTGGCCCTCGGTGGCGCTGCCCGCCCTTTCAAACCAGGGACCGCACGGCCTCACCGAGATTCTTTACGCCTATACCTCGGGCGCCGGCAACAACGGTTCGGCTTTTGCGGGGCTCAACATTCCCGTCAATCCCACGACCCAGTGGTATTACAACGTGGCGCTGGGTTGGGACATGCTGTTCGGGAGGCTCTTCATGATGATTCCGGTGCTGGCCCTGGCCGGCAACCTGGCAAGCAAGAAGAGCGTTCCGCCTTCGCCCGGAACCTTCCCGGTGAATACATCGCTCTTCACCATTCTGCTGGTCGGTGTGATTCTCATCCTGAGCGCGCTTACCTTCTTCCCGGCTCTGAGCCTGGGGCCCATTCTGGAACACTTGCTGCTCAAGTCTGGTCAGGTTTTTTAACCGCATTGCATCGGGAATCGACGGAACGGACTCATCATGATTGAGAAAAAATCGCTTTGGAATACGGAAATCCTGGGGCAGGCGCTACTCGACTCGGTGCGCAAGCTCGACCCCCGCGGCATGGTCAAAAACCCGGTGATGTTTGTCGTCGAGGTCGGTTCAGTGCTCACGTCAGCGCTCCTGATTGACAACATTGTTCACCATCGTCCGGGGTTCGGATTCAACCTGCAGATCACGCTGTGGCTGTGGTTCACGGTGGTCTTCGCCAACTTTGCCGAAGCCATGGCCGAGGGCCGCGGAAAGGCGCAGGCCGACACGCTGCGCAAGGCCAAGGGCGAGACCATTGCCCAGCGCTACAAGGCCGACGGAAGCTTTGAAGAAATCGCCAGCGGGCTGCTGCGGTCGGGCGATGTGATCTACGTTCCGGCGGGCAAGTACATCGCGGGCGACGGCGAAGTGATTGAAGGCGTGGCATCGGTGGACGAGTCGGCCATCACCGGCGAGTCGGCGCCGGTGATCCGCGAAGCCGGCGGCGACCGCTCGGCCGTAACCGGCGGCACCAAGGTGCTCTCCGACTGGATCAAGGTCAAGATCACCTCCAACCCCGGCGAAACATTTCTGGACCGCATGATTGCGCTGGTCGAAGGCGCGACGCGGCAAAAGACGCCCAACGAGATCGCACTGAGCATTCTGCTCTCCGGACTCACCATCGTCTTCCTCCTGGCCGTGGTCACGCTGCAGCCGTTTGCCATTTACTCGAAAGCGCCGCAGACGGTGTTTGTGCTGGTCTCGCTGCTGGTCTGCCTCATTCCCACCACGATTGGTGGCCTTCTTTCGGCCATCGGCATCGCCGGCATGGATCGCCTCGTACAGTACAACGTTCTTGCCATGAGCGGACGCGCTGTCGAGGCGGCCGGCGATGTGAACACACTGCTGCTGGACAAGACGGGCACTATCACGCTGGGCAATCGCCAGGCCACGGAGTTTCTGGTGGCTCCCGACGTGAGCGCGGAGCGGCTGGCCAACGCGGCGCAGCTTTCGTCCCTTTCGGACGAGACGCCGGAAGGCCGCTCCATCGTGGTGCTCGCGAAAGAGAAGTATGGACTGCGCGGGCGCGACCTGGGCGGCATTCATGCGGAGTTCGTTCCATTTACGGCGCAGACGCGCATGAGCGGCGTGAATCTTCCCGGCACGCGCATCCGCAAAGGCTCGGTGGACGCCATCTCCCGCTTCCTCGAAGAGCAGGGAGCGCAACTGCCGCAGAAGGTTCGCGAACACGTGGAGGAGGTCGCCCGCCAGGGCGGGACGCCGCTGGTGGTCGCGGAGAACGCCTCGGCGCTGGGCGTGATTCACCTCAAGGACATCGTCAAGGGCGGACTCAAGGAGCGGCTGGCGCGCCTGCGTTCCATGGGCATTCGCACCATCATGATCACCGGCGACAACCCGCTGACCGCGGCGGTGATTGCGCGCGAGGCAGGCGTCGACGACTTCCTGGCCGAAGCCAAGCCCAAGGACAAGATGGACCTGATCAAGCGCGAACAGGCCAAGGGCAAGCTGGTGGCCATGACCGGCGACGGCACCAACGACGCGCCCGCGCTGGCCCAGGCAGACGTAGGCGTGGCCATGAACTCCGGCACGCAGGCGGCCAAGGAAGCCGGTAACATGGTCGATCTCGATTCCAACCCCACCAAGCTTATCGAGATTGTCGAGATCGGCAAGCAACTGCTCATGACGCGCGGCGCGCTGACCACTTTTTCGATTGCCAACGACGTGGCCAAATACTTCGCCATCATTCCGGCCATGTTTGCCGGAGTCTTCCCGGTTCTGGCCGCGCTCAACATCATGCACCTGGCAACGCCGCAGTCGGCGATTCTCTCCGCGGTCATCTTCAACGCACTAATCATCGTAGCGCTCATCCCGCTGGCTCTGAAGGGCGTGAAGTACGAGCCCAAGGCGGCGGATATCCTGCTGCGCAACAACCTGCTCGTCTACGGCGTGGGCGGCATCATCATCCCGTTCATCGGCATCAAGGCCATCGACATGTTTCTGGTGGCTGTCCACCTGGCGTAGGGGTTCGTTGTCTCCCACCCTTCGCAAAGAGCGCGAAGGATGGGGCACCCAAGGAGTTCAGGTACACAGGGTATTCAGGAGAACGAAAATGCATTCCGTATGGAGAACTTCAATCCGCTTCACGATCGTGACCGCTGTTCTGGTGGGAATCGGCTATCCGCTGCTGGTGACGGGCATCGCCGAGGCCATCTTCCCGCACAAGGCCGCCGGGAGCCTGATCCTCAAGGACGGCCAGGTGATTGGCTCGGAGCTTCTTGCCCAGAGCTTCACTTCCGACAAATACTTCCATCCGCGGCCCTCGGCGGCCGGCAACGGCTACGACGCCACTTCCTCCGGCGGCTCCAACCTGGCGCAGTCCAACAAGACGCTGGTCGACCGCATCCAGGGCTCCATTGATAAGCTTTCAGTGGAAAATCCCGGTCACCCGGTCCCCATCGACCTGGTCACAACCTCCGGCTCCGGCCTCGATCCGGACATCACTCCGGACGCCGCATTTTTCCAGGTCCCGCGCGTGGCCAAAGCCCGCGGCATCTCCGAGGATCGCATTCACCAGTTGATTGAAGACCACATCACCAGCCGCCAGCTAGGCTTCCTCGGCGAACCCCGCGTCAACGTGCTGGACCTCAACCTCGACCTGGACAAGCTCGCAAGATAATCACCGCGCCGCAGTTTGCGCGCCCGTCAAAAAAAAAACGGCGGTAAAGGGATCAACCCTTTACCGCCGTTTGCTTCCGTGCTGGTGTCCCTTGTTAATCTTCACAACTTTGTGCTCGGAAGTACATCCCTCAGCGGCTAAAGCCGCATTCATA
>Ga0302320_10001324_pt1 | contig 59402 bp, 67 predicted proteins | sample Bog_T0_3_FD_202130 | JGI IMG/M metagenome (GOLD analysis project Ga0302320, IMG submission 202130) | Peat permafrost microbial communities from Stordalen Mire near Abisko, Sweden - Bog_T0_3 | ecosystem: Environmental > Terrestrial > Soil > Wetlands > Peat | place: Sweden: Abisko, Stordalen Mire... | reverse complement strand
GTGCGCCGCTTCGTCAACGTCTATGTCAACGAGGAGGACATCCGCTTCCTCAAAAACCGCGAGACGCCGCTCAAGGACGGCGACGAAATCAGCATCATCCCGGCGATCGCGGGAGGTTGATTTGTTGAAACGTTGAATTGTTAAACCGTTAAATCGTAATTTTATGCCCAAGAAAAAAACTTCCGCGACGAAATCGAATTCGCCCACGCAACAACGGCTTTGGCTGATGTATCCGCCCAAGCTCATCAAGAAGCCGTTCATTTATGAGATCGGGCAAAAGTTCAAGGTCGTCACGAACATCCGCCAAGCCAGCATCACGGACGAAATCGGCATCGTCTGCCTCGAGCTTGACGGCGCGCGCAGCGAAGTGGCCGCCGCAATCAACTGGCTCGTGAAACAGGGCGTGAACGTGGAGCCGGTGGAAATCGGCGTGATCGCCGGGTAAAAAATTGCGAACAAAAAACGGCGCAGAGAAAATTCTCCGCGCCGTTTGATTTTGCCGCTGCAAAAAATTATCGCTGCCGGCGTTTGACTTTGAGTTGCGCCAGCGAGTGCGCGAGCGCGGCGCCGGCGGAGGCCGCTTCTTCGTCGGTGATCTTTTCGGCGAGACGGGCTTCGGCGCGTTGACGGGCTTCTTCGGCTTTGGCTTCGTCAATGTTCTCGGCGAGGATCGCCATGTCGGTGAGGATGGCGACACGGTCGCCGGTGACTTGCACAAAACCGTCGCCGACGGCGAGGAAAATTGTTTCCAGACCTTTCTTCGCGATGATTTCGCCAGCGACGAGCTGTGTCATCAGCGGCATGTGCTGCGGCAAAATCCCCATCTCGCCTTCAATGCCGGTGAGCGTGACCATGTCCACGTCCTCGGAGTAAGTTTTCGCTTCCGGTGTAACAATTTCGAGTTTGATCGTGGCCATTTAGTTTTTGTTAAATCGTTACATTGTTGAATCGTGAATCGTGAATCGGTCTCCCAATTTAACGATGCAACGATTCACGAATTTACGCTTCCTTAATTTCGTCAATGCCGCCCTTCATGTAGAAATTCTGTTCGCCGACTTCGTCGTGCTTGCCTTCGAGAATTTCCTTGAACGCGCGGACGGTGTCTTCGCGGGAAACCTGCTTGCCTTCGCGGCCGGTGAAAACCTGCGCGACGGTGAACGGCTGGCTCATGAACTTCTGGATTTTGCGCGCGCGGAAAACGGTCGTCTTGTCCTCGGCGGAAAGTTCGTCCATGCCGAGGATCGCGATGATGTCCTGCAAATCCTTGTAGCGCTGCAAAACTTTCTGCACGCCGCGCGCGACGTCGTAATGTTCCTGCCCGACGATCTCCGGCGCGAGCGCGCGGGAGTTCGAGGCGAGCGGGTCAACGGCGGGAAAAATTCCCAGCTCGGCGATGGAGCGTTCCAACACGATGGTCGCGTCCAAGTGCGCGAACGTCGTGGCGGGCGCGGGGTCGGTCAAGTCGTCGGCGGGAACGTAAACGGCCTGGAAGCTCGTGATCGAACCTTTCTTGGTCGAGGTGATGCGTTCCTGCAAGTCGCCCATTTCAGCGGCGAGCGTCGGCTGGTAACCGACGGCGCTCGGCGTGCGGCCCAGCAGCGCGGAAACTTCCGAACCGGCCTGCGAGAAACGGAAAATGTTGTCCACGAACAAAAGCACGTCCTGATTTTTTTCATCGCGGAAATATTCCGTCACGGCGAGCGCGGACAACGCGACGCGCAAACGCGCGCCGGGCGGTTCGTTCATTTGGCCGTAAACAAGACCGATTTTTGAACCGGGCGCGATGATCGGCAAACCGTTCTCGCCGATTTTCGGATGACCTTTTTCGTCCTTCTCAACTTTGATGACGCCGGCCTCGATCATTTCGTTGTAAAGATCGTTGCCTTCGCGCGTGCGCTCACCGACGCCGGCGAACATGGAAACGCCGCCGTGCAATTTGGCGATGTTGTTGATGAGTTCCATGATGACGACGGTCTTGCCGACGCCGGCACCGCCGAACGCACCGACTTTTCCGCCCTTGAGAAACGGACAAATCAAATCAATGACCTTGATGCCGGTCGTCAAAACCTGCGGCGATGTTGATTGATCCACGAGCGCGGGCGCGGCGCGATGGATGGGCAGATATTTATCGGCTTTCACCGGACCTTGTTCGTCCACGGGATCGCCGGTGACGTTGAACACGCGGCCCATGACGGCTTCGCCGACGGGCATGGAGATGGGCGCACCGGCATCGGTGACTTCGTAACCGCGCTTGAGACCCTCGGTAGTGCTCATGGCGACGGCGCGCACCCAGTTGTCGCCGAGATGCTGCTGCACTTCGAGCGTGAGTTTGGTCTTGCTGCCACCGGGCAGGTCGTATTCGACCGTGAGCGCGTTGTAAATGGCGGGCAACTGGCCGGGAAATTCCACGTCCACGACCGGGCCGATGATTTGAACGATTTTACCTTTGTTCATAATTAAAATTTTATTTTTATTTTGTCTTAAAAAAGATGCAGGCCATATATCCAAAACAAAACAGTGCTAACACCAATTTGAGATGAGAAAACAAATCGCAAACAACCTGAACGTCAGAAAAGTCTCGCTTTAATTCCTGAAAAATAATTACAACCCAAAAAAAACAGGCAAAATCGCTTAAGGCGATTGCAAGCCTTGAAACAGAAAAACGACGTCCGTCAAGCCATGATGACTGCGAGACTTCTTCTTCCCCAAAGACATCAAATGTTAACTTCGGGTCAGTTCTTTTTTCGATTTCTATAATTTTGCTTTCCCAAACTTCATACCAATATTTGCTACCCCGATTGGCAAGTGTCCAAACAAACGAACAAACCAAACCAAAACAAGCCACAGCAAAAGCATATCCTGGGCTGTCTTTCTTCAAAGCAGCAAATCCGGCAAATGCGGAAACAATAAAAGCCCAAAAGAAGGCGGACCGTTTCCAGAACAACTCAAGTTCAAAATCACGAGTTTCCAGAGCAATCTTAAATTGCTCTAAAGTGGCGTAGTTATTTTTCTGGTCGTTTTCCATGACTAAAATTTATCCGACCGCCATCTGCGCGCTGGCGATCTCCAGCAATTCCTTCGTGATGTTCGACTGGCGCAATTTGTTGTATTCGAGCGTCAAATCCTTGATGAGCTGCTTCGCGTTGTCCGTCGCGTTTTTCATCGCGACCATACGCGAGCTGTGTTCCGACGCCTTCGCCTCGAGCAAAATCTGGTGGACCTGAAAATTCAAACTGTGCGGCAGCAATTCACTCAACACCGTTTTTTCGTCGGGCTCAAATTCAAACGAATCCGTCCGCGCGCCGGAACTTTGCAATTCCAGCTGCGGCGCGTTGACGCCCGCCGTGACCGCCGAAATTTTTCCGACCGGCAGAAACGGAATCGTTTTCGGCTGCTGCACCAACGTCGAAACGAATTGCGTGAACAAAATGTCCACGGCGTCCGCCTCGCCTTTCAAAAATAAATCCTGCGCGAATTTTGAGATCGCCCGCGCCTCGGCAAAACTTGGCGCGTCCTTGTAAGTAAATTCCGCCGCCAACTGCCGCTTCGTGCGCGCGACAAATTGCGACGCCTTGCGCCCGGCCGTGACATAAATAAACGTCGAGCCTTTGTCCAACTTCACCACTTCGCGAAACAGATTGCTGTTCAAGCCGCCGCATAAGCCGCGATCCGAACTGACGACAATGAGCGCGCGTTTTTTCACGTCGCGGATTTCCATCAGCGGATGCTTGAACGACGCGATGCGCGGGCCGGCCTCGGCCAGGATCGCGTTCATCAAATCCGCATACGGACGCCCGACGAGCGCGGCCTGCTGCGCCTTGCGCATTTTGGCGGCGGCGACCATCTGCATCGCCTTGGTGATCTGGGCGGTGTTCTTAACCGACTTGATGCGTCGGCGTATGTCGCGCGTGCTGGGCATGAAAAATTATAAATGCAAAATCAAAAACGCTTTTGAGTTTTGACGCGATACGGCGGCGAAGTCTCGCGCATGAAACCAATCTGTTTCCGGTCTTCCGGCAATGGCGGTTCAACTAGTTGCCGGATCGCTTCAAATAAATTTTGAATGGATTCGTCGTGACCGCTGACGCGGCTTTCCAGTTCGCTTAATTTCTGCGCCAAATCCTTATGCGCGGCCAATTGTTCGCGCATGAGCACAAACGCGCGCACCACCCGAACACTGGCGTCAATGGCAACTGGACTGTTCAAAATGCTCGCAATCATCAGCGCACCATGTTCCGTAAAAACCCACGGAAGATAGCGACGGCCACCACGACCTTTCTTTGAAGTCACAATTTGTGACATCATAGACTCTAATTCTTTGCCGGTTAATTGAAAGGCAAAGTCATTCGGAAACCGTTCCGAATTACGACGCACCTGCTCGTTCAAACGCTTGACCGAAACTTCAAAAATTGCCGCTAAATCCGAATCAAGCATGACGCGCAGCCCGCGAATCGTGTAAATCAACGATTCGATCCGCGTCGGCGCAGGCTGGGTTTTATATGATGGCATATATGCTTGATTGTTTGAGGTCGCAATTTGCGACCTCAAAGATACTTATACAATTTCAATTATCTATAAGACTGCTTGAACTCCGTGACCGCCGCCTTCAAATCCGCGCCGATGGCGTCGCTGATGGTTTTTTCTTTCAGGATTTTTTTGAGCAGTTCCGGCTTGCGCGTGTGAAAATACTCGGAAAGTTTCTGCTGGAAATCCTTCACCTTGTCCACGGCAACGTCGTCGAAGAAATTATTTTGCATCGTCCAGAGAATCGCCGCCTGCGCCTCGACGGAAATAGGATCGTATTGCTGCTGTTTGAAAAGTTCCACCACGCGCTTGCCGCGTTCGAGCGTCGCCTGCGTCTTCGCGTCCAAGTCAGAACCGAACTGCGCGAACGCCGCGAGTTCGCGATATTGCGCGAGATCGCCCTTGATGCGTCCGGCGACTTGTTTCATCGCCTTGATCTGCGCGGCGGAACCGACGCGTGAAACTGAAAGTCCGACGGAAACAGCGGGACGAATGCCTTGATAAAACAAATCCGTTTCCAAATAAATCTGGCCGTCCGTGATTGAAATCACGTTCGTCGGAATGTAAGCCGAAACGTCGCCTGCCTGCGTTTCGATGATTGGCAGCGCGGTGAGCGAGCCGTTGCCGTATTTTTCCGAAACGCGCGCGCTACGTTCGAGCAAACGGCTGTGCAGATAAAACACGTCGCCCGGATACGCTTCGCGGCCCGACGGACGTTTCAAAACGAGCGAGACCTGGCGATACGCAACGGCGTGTTTCGACAAATCGTCGTAAATGATGAGCGCGTCCATGCCGTTGTCCATGAACCATTCGCCGATCGCCGCGCCGGTGAACGGCACGAGATATTGGTTCGTGGCCGAGTCGGAAGCCGCCGCGACAACGACAATCGTGTAAGGCATCGCGCCGGATTCTTCCAAAATTCCGATGACGCGCGCGATGCTCGACTGCTTCTGCCCGATCGCGACGTATATATTATAAATGGGACGGCAATCCTGGTCGCCCGCATCTTTGGCAGCCTTGTTGATGCGCGACTGATTGATCATCGTGTCCACGCCGATCGTGGTCTTGCCCGTCGAACGGTCACCGATGATGAGTTCGCGCTGGCCGCGACCAATCGGGATCATCGCGTCAATCGCCATGATGCCGGTTTGCACCGGCTGGCTGACGGATTTGCGCCGAATGATGCCGGGCGCAATTTTTTCGACAGGATAAAATGCGCTTTCTTTAATCGGGCCTTTGCCGTCGAGCGGCTGGCCGAGCGCGTTGACGACGCGACCGAGCAATCCTTTTCCGACCGGCACCTGCAACAATTTTCCCGTCGTGCGGACTTCTCGGCCTTCCTTAATCTCGGTGTAGTCGCCCAAAATGATCGCGCCGACTTCGGTCTCTTCGAGGTTGAGCGCGATACCGGTGATGCCGTCGCCGAAATCAAGCATCTCGTTCAACATCGCGTCGGTCAGGCCTTCGATCTTCGCCACGCCGTCGCCGATTTCGCGAACGATGCCGACGTTTTGTTTCGCCGTCGCGATCTTCGCGCCCGTGATCTGGGCTTCAATTTCCTGTAACAAGTTACTCATAAATTTTATTAAAAACTTTGCGCCAACTGGTTCAATTTCGTCTGCACGCTGCCGTCGTAAAGATCGCTGCCCACCTGGATCCGCAAGCCGCCGAGCAGTGCGGGATTCTGGCCGAACACGATGTTCACGCCGTCGCCGTAAATTTTTTTGATGTTGTTCGCCACGTTGTTTTGCAAATCAGCGGGCAATGGCAGCGCGCTTTCCACGCGCGCGGCGCGGCGTTCCAAGTCCAGTTTCACCAGCCGGTGCAGCCGCGACAAAATCTCGACGTAGCCGCGCGGCTTTTTCTCGGACAACAACGAAACCGTCAGCCGGACGCGATTTTCGTCCAGCAGATTATTCGCCTGACAATCACGAAATAATTGCCGGGCGTCGCGCTGTGCTTGTTTGGAGATTTTCATTCCGATTTTGGTAGGGACATGCTGCCGCGCGTCCGGCTGACCAGCAGGTCAACCCTACCGATATTTGTTATGCCGCCAATTGTTTCTCGGTTTCTTCCGCGAGTCGTCGTTGATCTTCCGGCGTGAGAATTTTTCCAGTGACAGTCGCCGTGGTTTGCACGACCAATCGTCCGACTTCGCGTTTCAATTCCGCGAGCATCTGCGAATGTTCCTGCGCCGCAGCTTCGCGCGCCTTGACGACGATTTGTTCCGCAGCGGCGATGGCCTTTTGCGTTTCCGTTTCGCGCACGCGCGCGGCGGCCTGACGCGCCTCGTCAATCAGCTTGTTCGCCTTGTCACCGGCGTCGGCCAGGATTTTCTGGCGGTCGGCCTCGGTGCGCGTGAGTTCGGCCTTGATCTTGTCGGCGTTCGCCACGCTGTCGGCGATTTTCTGCCGCCGCGCCGCGAGCATTTCAAAAATCGGCTTGTAGGCAAAACGCCACAGCACGAACAGCACGATGGCGAAGTTGATCAACGACGCGATGAACTCCGGCCATTTGACGCCAAGGGTTTCGAGCATAACGCCTCAATTACTTGGTTGGGATCACGATCCAGGCGAGAATCGCCATACCTTCGGCGAGCGCCATGCCGATGAACATGAACGTCAGGATTTTTCCGGCGAGTCCGGGATTGCGGCTCATGGCGATGACGCCGCCAGCCGACGCAATGCCGATGCCGATGGCCGCGCCACCGAAGGCCAGCCCGATGTGAATGTTTCCGTAAGCTTCTGCGAGCATCATAACTTTTCTTTCGTTTTGGTTTTGGTTGTCGCAACCGTTTTTGATCGCGGCTGCAAATTTAGTTTATTTTTTCAATGGCCGTGTTCGTCCGCCGGCGTGCACAGCGTGCCGACAAACGCAATCGTCAACATCGCAAACACGAACGCCTGCAAAATGCAGACAATCGTTTCAAAAAAATATCCGGGCAGCGAAAACAGCACCGCCAGCAAAAATGATTTTTGCGCCAGCGCCATCGAGAGCATCGTTTCGCCGCCGAAAATATTTCCATAAAGCCGCAATGCCAGCGCGACCGGACGGATGAACAGAATCGAAAACGATTCCATGATGCCGATGAAAATAAACAGCAACAGCAGCGGCACATAAGCGATTTTGCTCGCCTCGACTTTCACGCCGAAAACGTGTTTGACCAATCCGAGCAGCCCATTGTAGCGCAGCGCCCAGAAAAGGCTCATCACGAAAAAAATCGAGGCCATCGCAAACGTCAGGTTCGCGTCCGAAGTCGGCGGACGGAAAAACGGTTTGCCAATTTCAGAAACCGCAATCGGCAGCGAACTGGTTTTGTCCGCGACGCCGTAACCGATGCTGCCAACGCCCGGAATCAAATCCACGAGATTGGAAAGCACCGCAAAAATAAAAAACGTCGTCGCAAACGGAAACACCCAGCGCGCGACTCTCGGTTCGAGCACGCCGCCCGCCAAATCTTCCCACGCTTCGCACAGCGCCTCGATCGCGTTCTGCATTCCCGTCGGAATTTCCTTCACCGTCCAAGTGCTGAAACGGACGATGCCCAAAATCAGCAATGCCACGATCCAGGTGCAGACCATCGAATTCGTCACCGGCAGCGGCCCAATGTGAAATAGCACCGGCGCAATCGCCGGAACAATTTGCGCGGACGCTTCCGTTTCCGCGTGCGCCGCTGTAACTGCCGGAGTCGCGACTGTTCCATCAGCCGGCGGATTGGTGGCCAGTTGGGCATTCAAATTCGCCACAAAAATCGCGGCGAAAAAAGCGTAGACCAAAAAGATTTTGCTGAATGACTTCAATGTAAAAATGACTTCTGACGACACCAATTGCTCAATTAACCAAACCAATTGTGGGTTTGAGAACCGGAAGCTTGCCTCATCGTGAAAAATTTCACAAGCACTTTTTTGGAAAATTTTTGATTGTTTGCGCAGCGGTTTCCGGCAGAAAACCGGAATTCATTTTCAAGCCGGGAAATGCGGCGCTCTGCCGAGCCGCCGCCACATCAAATGAAAAATTTCTGGCGCAACGACTCCGGCGCTTCGCCAGGTTCGCGGAGTTTCCGCAGACTTAAAACATCGTGACGTTTTGCCAACCGCTCACCTTTTTCATCCAGCATCAGTGCACAGTGAAAAAATTTCGGCGGCGGCAAACCGAGCGCGCGATAAATTAAAATCTGCCGTGCGGTGCTGACCAGCAAATCCGCGCCGCGCACGACTTCGGAAATTTCCATCGCTGAGTCGTCCACGACGCAGGCGATTTGATACGCCGGAACATCATCGTGCCGCCAGACCACAAAATCGCCAAAATCTTTTCCGGCGGCGAATTTCTGTTCGCCAAAATTTCCGTCCGTGAAAGAAATCGTATCGCCGTCGGGAACGCGGAAACGCCAGTTGAAACGAGTTGATGGTTGAGAGTTGATGGTTGAGAGATTTTCGCCCCGACACGTTCCGGGATAAATCGGCTCGTCATCGTCGTTCGCGTGCGGCGCGCGTGTGGCGGCCAGAATATCTTTGCGCGAGCAGGTGCAGGGATAAATAAGATTCCCCGCGCACAATTTTTCCAACGCGGCGCGGTAAAAATTCATCCTTTCCCTTTGATTGTAAGGCGCAAATTTTCCGCCAATGTCCGGGCCTTCGCTCCACGCAAAACCGAACCAGCGCAAGTCTTCGAGCATCGCGTCCACGAATTCCATTTTGAAGCGCGTCGCGTCCAAATCTTCGTTGCGTAAAATCAGTTCGCCGCCGTTCGCCCGCGCGCGTTGCTGCGCGATCCAAAACGTCCGCGCATGGCCGAGGTGCAAATAGCCGGTCGGCGAAGGCGCGAGGCGTCCGCGATATTCTCCGTTCACCCGGAAAAAATAGACGCCGGGACGCCAAGGCACAAAGTTTCTTTTGTGCGCGACGGAAATAGATGTGGACTTTTGCCGGTGCCAAATTCAAAATTGCTTCATGAACCTTATTAAATGTCTGATGCGAGGGCTTTCATCAACAAAGCTGGTCATTTTACTGTCCGGTTTCACCGGCGCGGGCGCGATGTTGGCGGCGGCGCAAACGGCCGCGCCGGTTCCGGTTTTGCAAATCAAGGCCGACCAGCCGACGGCGAAAGTCAGCCCGACGCTTTACGGTTTGATGACGGAGGAAATTAATTTTTCCTACGAGGGCGGGATTTACGGCGAACTCATCCGCAACCGCACGTTCAAGGCGGACGCGACGAACGCGATTTTCTGGAACACGGTCGGCAACGGTTCAATTTCCCTCGACCCGGCCACGCCGCTCAACGACGCGCTGAACACCAGCTTGAAGCTGGACGCGTCGCAGGCCGCGAAAAATTCGCCGGCAGGCATCGCCAACGGCGGTTACTGGGGCATTCCCGTGCGGCCGAACACTGATTATCACGCCTCGTTTTACGCGAAGGCGGCGGGCGGTTTTGCCGGGCCGCTGACCGCGAGCATCGAAAGCGCGGACGGCAAAACCATTTTTGCCAGCGCGGACGTTGCGGGCGTCACCGGCGACTGGAAGAAATTTGACTTCACGTTGACGACGAAAAAAGTGGCGACGTCGAAGGACAATGTCTTCAAAATCACCACGACTTCGCCCGGCACGATTCGGTTCCAGCAGGTCTCGCTGTTTCCGCCAACATTTAACAATCGTCCGAACGGCACGCGCCCGGACATCATGCAACTGCTCGCGGACATGCAGCCGAAGTTTCTCCGTTTTCCCGGCGGCAATTATCTCGAAGGCGACACCATCAGCGAACGTTTCGACTGGAAGAAGACCATCGGCGACATCTCGGAACGGCCCGGCCATCGCAGCCCGTGGGATTATTGGTCCACCGATGGCTTCGGCCTGCTGGAATTTCTCGAATGGTGCGAGGATTTGAAAATGCAGCCGGTGCTGGCGGTTTATGCCGGCTACGCGCTGAAACACGATTACATCAAGCCCGGCGACGACCTGAAGCCTTACGTCCAGGACGCGCTCGACGAGATTGAATATGTCACCGGCGACGCCAGCACCAAATGGGGCGCGCAACGCATCAAGGACGGCCATCCCGTGCCGTTCGCCTTGAATTACATCGAGGTCGGCAATGAAGACTGGTTCGACAAGTCCGGCAGCTACGAAGGCCGCTTCGCCCAAATCTACGACGCCATCAAGGCCAAGTATCCGCAACTGCAGATCATTGCCACCGCCAAGGTGAAATCTCGCACGCCGGACTTGATGGACAATCATCTTTACCCCGACTACGAAGAAGCGATGGAAGTCCGCGCGCATGAATACGACACGCACGACCGCACCGGCCCGAAAATTTTCATCGGTGAATGGGCCACCCGTTCCGGCGGCCCGACGCCGAACATGGGCGGCGCGCTCGGCGACGCCGCGTGGATGACCGGCATGGAACGCAACTCCGACCTCATCCTCATCTCCAGCTACGCGCCGCTGTTCGTCAACGTCAGCGACCTCGGCAAGAACGGCTCGATGCAATGGCGCAGCGACCTCATCGGTTACGACGCGCTGACCAGCTACGGTTCGCCCTCGTATTACGCGCAGCAGATGTTCAGCACGCATCATGGCGACACCATCCTCGCCACCGATTCGCAAAACATCCCGACCGTCCCGTGGCAGGCGCCGGCGCGGCACAAGAATGGCGTGGAACTTCCGCGCCCGGCGGCCAAGCCGCTTGAAAAATTATTTTTTGACGCGACACGCGACAGCCAGAGCGGAACGATTTTCCTGAAAGTGGTCAATAGCCTTGGCACGCCGCAGCCGGTGAAGATCGAGATCAGCGGCGTCGCTTCCGTCAACGCCAGAGGCGTCGCCACCGTGATGCAGGCGAGCGGCCCGGACGACACAAACTCGCTCCAGAAACCGAAGAAAATCGTTCCGGTCACGAAAAAAGTGAAAGGACTGGGAACAAACTTCACCCGCACGTTCCCGCCTTACTCCATCACGGTTCTGGAATTGCAGGCCAAGTGATTGTCCGTCGCCCTTCCGGCGCACGCCCGGCGTCTTCCTGACCATGGGAAGACGCCTTTTCGTTGAAATATGAAGGTTCGCTCGCGTAACGTGCTTCAAAGTCTGCACGCTTCGGCCTTAAGTCTTGAGACTTTCGCTGTAAGTCAACGGACTTCGACTTTAAGTGAATACACTTAAGACTTACGTCCGCACACTTAAGACTTAAGTGAACGCACTTAAGCTTTAAGTCTGCAACCGCAAACTTCCCTTCCACGGACTTTGACGCCGGGTGCGTCCGCCGCGACGCCCAATCCCCGGACTTTCACGAAGCGTCCCCGTTCAGCCAGCTTCGGCGGGCTGACCCTTCAGCCAGTCGCTGAAACCCGGCAGCGGCGCGGACAAAACCCGTTGCACCTTCCCGATGTCCAGCGACGTGTCCAGCGCGCGCGGCGGCCCGGCGAAGTCACGCGCCGAGCCGGATTCAATCTTTGTCCTCACCTCCGGCCAGCGCCGGACGAGGAGTTCGCCGATTTGCAGCCGCGACAGTTTCTCCGCGCCGGCGACGTGGTAAATGCCCGTGCAATTTTTCTCCGCCAGTTGCCAGACCGCCCGCGCCGTTTCAATGGCCGGGATCGGACAGCGAAATTCATCCGTGAAGAGCTTCATCCCCTGCCCGCCTTGCAGCGCGCGCCGGAGCTGCTCGTTGAAGCTGCGGTCGCCCGCGCGCGACGCGCCGTAGTTGAGCGACGTGCGGACGACGAGATGACGCGGGTTTTTCAAAATGATTTCTTCGGCGGCAACCTTCGTCTCGCCATAAACGTGCAGCGGATTCGGCGCGTCGGTTTCAAGGTAATTTCCTTTGCGGCCGTCAAAGACGAGATCCGTCGAGAAGAAAACAAACGGAATGTCTGCCGCCAGTTCCGCGAGCAATTTCGTGACCTCGACATTCACACGCCGCGCAAGCGCGGGATTTTTCTGCGCCACGCCGATGACCGTGAGCGCGGCGCAGTGGATGACCAGTTGCGGCCGGTCTTTCTGAAACGCGCGTGCCACCGCCGCGAAATCCGTCAGGTCAAAATCCGCGTGCGTGAGCGCCCGCACGCGCCGGGGCGCAGCGGTCTGGACGAGATAATTGCCGATGAGTCCGTCCGCGCCGGTGAGCCAGACGGGTTGTGCGTCCGGCTTCACAAGCGATTCTGCCAATAGCCCGGACGGCGCGCAGCGTGGGCGACGGCGACGATTTCAATCCGTTCCGGTTGGTCACGATAAACGACGGCATACGGAAAACGCGGCAGTGTCACTTTGCGCGTGCCATCGGGCCGCAGCGGGCGGCGCAGCGGGTCGTTTTGAATTTGGTGGCTCGCCAGTTTGACGGTCATGAAGAATTCATTGCCCAAGCCGGGAACACGGTCATTGTAAAAATCAACGCTCTCGGCAAGTTCGCGCCCGGCCTGCGGATGGAATTTAACGGGCTTCATCCAGCCGGGCTTGAATCTTGGCAAAAACTTCCTCGGCGGGAACCAGCTTGACGTTCCCGGAATCAATCTCCTCCAAACGCCGGGAAATTTCCTGGCTCCACGCGGTTTCGATTTCCGCCGGTGAAAGATTTTCTGCCGGCTCCAGCTCGCGGATCAGGCGGGCGATCAATTTCTGACGGTCTTGCGGAGACAGTTCGCTGATGTCTTCCGCCACCTGTTCAAGCGTCGCACTCATGCCAAAATCTTACGCCGGAATCCGGGCTTTGCCAAAAAGAATTTACCCTCGCCAGCGCGTGGCAAAGCGCGCAACGGTCTTGACGAGATAAATGCCAATCATTCCGCTCGCGCGGTGTGCAAAATACGTTTGAGATTTTGAACCGTGATCTCCTTCATTGGCTACCAGCCATAAACTTTAATCAATGCTTGTTCCATCGACCTTTGTTCATTGAGGCTTGCTTTCAAAGCGCTAACGCGTTTTTTTGCCGCTTCGTTTTGGGCTGATGACATCTTTGCCTCAATCTCGACCGACATTTTTTGAGCATCATTCAAACCTTCATCTGCCGCGACTTGGAATCGAGCTGCGGCTTCGACCAAATCTTGAGACACAGGCGTTCCTTGATAGTAAATTCTGCCGATATAAAATTCCGCCTGTAACGTTGTTATCTGCGATTGAACGCTTTCGATAAGCGATTTTTTGTCTGCCAGTTCACGATCAATATAATCTTCCGGTTCCTGCAATTGCTAGATAATACTGCGCGGTAATGTCACCCTGCTCTGCCGTTCGTTTGGTCTTTTCGAGAGGAACTGAACCCCATCGGTTGGAGATCGTTTCCCAATTTTCCTGAACAACGGGTGCTGTTTTGTTTGGCGACTGACTGCCTGCAAGTTGAAACACGAAGGCAAATAAAAGTATTGCAAAACATAAAGACCACGCTGTTTTAGTTTTCATGATTTGACCCAATAAAAAGCAAAAATCAGAACTCTAGTCAACTAACCGCTTCGTCAGATTGCCATACGCATCAATCCGGCGGTCGCGCAGGAAGGGCCAGTGCGTGCGCGTGGTGTCCACGTTCGCAAGATCCACGGGCACGATGAGAATTTCTTCCTGGCTAGCGCTTGCCTGGGAAATGATTTCACCGCTCGTGCCGGCGACGAAGCTTTGGCCCCAGAATTCAATGCCGTCGCCGCCCACGCCATCGAGAATTTCGTGGCCGATGCGGTTGGCCACGGCGACGTAGCAGCCGTTGGCGACGGCGTGCGCGCGCTGGATGGTTTCCCACGCGCCGTGCTGCTTCGCGCCGAATTTTTTCTTCTCGCCGGGATGCCAGCCGATGGCGGTCGGATAAAAAATTATTTCCGCGCCCTGCATCGCGGTCAGGCGCGCGGCTTCGGGATACCATTGGTCCCAGCAGATCAGCACGCCGATTTTTCCGTAGCGCGTCTGCCAAGTCTTGAAACCCAAATCGCCGGGCGTGAAATAAAATTTCTCGTAGAACACCGGGTCGTCGGGGATGTGCATCTTGCGGTAGATGCCCAGCAGCGAGCCGTCGGCGTCAATGATCGCGGCGGTGTTGTGATAAACGCCGGCGGCGCGTTTCTCGAACAGCGAGGCGATGATGACAACCTTGTGTTTCTTCGCCAGTTTGCAAAAGGCGTCGGTGCTGGGGCCGGGAATTTTTTCGGCGAGCTGGAAGTTCGCGTGGTCTTCGCTCTGGCAAAAATACTGCGAGCGGAAAAGTTCCTGCGTGCAGATGATTTGTGCGCCGGACCTGGCGGCGCGGGCGGCGAGCGCGAGATTTTTTTTTAGATTCACGGACGGGCTGGCGGAACACGCGGTTTGAATCAGCCCGATTTTGACGGTCTGGGCGGCGGCGCGTTTCATGAACGGGGCTTGTGTTCCTTCAGGCGCGCGGTTTCCTCCAGCACGATGGTTTTGCCGTGGGCATCGGCGGCGGCGGCGCGCGGCACTACCTGGCCGAACAGTTCGCGGATGAACTTGCCCATCGTCTCGTTGGTCGGGCCGTAGCCGCCGTGGTAGATGTAGTATTCGAGGTCATACATCAATTCATCGGCGGTCGCGTAACGGCGGTTCGGGTCGCGCGCGAGGCAGTGGTGCAGGATGTCGTTGAGCTTGCCGTCAATGCGGCTGTCGAGCGAACGAAAGTCGGGGATGGGCTGCGTCAAAATGCGGTGGCGCGATTCCTCGGCGTTCGCGCCCTTGAAAATGTTCCGGCCCAGCAGCAGGCACGCGAGCGCGACGCCGGCGGAAAAAAGATCGGAGCGTTTGTCGGTGATTTGAAAATCCGCCTGTTCGGGACTCATGAAATCGGGCTTGCCGGCGACGACCTCGCCTTCCTGATCGGTCAAAAATCCGCGCGCCTTCGCGATGCCGAAATCCGTCAGCTTCACGTCGCCCTCGAACGCGATCATGATGTTCTTGAAGCTCACGTCGCGGTGGACGATGCCCAGTGGCTTGGCGTTTTTATCCGTCTTCGCGTGCGCGTAGGCCAGCCCGCGCGCGACGCGGCTGATGATGAACACCGCGAGTTCCTTTGGCAGTGCGCGGCGCTTGTCAGTCATCTGCGTCGTGAACTGCTCCAGGTTCACGCCGCGGATCAGTTCCATCGCGATGAACGCCACGCCGTTCGTCTCGCCGAGATGGTAGGTCTGCACGATGTTCGTATGAATCAAGTCGGCGACCAGCTTGGCCTCGCCGATGAAATTCTCGATGAACATTTTCTGGCTCGCAAAATTCGGGCGGATGATTTTGATGGCCACGCGCTTGACGAAGGCGCGCGCGCCGTGCTGCTCCGCTTCATACACGATGCCCATGCCGCCCTCAAAAATCTTGCGGACGATTTCGTAGTGAAATTCGTTCTGAATCGTGAACAATGGCACAGGCCGATGGTCGGAAATTGCCCCGCGAAGTCAAGCCCGTCCCGCAGACCGCCAAAAAAACCGCGCTTTTTTCTTGTTTTTTTGCTTGCACGAAGCGCGCGAAGGTTTTTAACTCGCCTTAAGTCACACGACTTTTTGACCAAACAACAACAACAACCAACATCGAAAGCGAACAAGACTATGGCTAAAGCACTCTCCAAAGCCCAGATCGCCGCCGCGATTGCGGACAAGGCGCAACTCTCCAAAAAACAAGCCGGCGAAATTCTCGAACACATCGCCCAGCTCGCCTACAAGCACGCGAAGGACACCTTCACGCTGCCCGGCATCGGCAAGCTCGTCCTCAAGGACCGCGCCGCTCGCATGGGCCGCAATCCCAAAACCGGGGAAGCCATCCAGATCAAAGCCAAGCGCGTCGTGAAGTTCCGCATCGCCAAGGCCGCGAAGGACGCCATCCTCGGCGCGAAATAATTTTCGCCCTCATCCAAGGCGCTTCGATTTTTCGGAGCGCCTTTTTTATTCTTAATCTGCGTCAATCCGCGTAATCTGCGGACAAATAAAATGAAACCTCGCGTCCGATTCGCCCCGTCGCCGACCGGCTACCTTCACATCGGCGGCGCGCGCACTGCGCTGTTCAACTGGCTTTACGCCCGACACACCGGCGGCACGTTTATTTTGCGCATCGAAGACACCGACGCCGCGCGCAATTCCCAAGAAGCCGTGAACGTAATTCTGAATGGTCTGCGCTGGCTCGGACTTGATTGGGATGAAGGGCCAATCGTAGGACAGGCTTCCAGCCTGTCCAGCGAGCGCGACAGCGCGAGCATGGAAGCGAATGTTCCGTTAGCTTCGCCAAAGGTGACAGGCAAGATGCCTGTCCTACTTTCCAAAGGAAATTACGGTCCGTATTTTCAATCGCAACGAACCGAGATTTACCAAAGTCGCGTGCAGGAATTATTGTCCAAAGATTTTGCCTACGAACACGAAGGCGCGGTGAAATTCCGCATGACCCGCGAACCGATCACGATCCACGACCTCGTCGTCGGCGATGTCGTCCGCAAACTCACCGACCGCGAGGAAGTTGATCCTGACTTCGTCATCCTGCGTTCCGACGGACAGCCCGTGTTCCATCTCGTCAACGTCATTGACGATCTCGAAATGGACATCACGCACGTCATCCGCGGCGAAGATCATTTAAGCAACACCGCCAAGCACATCGCGCTCTTCCAGGCCTTCGGCGTCAAGCCACCGCATTACGCGCACATCCCGCTCATCCTGAACGGCGACGGCTCCAAGATGAGCAAGCGCGACACCGGCGCCTCGCTCACGAGCTATCTCGACGAAGGATTTCTGCCCGAAGCCGTCATCAATTATCTCTGCCTCCTCGGCTGGTCGCCCAAGGACAATCGCGAAAAACTGTCGCGCGCCGAAGTCATCGAACGCTTCGACCTGCCGCAGATTCTCCGGCACAACGCGCGGTTCGATTACGAGAAATTGCTCTGGCTGCAAGGCGAATACGCGCGCGAACTGGCCGACGACCGCTTTTACGAACTCGCCGTCCACGCCTTTGCGAAAGCCGGGATGGACACAAATAAATTCCCGCTCACCTACGTCAAAGCCGCGCTCGACACCTGCAAAGGCAAATTCAAACTGTTCAGCGAACTGCCCGCCTATGCCGGATTTTATTTCCGCGACGAAATCATTTACAACGCAGATGACGCGAAAAAAGTGTTCATCCCCGAAAACAAACCGCGCCTCGAAAAACTCCGCGACGCCTTTGCCGCGCTGAACACCTTCGACGCCGCGACGCTGGAAACCGCCTTGAAAGAAACCGCCAAGCAACTCGGCGTGAAAGCCGGCGTGCTCATCCACCCCACGCGCCTCGCCGTCACCGGCAATCCCCACGGCCCGAGCCTGTATCATCTGCTCGAAGTTTTGGGGAAAGAAAAATCACTGGCGCGGATTGAGCGGGCGTTGCAGAATTTTTAGCCACAGATGCACACGGATGAAACACAGATTAAAGCAAAGAAACGAATTCGTTTGCTGCTGATAATTTTTATTGTCGGCCTTGTATTGAGCGGCGCAACAGCAATTCCTTTGGAATCTGAAATTACAACTGTGGCTGAAATCCAAAAACAATTAGGCATTTCAGAAACTTCTGCCGCTTCCGCTTGGCTTGCCAAAATTCAAAGCGCTCTGGTTGAAACCAATGCGAAATTTCCTTTCATGGCTTACGGAACGGACTGGTTGGCTTTCGCACATTTTGTAATTGCCATCGCTTTTATCGGCCCGTTGCGTGACCCGATAAAAAACATTTGGATCATTGAATTTGGAATGATTGCTTGCGCGCTGGTTGTGCCATTTGCTTTGTGCATGGGTGCTGTCCGAGGAATTCCGATTGGCTGGCGGCTCATTGATTGTTCTTTTGGCATCTTGGGAATTATTCCACTTTACCTTTGTCGTAACGAAATAAAACGAATCACCATGGCAAACATTTCTAAAATTTGAAATATGGGAGCAGGTCTCGTCATTTTTATTTGGCTGATTTTAGCTGGAATATACGGCTGCATCTTTCTTGCATTTGTCGGTGCTTGGTTTTGGGGACGAAAGAAAAATATAAAATGGCTGAAATTGTTGGGGAAAGTTTCGGCGATTGGAATGGCAACGATTGCCATATTTCTAGTCGCATTTATCGCTTGGGGAATTATCCGCTCCATGAATCCCCGCAGCATTTTCAAAGAGGAATTCGGGATAGCTCCGCCAGCTTCAGTTTCTAAAATCCAAAGTTCGTATTATTGGTTTGCGGATACTGGAGACGTGTATCTTCGATTTCAAACGTCACAAGAAGAATTCAACAAATTGGTTTCTGTTAATTTGAAAAAGAAAACAGCCGAAGAAATGAAGCGCGACACTCCCGGCGAATCTGGCGGCGAGATACCGAGCTGGTGGGATTATCAAATTCAATCCGATTGGATTTATTATTTGCGCTTTTATTCGTCAGAAAAAGAATCTGGTCTAAAAGGATTTTTTTGGGAGACAGAATATTTTGCTTACAATCCAAAAACGCAGATGGCTTACTATCATTTCGTTGGAATTGATTGATTAAATCCGTGTTCAATCCGTGGCTAAAAAAACCATCGCCCCCAACGCGTCCAACGCGCGCCGCCAGAATCCCAACGGATTCCATCATTCAGCCCAGGGTTGGCGGTCCGAGCCGGACGGGCGAGGAACGGCTACCCTGGGTCAGCCATCCAAAAAATTCCAACCCTGAAAGGGTTGCATCAAATCCGCGCGAACGGATTCAACCCTTTCAGGGTTGTCGCCATCTCGTTTCACCACCCGGCGTAGCCCGATTTCATCGGCCAACGCCGGGCTGAATGATTAAATCCCTTTGGGATTTTTACTTTGCGATGCACAAAAATGAGAGTAATTTAATCGCGAAATGAGCACAGTCGCCGAAATTGAAGCCGCCATCAAGGCGTTGCCGTCCGCCGAACGCGAGCGTCTGGCCGATGATTTGCCGTCCATTCTCCCCGAATTGAACGGCGATGCCAAATGGCAGCGCATCATCAACGACCCGCGCCCGCGCCCCGCGCTCACGGCGTTGGGTGACGAAATCGCCGCCGAGTTCAAAAAAAATCCCGCCGCATTTTCTGAAATGCGCGACGCCGACTTCGACCGGCAAAAGTGAAATCGCTCGGCACGGAAAAGTTTTGGAAATTTTATCATGCGCTTCCGCCTGCCATCAAAGAAACCGCCCGCGCGACGCATCGGAAATTTCTCGAAAATCCCGCCCATCCTTCCTTGCAACTAGAACGGTTGCGTTCCGATCCACGCTTTTGGTCTGTCCGCGTGACGCGCGATTACCGCGCCGTCGCGCAAAGGTTTGAAAGTGATGTTTGGGTTTGGATTTGGATCGGCAGCCATAAAGATTTCGACCGGCAATTCCCTGCCTGAAGACACAATTAGATTTTACCGGCAATCCCCGCGGCCCGAGCCTGTATCATCTGCTCGAAGTCTTGGGCAAAGAAAAATCACTGGCGAGGATTGAAAAGGCGCTTGCGGCCATCGGCTGATTTTGCCGACAATCCGCCATGTCAACGATTTTACGAGTCAACGGCTACCAGTTTTATTTCTACGCCGAGGAAGGCAACGAGCCGCCGCACATTCACGTTGCAAAAGCCGGTGAGGATGCGAAATTCTGGTTGTCACCGGCGCGGCTGGCCGTCAATCATGGTTTCAGGCCGCATGATTTGCGGGAGATTGCCGGGATAATTGAAGAAAACGAGACATTGATACTGGAGAAATGGAATGAGTTTTTCAGACCTTAAAATCAAACGCATCGAAACGTCAGCCGACACTTTGACCGTCGAGTTGATGGATGGTCGCGTGTTGTCCGTGCCGCTGGCATATTACCCCACGCTGCTGCACGCGACCGAGACGGAGCGGAAAAATTGCCGGCCCATCGGCGCGGGCTACGGCATCGAATGGCCGGCGCTGGACTACCATTTGAGCGTCGAAGGATTGATTCAAGGGCTTCCCGAAGCGCCCGGTTTGCGCCGGGCAAAAGTTGCTGCGTAAAAAGCGTGAATGCCGGCGTGCTCATCCACCCGACGCGCCTCGCCGCCACCGGCAATCCCCACGGCCCGAGCCTGTATCATCTGCTCGAAGTTTTGGACAAAGAAAAAGTGCTGGCGCGGATTGAACAGGCAATTGGTCAGGCTAGTTTTGATGTGTAATCTCCAAGTCGAAATGATTTTCTTAATCCGGCTACAGCAAAAAACACGACACGAAAGAAATCATTGTTTGACGCGGTAAAATCTAGCAGTTGCGGAGGCCGCGGCATTTGTGTCTGTCACCCACGCATCCTGTCCATTGCCGGAAACATTGCCACCGACCAAAGCCGTCCAACTGCCGGGACTCAAGTCCGGGGAATATTCAACACTGTATTGCTGCCCGGAAAAAGTATGAAAGCGCAGCAATGAACTTTTGCTGGTTAGAAAGATGGACGTAATCTGGAGCGGAATTGTAATCGCAAGGCTGTGACCCGCTCCCGCCGAAATAGCCACGACATTTGTCAGCCCGTCCGGCACATCGGCCTCTCCGGAATCAATCGGAGGATAAGTTGCGCCCCAAGCGACGACCGTGCCGTCGCTTTTCAGCGCAATACTATCATAAGTTCCGGCCGCAATGGCGACCACATTGCTTAAGCCGTCGGGCATATCCAGTTCGCCTTCACCATCCCAACCCCAAGCGTCCACCGTGCCGTCGCTCTTGAGCGCCAAACTATGAAAGTCTCCCGCAGCGATGGCGACTGCATTGGTCAGGTCGGCGGGCAAATCCGTCTGACCATAAGAATCGTCTCCCCAAGCGACAATCACGCCGTCATTTTTAAGCGCCAGTTCATGCCAGCCGCCGGCCGCAATGGCCACCACGTTGCTCAAACCGTCCGGCACGGATGAAACATTGCCCCAGGCAACAATTGTGCCATCGCGGTTTAGCACGAGGCTTTGTTCGCCGTCGCTGTCGCCATTCGCAGAGATTGCCACCGCATTGGTCAATCCTTCTGGAATATTGGCCCATGCCCACCCTCGTCCGGGATCACCCCAGACAACCACTGTGCCGTCGGCTTGCAAGGCGAGGCTATGTTGGTGACTGGCGGCGACAGCCACCAGATCGCTCAACCCAGCCGGTGGAGTTCCGGGATCATTTCCCCAATCAATCAACATGCCATCCGGGGCAATCGCAAGAGAATAACCCCAGCCGGCACTTATGGTCATGGCCTGATTCACCCCAACCGGAACATTCGTCGGATTGCCCCATGCCACGACTTGGTTTGCAACGGCATGGCTTGTGAAAAGAAGTGGAAATGTCACTAAACAAAAAAACGAAAAAGCCAACGGACTTTCTCGATATTTAGCCAGAGAATTCACATGAAAGTTGTATTATGCGTAGCCAACGGAAGTCAAATAATTTTCGTAATGTGGCTAAAAAAACCATCGCCCCCAACGCGTCCAATCCGCCTGCGCTGCGCTCCGGCGAGACAGGCCACGCCGCCCTTGCCAACGGATGTGCGGCTCTTTTTTCTCGCGCGCCGCTGTTGCCAGCTTGATTCCGGTCAGGCTCCGTTGAAAGTCTGGCTTGACTTCCGGCCCGTTTCTTGGAAATTCATTGACGTGAGTCTGGTTTGAACCAACGCCAGCAACAGGATTCTTTATGCAAAATAAATTCAAGTTCGCATGTGCGGCGGTCGCGATGGCAACGACGCTGGGTCTGATTGCCGATGCCCCGCGGGCAAAACAGGATGCCGATTTTCTTCAAAATCCGCCGAAAAGCATTCCGGCCCCGCGCGCCGACACGATGAAAGGCGGCGAGTTGCTCGTCCGGCTGTCGGCGCGGTCGTATGTGGAATTCAAGATCAGCAATTTTATCAAGGCAAACGAGGCCGAGGCCGCGAAGTTGCTGGCCGGCAAACCCGACCACGGGGTGTTGCTGCGCGTTCCGATGTATGCCACGAGTCCGACGACGAGTCCCTCGACCGCCACGCCGGGCACGCCTTTTTATGAAGGCGGCGTAACGACCGCGCCCGGCGAGGCTTTTTTGGAGGCGCAGGATAAACCTGTCCGCACGCCGCAACAGCCGGACGCGCCACTGACCGGAGACACGTTTTGGGTTTGGTTCTCGCTTCAAGAAGGAAAAATAACCAGCTCGCGTTTGAGTTTGGTGAGCATGAAGCATGAGGTGTTGGTGGCCCAGGCGGAACGGGAGAAAAATGCCCAGGAGGCGCTGGCGGCCAAAAACAGTTCAAGCCCGTCCGCCCCCCAGCCGCACGCATCCAACGGTTGAACGTCACGCCGGCACCTGACCTCTGGTATTTTGGAAATTGTTCGGAATCCCCGGATCATGCTTGCCGGTTTCAGGCCAAGTCTGTTGCTGCTTTGAGTATCTTCACAAGTCAATCAAACAGGTTTTGGTGCAGCCGGGAAGAATTATCAAACCGCAGAAACGAAGTTGAAGTTCACGGATTGGCTCCCTTGCCTATTACATAGAAAGAACTTTCAAAATCACGATTTCATTTGGAAATTCGAGACGTGGGAATCCACGTCGGCAACGAACTTGCCCACTGGCGCACAAGCAGCGGCGTGTTTGGCTGTTGAAGTTCGCGGAAAACAGCAGACGGAATCACCACTTGGCGAAAAAGGCGCGGCAAAATTGTTTCTGCACCGCACAGAATGAGATAATGCAGCGGCGAAGTATCAGAGACGACAACGCTCACGGGCGGGCAAGGATTTTTTCCAGCGTGGCGTTGTCAGCGGCCAAGTCCGTAGCGGAATAATTCAGCGGCACGGAGCGTTCCGAAAGAAAAGTTTCCGTCTGCCAGTAATCAAGTCCCAACATCGCGCCAACTTGCCGTTGCGTGAGGCGTCCGGCGCGATAGCCTTCAATCGCCGCGTCTTCCATGACGTGACGGCCTACCGTGTCCGGGGTTTCTCCCCACTGACGGGCGACTTGATCTGGCATTTCAACTGTGACTTGCATAACGCTGTCAATCTAACACGCCCCCAGCAGGCTTGGCAATTGGCTTCTTGCGTGTGCGCTTGCCCTTGGCTCCCGATTTGTTTTTTATCCGTGCCTTTGAAAGTCATATCGCTTGGCCGGTCAAGCTCACGGCGGAATTTTTCTTCACGCAATCCGCCACGGATAAAAAATTCGACAAGCTCTTTCAAGAATGGATGTCGAAGGATCAAGGCTGGCCGGTCATCCGCAACGATCCGAACGCTTGGCGTCAACTCATTGACCGCGCCGCGCGCACGCTCTGCTACGTTTTTGCCAACCGGCTTTTGTTTTACGAATCTGTTCGCCGCAAATTTGACGAGCTAAAGCCAATCACCGTTCCCAAAAAACTCGGCCAGCCGCTCGAACTGCTGGAGCATTTCAACAAATCGTTTCAACACGCGATGGACGTGACGGGCGATTACGAAACTTTGTTTTATTCGATGCAGGTGGATTTTGCCGCCCCGGCAATTTTCATGCACGAACTCGCGCCGGACGCTTGGCGTTCGGTTTTGAGCGAACTCGACCAGTTCAATTTCAAGGAAATCCGCACGGACATTTTGGGCGGCATTTTCCAAAAGCTGATTGCGCCGGAAGAACGCCACAAATTCGGCCAGCATTACACCAGCGAAGACTTGATGGACGTGGTGAACGCCTTTTGCATCCGCAAGGCCGATGACGTTGTATTAGACCCGGCGTGCGGTTCGGGCAGTTTTTTGGTTCGCGCCTATCACCGCAAGGCGCATTTGAATCCAAGCGCGTCGCATCAAGACCGCATTGCAGAAATTTACGGTTCGGACATTTCTCTTTTTGCCGCGCATCTGGCAACGCTCAATCTGGCGTCGCGCGACATTAACGAGGAGGAAAATTATCCGCGCATTGCCCGGCGCAATTTTTTTGAAATCCGCGAGAAAAAGGAATTTTGGAAATTGCCACGCGGTCTGCGCGGCGAGCGTAAAATTGAACCGATTTTCCTGCCGAAATTAAATGCCGTCGTCGGCAACCCGCCTTATGTCCGGCAGGAATTGATTCCCAAACATGCCGAAAAACCAAAGGCGGATTCGGCCAAGGAAGATTTATTTGAACTCTGCAAAAGTCTTTGGGGCGTGGAACTCACCGGGCGGAGCGATTTGCATTGTTACTTTTGGCCGGCGTCCACGGCCTTTTTGAAAGAAGGCGGCTGGTTTGGTTTTCTCGTTTCGTCGAGCTGGCTGGATGTGGAATACGGCTTTGCCTTGCAGGAATGGATTTTGAAGAATTTCAAGATTCACGCCATTTTGGAAAGCAACGCCGAGCCGTGGTTTGAAGATGCCCGCGTGAAAACGTGCGCCGTGATCTTGCAGCGGTGCGACGATGAAGCGGAGCGCAGCGAAAACTTGGTGAAATTTGTCCGCTTGGACGCGCCGCTGGCGGACATTTTGGGCGAACGTCCCGACGAAAATTCCCGCCAGACCGCCGCCGAAAAATTTCGCGAAGTTATTTCCCGCTGCAAAGAGGACAAGGCGCGCGATCAATTCCGCATTGTGGTTTGCGAAGCACGTTAAACGAAGGAAGCATTATGACCCAAAAGGCGTTTTTGAATTCGTTTATCCGACGCATAAACGTTAAGGATTCAGAGGCGGAAATTGAATACACCTGTCCGATAGGGCTTGGCGGAAATCGCAGAAACGAGGTTCTCTCTATCGCACAGATTGGCTCCGCGTATTGAACGGAATGCGAACAATTCGCTTTGAAATTTCAAACCTAAAATAAATCGCGAAAACCTTAACAGTCTAGCGACATCACACCAAACAATTCCCCGTTCGCGTTCACCTGGTTGTCATCCGGCTTGCTGATTTAAGGCCAAACCGGTTGCCAACCAGGAGAACGCTCACCTGATACAAGACTGGTCGTGTCGAATTTGCAACCAGCCCGCGCCACTTCCCCGCTCGCGGATCTGGTTTCAAATCCGACACAACCAGGACAAATCACGCGCGAACGGACGACAACCGTTTTGCGAGAGTTTTTAGCCGCGATTCTGGCTGGTGTATTTATTCCGTTTGACACTTTGCGAAACGTTTGATGTTTATGAAACGCAAGCGGGAAACCGCAAAGTCACCCATGCTGCAATTTGTCAAACAACTGGAAAACCGTTCACGCATCGTTTTAATTGCGATTGCGTTTCTGATTATTGCGGTCATCGGGCTGGTTGATTATCTGACCGGACATGAGATTTCATTTTCCGTTTTCTATCTGCTCGGCGTGACACTGGCGGTCTGGTTTATCGGCAAATGGTTTGGAACCTTGGTTTCCGTGTTAAGCGTCGCCGTTTGGTTGGCGGGGGACATTGCCAGTGGCGCGCGATTTTCAAGCCCGCTGATTCCGATTTGGAATGCGGTCATTCTCCTGACGTTTTATCTCGTGGTCGTCTGGCTGCTGGCCCGGCTGCGGTCGTTTCATCAGGATCTGGAGGGCCAGGTGAAACAGCGGACCGCCGCGCTCACGGATGAAATCGCCGAGCGCGAACGCCTCGAACGCGAGTTGCTCGACATCAGCGAACGCGAACAGCGCCGCATCGGCCAGGATTTGCACGACAGCCTGTGCCAACATCTCACGGGCACCACCCTCGCCGCGCAGGTGTTGGAGGAAAAACTGGCGGCGCGCAACCTGCCGGAAGCCGACGAGGCGAACAAAGTGGTGGAACTGGTGGTGGAAGGCATCAATCTTTCCCGCAAACTGGCCAAAGGATTGTATCCGGTGGAAATCGCTGCGGACGGCCTGATGCTGGCACTGGAAGAATATGCCGCCACGACGAGCGAATTGTTCAAGGTCCAATGCCGTTTTGAATGCGATTCGCCGGTGCTGATCCATGACACGGCCACGGCGGGACATTTGTATCGCATCGCCCAGGAAGCCGTCGGCAACGCCATCAAACATGGCAAAGCCAGGAAAATTTTGATCCGGTTGGAGTTCAATGAAGACAGCACTTTGTTGTCCGTGCATGACGACGGCACCGGCCTGCCGGAACCGCTGCCGAAAAATCACGGCATGGGGCTGCGCATCATGGCCCATCGTTCCGCCATGATTGGCGGCATTTTCAGCGCGCGGCCGGACAAACCGGGCGGCACGCTGGTCACTTGTGAATTGAATAATTAAACCACCAAAACAAATCCGCCGTGGACAAATCCAAAACTAAAATTTTTCTCGTGGACGACCATCCGCTCGTGCGCGAATGGCTGACCAACTTGATTCATCAGCAGCCCGACCTGGTCGTTTGCGGCGAAGCCGAGGACGCGCCGCACGCGCTGCAGAAAATCACCGCGACCAAGCCGGCCGTGGCGATCGTGGATATTTCGCTCAAGCACGGTTCGGGGATTGAGCTGATCAAAAATCTCAAAGCCGCGCAGCCCAGCGTCGCCGTGATTGTGCTCTCGATGCACGACGAGCGGCTCTACGCGGAACGCGCGCTGCGCGCCGGGGCGCGCGGCTACATCATGAAACGCGAGACCGCCAAAAAAATCATCATGGCCATCCGGCAAGTGCTGGCGGGGAAAATTTACATGAGCGAGAGCCTGGCGACGGTGTTTGCGGAAAAATTCGTGGATGATCGGCTGCCGACGGGCGGTTCATTGGTGGAACCGTTGAGCGACCGCGAATTGGAAACCTTTCAACTTCTCGGCAAAGGCTACGAAACACGGCAGGTCGCCGAGATGATGAACGTCAGCATGAAAACCGTCCAAGCCCACTGCGCGCACATCAAGGAAAAACTCCGGCTCACCAACGCCGCCGAACTTCTGCGCGAGGCCGTGCGCTGGCAGGAAAATAATCCGGCGAGCTGACCGGCGCGCGGCATAAGGCAATGCCCTAGGCGCAAACTATCCTGCGCCCGATGGTCGCCGGCCCGCGTCTCTGTTCCAATGCGGCGTGTTGTTTTGTATTATTTTCCAACGCGCGCGGTTTGCCCGGCTGCTGCTCGCGGCGGCGTGCGGCATTTTTCTGCCGCCCGCGCTGGCGCAAAATGATTTGGCGGCGACCAACACGCTTTCGCTCGCGGAGGCCAAGCAGCTCGCGTTCGCGTGCAACTGGGATCTGCTCGCGGCGCAGAGCGGCGTGGACATGGCGACGGCGCAACTGCTCGTGGCGAAGGAAGTTCCCAACCCCACTTTTTCCTATTCGACCGCGCGAATCGGCTCCTATGAAAACAGCACGTCCTTGGGAAACGGACTTTGGAGCCGCAATTACGACACAATTTTCGCCATCAACCAGCTCATCGAAATCGGCGGCAAGCGGCGTGACCGGAAAATTTCCGCGCAAGCCGGCGTCACCGGCGCGCGCGCCAGATTTTACGACGCGCACCGCTTGCTCGATCAAGGCGTGACCAAAGCCTACGTCGCCGCGCTGCTCGCGGGCGAGAACGCAAGCATTCTAAACGAATCCGCCCGCTTGCTGCGCCACGAAACGGAAATTGCCCAGGCGCGGTTGAAAGCGGGCGACATTTCGGATTCCGACGAAAAGCAGGTTGAAAACAACGCGGACGTTTTTGATTTGCAGGCAAAATCTGCCGAGGCCGCAGCCGTGCGGGCGCGAATTGCCGTGGAAATTTTGCTCGGCAACGAACAGACGAAAGGCAACTGGCTGCCGACCGAATCGCTCGCGCAGATGGTTTTCGTCGCGCCCGAATTTGCAGGAGCAAAAACAAATTCCGCGCGCGCGGACGTGCTCGCCGCGCAAGCCGATTTGAAACAGTCGCAAGCCGATCTCAAGCTGCAAAAGGCGATGCGGATTCCCGACCCGACGTTTTCGTTTCTGGTCGAGCACAATCCGCCCGGCGGCGGCCCGCCGGAAGACACGGTCGGCATCGGCGTTTCGTTTGCGCTGCCGTTGTGGAATTGGAATCGCGGCGAAATCAAATCCGCGCAGGCGACGGTGGAGAAAAATTCTTTGGCAGTGGCGAAAGCCAAAGCGCAGGCCGTCGCCGACGTGGCGAACGCGCAGTCGGAATTCAGCGAAGCTTCCGAACGCTTGGCGCGCTATCAAAAACAAATTTTGCCGAAGTCGCAAAAAGTCCGCGAGTCGGTGGCCTTCGCCTACGAAAAAGGCGGCGCGTCTTTGGTAGATTTGTTGGAGGCCGAACGCGCCGACAACGACGCGCGGCTCGCCACGGCGCAGGCGATGGCCGACACCGCAAGCGCGAGCGCCGATTTGCAGGCCGCCACCGAAGCCACTGATTTAACCAATGTCCGCCCATGAAAATTTTGAAAATTCTTGCCAGCTTCAGTCTCGCAATTCTGTTGGCGGGCTGCCACCGCGAGGCCAGCCCGGAATCGTCGGGCGACCCGAAAATTTCGGGCGAGCAAATTTCTTTTCCGGCCGGTTCGCCGCAACTGGCGTCGCTCGAACTGGCACCGGTCGAATCGCTCGCGCCCGCCAGCACTTTGCTTTCGGGCCGGCTGACTTGGAATGATGACGTGACGGTGCGCATCTTCACGCCGTTCGCCGGGCGCGTGCGCAAAATCACGGCGGACATCGGGCAGGCGGTCGAAAAAAATGCGCCGCTGGTGGAAGTCGAGTCGCCGGATTTTGGACAAGCCCAGGCCGATGCGCGCAAGGCGGAAGGCGATTTGAAACTGGCGGCGCGCAGCCTCGCGCGCGAACAGGAATTGTTTGCCCACGGCGCGGCGGCGCAAAAAGATTTGGAAGCGGCGGAAGACGCGCAGGTTCAAGCCGCCGCCGAACGTGCGCGCGCCGTTTCAAAAATTGCCGCGTATGGCGCGACGATGGATTCGCCGGATGAAATTTTTGTGCTGCAGACGCCGCTCGCCGGAACCGTCGTGGACAAACGGATCAATCCCGGCCAGGAAATCCGCCCCGACCAGATGCTCGCGAACATTCCCGAAGTCACCGACCCGCTGTTTGTCGTGAGCGACCCGACGCGCCTGTGGATTCAGATTGATGCGACGGAATTGGATATGCCGCATTTGCAGCCGGGCGGCGAATTCACTTTTACCAGCCGCGCGTTTCCCGACGAAAGTTTTACCGGGCGAGTTGATAAAGTGTCTGAATTCATTGATCCAAACACGCGCACCATCAAGGTGCGCGGCTCGGTGGACAATTCGCGCCGGCTGCTCAAGGCGGAAATGTTTGTGAATGTGATTCTGCCCGGCGGCAAATCGCACGACCTCAGCGCGCCGGCGGCGGCGGTTTTTTTGAAAGGCGAAAAACATTTTGTCTTCGTGCAGACCAGGCCCGGTGAATTTACACGGCAGGAAGTCGCCATCGGCGCGGAACAGGACGGCCGCGTTTTGATTTTGAGCGGCCTGCAAGCCGGCCAGCAGGTCGTGACCGACGGCTGCGTTTTTCTGCAGCAGCTTTTGGAATAAAATCAGCCGGCATTTTTTATTTTGAAATTTTCCCATGATTAAACGCATCGTCAGTTTTGCGCTGCATCAGCCGCTGTTCATCGTGCTGATGATTTTGCTGTTCATCGGCGGCGGCGTGGCGGCGTTTATTCAATTGCCCATCGAAGCGTTTCCCGATGTCTCGGACATTCAAGTCAACGTCATCACGCTCTACCCCGGCCGCGCGCCGGAAGAAGTTGAAAAGCAGGTCACGATTCCGCTCGAAACCGCGCTGAATGGAATGCCACACGCGGTGCGGTTGTTTTCGCATACGCAGTTTGGTCTGTCCTACATCGTGGTGACTTTTGATGATAATACAACGGACATGGTCGCGCGCCAGCAGACGCTTGAACGCCTGACAACAGTTGATGTGCCGCCGGATGCACAACCACAACTTCAGCCGCTCTCGACGGCCATCGGGGAAATTTTCCGCTACCGCGTGAAAGGCGACGGCTACACGACGCGCGAGTTACGCACGTTGCAAGACTGGGTGGTGGTTCGCAATTTGAAGGGTGTGCCGGGCGTGGCAGACATTGATACTTTTGGCGGGCTGGTCAAAACGTATGAGGTGAATCCCGATCTGGCGAAGATGCGTTATTACGGAATCGCGTTGCAGCAGCTTTACACCGCGCTCGGTCGCGGCAACGCCAACGTCGGCGGCAGCAAAGTGACGCAGGGTTCGCAGCAGTATTTGATTCGCGGCGTTGGAATGTTGCACTCTGCCGATGAAATCAAGGACATCGTCATCACCGCGCACAACGGCACGCCGGTTCTTGTCAAAGACATCGCGGATGTGACGCTCGGCAATCTGCCGGTCGAAGGCATCGCCGGACAAGACAAGGACGACGACATCGTTTTCGGCATCGTGGACATGCACAAGGGCGACAATCCTTCCGTCGTGCTTAAGGCGCTCAAGGCGAAAATTGAAATTCTTAACACTTCCATTTTGCCGAAGGGCGTCAAAGTTGTCCCTTACTACGACCGCGCCTGGCTCATCAGCACGACGTTGCATACGGTTTTTGAAAATCTCGCCACGGGCGCGATTTTGGTGACGTTTGTGCTGCTGCTGTTTCTCGGCAACATTCGCGCGGCAGCGATTGTCGCCATCGTTATTCCGCTGGCATTGCTGGCGACCTTTATCGGCCTGACGTGGCGCGGAATTCCGGCGAACTTGATTTCACTTGGCGCGATGGACTTCGGCATCATCGTGGACGGCGCGGTCATCGTCGTGGAAAATGTTTTTCGACGGCTCGGCGAATTAAAACCGGGCAGTGACAAAAAAACTTTTCGTGCAGCGATTGAACACGCGACGGTTGAAGTCGGGCGTCCGACTTTTTTCTCGATGCTCATCATCATCGCCGCGCACATTCCGATTTTCACCTTGCAACGTCACGAAGGCCGCATCTTCGCGCCGATGGCTTGGACGATTACCAGTGCGTTGATCGGCTCGCTGATTTTGTCACTGACGCTTGTGCCGCTGCTTTGCATGTTCCTGTTGCGGAAAAAAATTCCGCACGAAGAAAACGCGCTCGTCCGTTTCATCAAAAAACCTTACGTCGCCGCGCTGGTCTGGGCGCTGGCGCATCCGAAATTTGTGATCTTCGCCGCGCTCGCGGCCTTGGTTGTGAGCCTGAGTTTGGTGCCGCGGTTGGGCACGGAATTTTTGCCGGAATTGAACGAAGGCACGATCTGGGTGAACGCCAATTTTCCGGCCAGCGTTTCCGTCGAGCAGGCACGTGAATATTGTCAGAAGCTGCGCGACCTATTGCACAAGACGCCGGAAGTGAACACGGTCGTTTCCAAATCCGGCCGGCCCGAAGACGGCACCGATCCCAAGCCGATCAACATGGCGGAAATTTTCCTGGACTTCAAACCGCCAAGCGAATGGCGCAAGGGTTACACCAAGCAAATGTTGCTGGATGAGATGAATAAAAATGTTTCCGTGCTGCCGGGCATTGATATCAGTTTCGACCAGCCGATCATGGACAACGTGCTGGAAAGCATTTCGCAGATTGACGGGCAGGTCGTGATAAAAGTTTTTGGAGACGACTCTACCGTGCTGCGCAACAAGGCCAAGGAAATGTGCGCCGCCATCGCCGACGTGCGCGGTGTGGACACGGCAAGCGTGGATCGCGCGGGCGAAGTGCCTCAGACGATCATCGAAATTGACCGCAAGGCCGCCGCGCGTTACGGCCTGAACATCGGCGACGTCGAGGACGTCATCGAAACCGGCCTCGGAGGCAAAGCGGCGACGGAACTTTGGGAGGGCGAAAAACATTTCAGCGTCGTCGTGCGTTTGCCCGAAGCGCAACGCAGTCTCGCCAACCTGAAAAAAATTCTCGTGAACACGCCGGACGGATTGCACATCCCGCTCGAACAGGTTGCATCGTTCAAGGAAACCAGCGGCAGCATGAACATCAGCCGCGAGGACAACACGCGCTTTTCCGCCATCAGCGTTTTCATCAAAGGCCGCGACATGGGCAGCACCGTGGCCGATATGCAAGCGAAGCTCGCGAAATTTCCGCTGCCGCACGGCTGGTTCGTGACGTGGGGCGGCGAGTTTGAAAGCCAGCAGCGCGCGATGAAACGCCTTTCGGGCATCGTGCCGATCAGCATTTTTTTGATTTTCATTTTACTATTCAACGCATTCAAGTCCGTGAAAAGCGCGCTGCTGATTTTGGTCAACGTGCCGCTCGGACTCATCGGCGGAATTTTTGCGCTGCTGCTCACGGGCATTCCCTTGAGCGTTTCAGGCTCCATTGGTTTCATCGCGCTGTTCGGCCAAGCCGTGCTGAACGGCGTCGTCATGGTCAGCCATTTCAACCAGCTTCAAGACGAGGGATTGCCAACTTACGAAGCGGTGTTAAAAGGCGCGGGCGACCGGCTGCGCACGGTGCTGATGACCGCGCTGCTGGCGATTCTGGGTTTGCTGCCGATGGCGCTGTCACATGGCATCGGTTCGGAAACGCAACGCCCACTCGCCATTGTCATCATCGGCGGGCTGGTTTCCGCGACGTTGCTGACACTGATGCTTCTGCCAACGCTCTATTTGGTGATTGAGCAGAAAAGTGAAGTAGTTGACGACTAACGTTTGCCAGAACCACCGTCCATATAGAACCTTGAACTGAAATATGAAATACTCCTCAATCTCAAAAAACATCGGCAAGCTTTTGTTGCTTGCGTGCTGTCTCGCCAGCTTCAGTGCCGTGGCACATGCGCCACAAGCGCGCGAAGCTCATGGCGTCATCCAGTCTATTGACTACCAGGAGCGAATTTTTATGCTGACCTACGCCCAAGAAAAAGGGCCGCAGAAGTTGATTTGGAATTCGGATACGCTGTTTCTGCGCAATTGGAAGACTGTGCCAGCCACAGAATTAAAACAAGGCGCGCACATAACGGTTTATTACCATTCGCCGTTCTTCGGAAAACCGTTCGTCACAAAAGTTGTTTTGGATAATGATGACAATCACCAAGAGAAAATGTGAACCGCCATCTGAGTTGGCGTTTTCACATTTTTTTGCATCATGTTCTCCAGATGAAGCAAAGAGTCGTTCTATAAATTGCAAATTCGAATGGAGCACAGCGTAAATGCTTGATCGCATTAGGGCATAGGAATTCTACAAGAAGCCTTGGCCGGTGGCCGGTGGCGGGGGCGCGGAGCGCCCCCGCTGCCGGACTCCGGCCAAGGAATCCATTCACTTTGACACGCGCCACAATAGCTTTGGCGTTTTATCGGCGGCATCCGTCGGCGGATTGTCGGGAATCACTCTGCGCGCCAACATCCCTGCTTTCAGGGGCAATCCGGTTTATATCGGCGTGACTGAATACGATACAAAAACACGCCCAGGACAACACGAGTCAATCATTGACGAGGCATTGTTTCACAAAGTCCAAGCTGCGTCCGCATTGGGTGTTCACGAGTTCAGCCTGCTCTCGCGCATTCAAATGGGCGACATCACCGCTGCGCGATTGCGGTCGGGTGAAATGGCGATTCCTGCCAGTGAGCTGGAACGTTTGTTGAACATGCCGGTCAATGCACCGGCAATTTCAAGCCAAGATGCAGAAACTCATTTTTCTGACAATCTACTTGGAATTAAGCATGAGTGGGGCGGACTCAAGCGAAACGGGGAGTCGGTAAATTATTCCGTGCCGGGCTACCCTTGGTGACATCGCGCTGCGTATTTTTATGCCTCAATATATCCGATTGATTTTCTAATTGCTCGGACGGGCCGGGACTTCAACGTGCCAATCAAAAAGGCTGCGTGGCGTGACCGCTAAAATTATTTACGGAGACGGCCAAAATTGATGCGATTTGATGTAGTTTAATACACCAAAACCAACACTGCCGCATCCTGTGCTGACTTCACAACGTCCGAAAACTTTTCGTCAGTCGTATTTGGCGTTTTGAGTTTCGCAGAAACATCGGGCGCAGATTCGAGGAAGCTCAAAAGAAAACTGCTTTTGACCGCGTAATTCACGTTCTCCGGTAATGCCCCGCTCGCCGCCAGCGCTACCGACGCATCCAATTTGGCTGATACAATTCCGATTACGTTGCCATGTTCATCAACCAATGCGCCGCCCGAATTACCCGGCTGTAACGGCACGCTGATTTGAAAATAGCGCGGGCCATCCCCCGCGCCGGACAACGACGCGATTTCCCCCTTGGCGAGCTTGGGCGCGAACCCCTGCAAACCGATGTCGGGAAAACCGATTGTCGCCACTGTGCCACCCAAATGCTCTGACCGGCTCGATGAAACTGGCAACGAAGAAAATTTTCCTTCTGCTTTCAACAAAGCCAAGTCATTGGCCGCATCTACGCTTTCCAATCATTTCCTCTGGGTAGGATTTTAGTGCTGGAGCGACAAAGACTGGCCCACAATAACGGAACAACTCGCAATCAAGTTGCTCGATCCGAATTTCTTTTGCTGTTTTAGTTGAATCCACTTAATTTTCTTTTGTCCTGTTGGAAAATTCAATACGCCATCTGCCTCGGTCGTCCATCCCAAAATGATTTTGGCAGCGGCAGTTTTCATCGCTCTGTGCGAGATGCACCGGCACGCGATTTTTTTTGTGAATCAATGCAGCAGTTCCACCAGACCCGTTTCATCCGCAAAACTTTTTGCCAGCGGTTGATCGAGCGTTGCCAGACTGAATCCATGCTGCCGGGCGAGCGCAACGAGATAGCGGTCGGTGATCTGATTTGCGCCGGTCATCAGTTCCGTCCGCACCACGCGGTCGGTGCAACTCAAGTCGTCGGGAATAAATTCATGGCGTGGGTCGGCGATGAATTGGCGGAGAACGCCGAACGCCAGTTCGGGCGTCAGGCCGTAACCGAGCAGCGGATGCGAGGAGACGCGCGCAAAACCAAGCTGGACAACCGGGCAGGTCGCAAATGCTGAAACGCTCTTGAACCACGAACGCGCCTGGGTGTGATGCTCATGATTTTCCCAGAGCAACGCCATGAGCAGATTGACATCCAGCAATCGGGTCACGGCGTCCGGCTTTCAATCTCGTGAACCAGTTGTGAAGTAATGCTTCCGCCATTGGCGTGAATGACCGGCAGGCCGTCGCCTTCTGTGCCGACGGAAAATTTGCGGCTCGTTATCGAACTGCCATTTTCTGCGATGAACTTTGCGACTCGCACCTGTTCATTCGCGGGCAATTCTTTGATTTGCTCAATGATTTCAAACGCACTCATGGTTTAATTATCCGGCAAAATTTGTTTTTGGCAAGCCGTATTGCCCTGTGGTCGTCCATCCCAAAATGATTTTGCAAGCGGCAGTTTTCTTCGCCGTGTGCGGGCTGAAAAATCTGGTCAAGATTAAGTTTTAATGTGGGTGGGCGAAATAATACCAGCCAATGATGAAACCACCGGCCATAGCAATAATTAACGCCGTAAGATTTAGAAACACTTCCCGCCATTCCATGCTTTGCTCATAGTTGCGGCGCGCTTCTTCTAGGCGGTGGCGTTCGTCAATGAAGGATTTCGTGATTCTGTCTGATTCGCGCAAGCCATATTCCATCCTTTCACGAATCTGGCGGGCATATTTTTCGATTTCCTCCAGATTCTCCCAACTTTGGGACGCAACTTTTTTCATGGCTTCCGTGTGCGTGGCAATCGTCCCTTCAAGTGTTTTGGTTTTGGCGTCGTTCGCGCTGCTGAAGTTTTTCAGCGATGCGACCATTTCTTTTTGATGCCCGGCCAATTTTTCCGCAAGGAGCGGTGGGGTTCGCGCAGCCGCCCGCCACTGCGCTTTTGTCAGCAACGCCAATTGCACCGGAAATGAATTGGAGTCGCCGTTGCCCCACTCGTTCACCATTTTATAGATGTGCCTGATTTCATCCGGCAAAGCTCCTACGCACAGGTAATCCAAATCGGTTTCTTTCATAAAATTATTCTCCGTAATTTAATTGGGGTTGGGGCAAGATTTTCGCCTTCTCGGTTTTCACGGTGGGTTTTTCCTTCGGCACAAACTCGGCTGGCACAAGCAAATCAGCGATGGTGTCGTATTGCCGGAACATCTTTTGCATCGCCCACTGGATTTCACCAGCGAGCAACCGTTCCAAATGTCCGGCCTCGACGTGCGACAGTTCGGCAAAACTTAAACCGCGTTTGGCGGTGGCCTCGGCTTGTGTGATTCGGTCACGCGGAACAAAACTGCTACGCTCAAATTTTCTGTTGGCAGCGGGCGCGGCACAAGCACGGCCAGCACGTCGCGCAATGTCGTTTTTCCACAACCTTTTTCTGGCGAAGAAATGTTCAAACGCGGCGAACATACAAAAGATTCAAAGCAATGCGCGTGCGCCGTCCACAAGGCGAGCGCGTCGCCAGCACCGTCCGGCAAAGCAAGTTGCTCCCAAAAAAGCCTCAATGCGGAAAAACTTGAACCGTGCATTGTGGACACGATCAAAGACCGGGTTTTAACAAAGGAAATTCTCTCCAAACTTGTTTGCATGGTTTGTGAAGAACTCGAAAAAGGCGGAACAGAATCGGAAACAAAACGAGCAACTTTGAAAAACCAAATGGCGGAAATTGAAAAGAAACTCGCCCGGCATTACGAATTGATTGAAAGCAACGCGCTCAAGGTTGCTGACGTTGCGCCGCGTCTTCGGGAATTGAACGGTGAAAAAGAAGCCCTTGCCGCCGAAATTTCCCTGCTAAACACAGCTACGCCACGCGCTGTAACTTTTCCAAAACCGTCACAAGAAACCGTTATTGCCTACGTCGAGGATTTGCGAAGCACATTAAACGAGGGAAGCATCATGCACCGAAAGGCATTTTTGAATTCATTTATCCGGCGCATAAACATTAAGAATTCAGAGGCGGAAATCGAATACACCTGTCCAATAGGGCTTGGCGGAAATCGCAGAAACGAGGTTCTTTCTATGGCACGGATTGGCTCCAGAGGAAGGACTCGAACCTTCAACCCCACGGTTAACAGCCGCGTGCTCTACCATTGAGCTACTCTGGAATCAAACGGGCGCGTAATTTACAAACCATTGCCGCCACCGTCAATTTCATTCGTCACCCATTTTGGCAGCGCGGACAGAAAAACGTGCTGCGCGCCGCCTGCACGATGCGCTTGATGGGCGAACCGCACGCGACGCACGGCTTCCCGGCCCGGTCATAAACGCGCAGCCGTTCCTCGTAAAAATCCGGCGTGCCGGGCGCGCGGCCAAAATAAAAATGCCCGTCCGATTGGCCGCCGCCAAAATTCAACGGCACCGTGCTGCCGCCGTCCACCGCCTCGGCCAGAACCGCGCGGATGGCAGCGTGAAGTTTTTTAATCTGCGCGAACGTCAATTTATTTGCCGCCAGCTTTGGTGAAATCCGCGCGCGAAAAAGCGCCTCGCTGGCGTAAATGTTGCCGATGCCCGCGACGAGCGACTGGTCGAGCAGCTTCACCTTGACCGGCTGGCGGGAGCGTTTCAATTCGCGCGCGAAACTTTCCGGCTGGAAATTTTCCGCGAGCGGCTCCGGGCCAAGTTTTTCGATTGGCGACAGATCCAAGGTCAGCCGCCCGAAATAGCGCGTGTCCTCGTAAATAAAATTTTCGCCGCCCAAATCGAGCACGACGGCGGCGTGCTTGGGCAGCGGCTCGTCCTTGCGCGCCAGAAAAATCCGGCCGGTCATGCCGAGATGGCCGAGCAGCGTCAGCGGCCGGCGGCCGGATTTTGCGGTGAGCTGGAACAGCAGGTATTTTCCGCGCCGCGACAGGCCGGCGAATGTTGCGCCGCGCAAAACCTGCCGGAATTTTTTCAACGCGGTCGGCTGGAGAACTTTTTCGCGCCGCACGTTCACGCCGCGAATGGTTTTGCCGCGCAGCAGCGGGCGCAGGTGGCGCGCGAGCACTTCGACTTCGGGGAGTTCCGGCATGATGAAAACCTCCGGCGTCAGGCCGGCGACGCGCCCGTCTCGCTTTGCCGCAATAATTCCAGCACTTCCTCGTCGCTGATCTCGGCGAATTTTTTGTAATACTGCCCGACCGCGCCAAACTCCGGGTCCACCACCAGCGCGGTGACGCCGTTGGCCACGGCCATCAGCCGTTCGATGCCGGTGGACGAGGCCACCGGCACCGCCACGAAAACTTTCCGCGCGCCCTGCTGCTTGGCCGACTTCACGGCGGCCTCGGCCGTCGCACCGGTCGCCAGCCCGTCGTCCACGATCAAAACGCTTTTGCCGCTGAACTCGGTTTTTTTGCCGCGATGAAATTTTTCCCGGTATTCCTGGAGCCGCGCGCTTTCTTCCTTGATCACGTCTTCGAGCGCGGTGCGCACGAGCAGGTCGTCCTCCATCAGTTGTTCGTCGAGCACCATCACGCCGTTTTCCGCGAGCGCGCCCACGGCGAATTCCCGCCGCCACGGATGGCCGACCTTGCGGACGCCGATCACGTCCAGCGAACGTTGCAGGATGCGCGCGATCTCGCCGGCCACGGCCACGCCGCCGCGCGGCAGGCCGACGACCACGTCCACCTCCATGCCGCTTTCGCGCAAATGACGCCCCAGCGTTCGACCGGCATCCTGGCGAGAGGCAAATTCCATTGAATTATTTATGGTCGCGCGCGGCGGAAAAAGCAATCACGGAAAAAAACCGCGCTAAGCCGTCACCAGCGTGCCGACTTTTTCGCCCAGCACGACGCGCTTGAGGTTGTGCGGCTTGAAGAAATCAAACACGATGATCGGCATCTTGTTGTCCATGCACAGCGAGAACGCCGTCGAATCCATCACCTTCAACTGCCGTTGCAGCGCGTCGAGGTAGGTGATTTTCTCGAACCGCCTGGCCTTGGGATTTTTCTTCGGGTCGCTGTCGTAAATGCCGTCCACCTTCGTCGCCTTCAAAACGACTTCCGCGCCGATCTCGTTCGCGCGCAGCGCCGCCGCCGTGTCCGTGGAAAAATACGGGTTGCCCGTGCCGCCGCCGAAAATCACCACCCTGCCCTTTTCCAAGTGCCGCACCGCGCGCCGGCGGATGAACGACTCAGCAATCTGCGACATCGCGATCGCGCTTTGCACGCGCGTGGGTGCGCCGAGTTTTTCCAGCGCGTCCTGCAACGCCAACGCGTTGATGACCGTCGCCAACATGCCCATGTAATCGCCCGTCGCGCGTTCGATGCCGCGCTCGCTGCCGGACAGGCCGCGAAAAATGTTGCCGCCGCCGACTACGACCACCACCTCCACGCCGAATTCGCGCACCTCGCGGATTTGCTCGGCCATGTGAACCACCGCGTCGGCGTCAATGCCCGTGCCGCCGACGCCGCCGAGCGCCTCGCCGCTCAACTTGAGCAGCACGCGGGAATAAACCGGTTTTTTGGGAGTCGTCATAGAAGTTGGGCTGCGAATTGCACGCGAAGCTTTTAACAGCCGCGCGCCGCGAGGTCAATTCAAAGCCGCTGCGGTTAGTCTGAATTTGGAAAGCGGCGACTTGTCGCCGCACTCCAAAGCGAGACATTGCCAGTTTTTCGGGTGTTGGCTAAATCACAGGGTTGGTGGGGCGAGCGTCCCCGCGAGCCGACGTGCGTCAAACAGTTCTCACGGCTCGCGGGGACGCTCGCCCCACCAAACAACAAAAATCCGGTTGCCACACGCCGATGATTGTCTTAAAAATGTGAATATGAGACGGGTATTGTTTCATATTATCTTGCCGGGTGCGGTGTTCTTCTCTGCGCTTGCCGCGCTTTGTCCCGCCTCCGCCCAAACGTGGACGCAGACCAGCGCGCCTTCAACAAACTGGTATGCAGTTGCATCATCCGCCAGCGGAGACAAATTGGTTGCAGTTGGAAACGGCATTTATACTTCAACCAATTCGGGTGTCACTTGGACACTCACGAGCGCGCCAAATAACAATTATTGGCAAGGCGTGGCTTCATCGGCGGACGGAGTTAAATTGGCGGCGGCACAAAATGGCGGTGGAATTTATACCTCTACAAATTCAGGAGCGACCTGGACACAACAAACCAATGCCCCGAATTTGGGTTGGAATGGCGTAGCCTCTTCGACCGATGGCGGCAAACTGGTGGTGATAGTTTTTGGCGGAGGCATCTACACCTCGACAAATTCAGGGGCGATTTGGAATCAAACTAGTGCGTCCAATCAAGAGTGGTATGCCGTCGCCTCTTCGGCAGACGGAACAAAACTGGTGGCAGCCGGGGGAAATGTGGTTTCTCCAAATTCTCTGCGACAAGTTTATATTTCGACCGATTCGGGGAGCACTTGGGCACAGACTAGCCTGCCTAGCGCGGAATGGGAGTCTGTTGCTTGTTCGGCGGATGGAACCAAATTGATGGCTGGAGAATATTCCGGTTTGAGCACTGTGTTCACTTCAACGAATTCAGGAATTACATGGAGTTCAAACAAAGTTTCTTCCCCATACAATTTGAGTTGGTCTTCGGTCGCTATGTCAGCAGATGGAAGCAAGCTAGTAGCCGTGAATTGGGCCGGTGGTTTTCTTTCCTCGCTCTCTTCAATTTATACTTCGACAAATTCGGGTGCCACCTGGCAAACAAACAATGCACCAAACAAGACTTGGAATTCCGTCGCCTGTTCGGCAGATGGTGGCAAATTAGTGGCAGTCGTTGGTTACGGCGGCAGCATCTACACTTCACAAACCACACTGTCGCCGCAGTTGCACGGCTCGCCTGCTTCCACCAATCTCACGCTGGCATGGACGGTGCCCTCGACCAATTTCGTCCTGCAACAAAGCACCGACCTGTCTTCGTGGTCGCCCGTCACCAACCCGCCCGTCCTGAACCTCACCAACTTGCAAAATCAAGTCACGCTCCCATCGTCCAACTCCAGCGGCTTCTACCGGCTCAAGACCCCGTGAAGCCAGGTGGCGTCAGGCATCCTTGCCTGACGTGGAGAGCGGCATCCCTGCCGCCCGGAAAAACGCGCGCGGACTGGCCGGCGGTTGACCATCCTTCAAGCACCGCACAGGCGGAGGTTTTGGCCGCCGGGCTGGGAAGCCCGGCTCTACGGCAGGCAAGGATGCCTGCCACCACCATCCAAAGAGTCCAGCTTCAGGCTTTGAACAATGCTCACGCGGCGGCGGAAATTTTCCGCGCGGTTGCCGGCTTAAAGCAGCGTGACGGGGTATTGCCGGATGAGCGGGTCGGACGAGGCGAGCACCAGGCCGTGCGCCTGTGCCTGACAGACCAGCATCCGGTCGAAGGGATCGCGGTGCAACGCGGGCAGTCCGCCCAACTGCGCGACAGCGGCTTCATCCAGGGCAAGCGACGCAACGAGATGTTTTTCGCGTTGCGACGGGATGAATTGCGCGGGTGGTTGCGGCAGGGGCAGTTTGCCGAGGCCGTGTTTGACGGAGATTTCCCAGAAGGAAACGACGCTCAAGAACACCTGGTTGTCCGGGTCGCGTATCGCGGCAGAAACCGTCGCCGATAATTTCACGTCACCGGACACGAGCCAGAGGAATTCGCAGGTGTCCAGCAGGATTTTCATTTGGCTTCAAACGTCTGCAACACGTCTTCGGGCAGCGCGGCGTTGAAGTCGTCCGGCACGGTGAACTGTCCCCTGGCAAGGCCGATGGGGCGCGGCTGCGGCGGCGTTGGCGCGATGATGGTGAGCAGGCCGGAGGCCTTTTCAGGCAGGCTTTCCGCGCCCTTGGCCTGGACATGCCCGTGGTCAATTTCGACTTCAACGGTCAGATAACTCATGGCGTGAAACTACGCTGCCAACCGGCGCGCGGCAAGCGGCGATTTGCATCAAGGTTTGCCAACCGGCGGCGGCTTGGATTACCCTGCCAGCATGAAACTCTTTGCGGTTCTCGGCCTTTTGCTCGCGTTGGTCTTGGTGTCGCCGGTGCGCGCGCAGCAGGCGGCGGATGACAGTTACCTGACGATTTACAGTGTCATCGAGCAGGCGGACGGGATGGGCGCGCCGGAACAGGCGAACGCGGCGCTGGCCAAGTATGTCCAGGCGCAAAGTGATTTGCAGCGCTTCCAAAAAATCTACCCGGAGTGGAATCCGAAGATCATCGAGTTCCGCCTGTCGTATCTCGCGGACAAGATTTCCGACCTGACGCCGCAGGTGAACCTGGCGGTCGCGCCGCCCACGAACGCGCCGGCGTCCAACGCGGAATGGGAGTCGCAGCTCGGCACGCTGCGACAGCAGGTGCAGGCGTTGCGGGCGGACAACACGACGTTGCAGGTGAAGCTGAAGGAGGCGTTGTCGGAGCAGCCGGCGGTGATTGATTCGCGCGAGCTGGACCGCGCGCAGGATCGCATCACGTCGCTGACGAAGGAAAATGATCTGCTCAAGGCGAGTTTGGCCGGCACGCCGCCGAACGCGAACCAACTGACGCAGGCGGCGCAGGCGTTGTCCGAGGCGAACCGCAAGCTCGCGGACGAGATGGCGCGGGTGGACAAGTTGTCGCAGGACAACTCGATGTTGCAGGGGCGGCTGGACACGCTGGCGACGCGGCCCGGCACGATGGAGGCCGTGCGCGACGAGAACGCGCAGCTCAAGAAGCAACTGGCCGACTTGAAGGCGGCGACAAATTCCGTCGTGGACCAGTTTTCCGCCGAGTTGAACCGGACGAAGGCGCAGATCGCCGTGTTCCAGTCGGACGCGCAGGTGGCGTTGCTGGAAAAGGCGGCGCTTGAGGCGCGCATGCGGCAGATGCAGGCCACGAACCGCACGGCGGCCAGCCAGGATGAAAGCGAGGCGCGCATCAAGGCGCTGATGGAGGAGCGCAACAACCTGCTGCAAAGGCTCGGCGAGGCGAACGTGGAGCTTTACGGGCGCAAAAAACAGGACGCGGCGGCGCAGATCAACAATTTGTCCGACCAGGTGAATGCGTTGCGCGCGCGGCTGGCGGTGGACGAGGCGCAGGTGATTCCGTATTCGCCGGAAGAACTGGCGCTGTTCCAGCAGGCCGAGCCGAAGCTGGCCAACCCGGACGCGGAGAAAAAATCCATGAGCGAGCTGCCCTCCGGATCGGCGGCGCTCGTGGCCGAGGCGGAAAAACATTTTGCCGCGCGGGAATACGACCAGGCCGAGGGCGATTACCTGCAAATCCTCCGGCGCGACCCGGACAACGCACTCGTGGCGGCGAACCTCGCGACGATTGAAATGCAGCAGGGCAAGCTGGACGCCGCCAGCCGGCATCTGCAAACCGCCATCACGCAAAATCCGAACGACGCCTACAACCTTTCCATGCTCGGCTACTTGAAATTCCAGCAGGGCAGTTACGACGCGGCGCTCGACGCCTTGAGCCGCGCGGCGAGGCTCGATCCGCAAAATCCTGAAATTGAAAATTATCTCGGCGTCACGCTCGGCCACAAGGGATTGCGCGCGCAGGCGGAGACGGCGTTGCGCAAGGCGCTCCAGCTTGATCCAAACTTCGCGCCCGCGCACAACAACCTCGCCGTGATTTACGTCAACCAGCAGCCGCCGCTGGCGGAACTCGCGCGCTGGCATTATCAGAAGTCGCTCGAACTCGGCCAGCCGCGCAACCCCGAACTGGAAAAAGTCCTCGCCGACAAAGGCGCGCCGGTGAACCAGTAAAAATGTTTCGCCAATCGTTCCACGAACTCTCGCTGCCCACGCGCGGACGCGGGCATTACGAATTCACGGATGAAGTTGAACAGTGGGTCGCCGCGAACAAATTTCGGGACGGCCTGCTGACACTTTATCTCCGCCACACCTCCGCCTCGCTGCTCATCCAGGAAAATGCCGACCCCGACGTGCGGCGCGACTTGGAATCGTTTTTCAAACGGCTCGTGCCCGATGGCGACGCGCTGTTCGTCCACACCGCCGAGGGCGATGACGACATGCCCGCGCACATCCGCACCGCGCTCACGACGGTGAACTTGAGCATCCCCGTTCACAGCGGACGGCTCGCGCTCGGCACCTGGCAGGGAATTTATTTGTGGGAACACCGCACACACGCCCACGCGCGCCGGGTCGCGCTCCACTTCATCGGCGAATAATGGTGGCTGGTGGGGCGAGGCTACTGACGAGCCGAGCTTGGCGCGTCAAAGTAACCGACCACGGCTCGCGGGGACGCTCGCCCCACCAAAGTCTCAAATTTGGCGAATAATCTCGCCAAAGGCGGCAACGGCTGGCAGGTTGAAAAAAGCTTTATGCACAGCAAAAACATTTTTTGGGCGGCGATGATTTCCGGTTTCGCCCTGGCCGTCCACGGCGAGACAGCCACGAACACTTTCAGCTTCAGCGGCCGCGAAATTTATCCCATTGACCAGCAGATCACCCAGCTCCACGTCGCGGACCTGGACGGCGACGGCTTGAACGACATCATCGTCGCCAACAATCTGCGCGCGAAGATTGACCTGCTTTACAACCTCACCGGCAAGACCAACCGCGCCGCCGCAAGTCCCGCGCGCAATTTGGAAATCAACGAACTGCCGCCCGACGCCCGTTTCCGCATTGATTCGATTCCCGCCGACGAACGGATTTCCGCGCTGGCGGTCGTGGACTTGAACGGCGACGGCCGGCCGGACATCGTTTATTACGGCGACATGCGCGACCTCATCGTGCTTTACAATCAAGGCACGAACGGCTGGAGCGACCCGAAACGCTGGCACATTGACGACGGCCGGCTGGACGCGAACGCGCTGGCCACCGGCGATTTGAACGGCGACGGCCGCACCGACGTGGCGCTGCTCGGCGACAACGGCGCGCTCTATTTTCTGCCGCAACTGGCCGACCACACGCTCGGCGAGCCGCAGAAAATTTCCTACTCCGGCACGCCCAAGGCCGTGCAGATCGTGGACGTGAACGGCGATGGCCGCGACGACCTGCTGCTCGTGGATTTCGACAGCCCGACGCCGTTCCGGTTCCGTCTGCAAAACGCCGCCGGCCAGCTTGGGCCGGAAATTTATTTCAAGACGCAGCCCGCGCGCTCGTTTTTGGCGGACAATCTCGAAGGCGACAAAAAACTGTTCGTCGTGACCATCGCGCAGGTTTCCGGGCGCGCGGAAGTTTCGCAATTCACGCACCAGCCGGGCGAGATTTTGTCCGGCGCCTTCCGGCAGGGACAGTTCCAAGTCCTGCCGCTGAACAAAACTGACGTGGCGCAGCGCGGCCTGCTCTGGGCCGATGTCAACGGCGACGGCCGCCCCGACCTGCTCGTGGCCGAACCGGAGAGCGGCCAGCTTTCGGTTTATCTTCAGCAGCCCGACGGCGCGCTCGCCGCGCCCAAGACTTTTCCGAGCCTCGCCGGCATCAGCCAGATCGCCGTCGCCGACTGGAACAACGACGGTCATCCGGAAATTTTTCTATTAAGCCGCGATGAAAACGCCGTCGGCATGACGCAGTTCGACAAGAATGGCCGCCTGCCCTTCCCGACGCTCATTCCGTTCGACGGCAAGCCGCTCGTGCTCGCCGCCGGCGCGCTGAAGCCGGGTGCGAAACCCACGCTCGCCGTGATCGTGGACAAGGACGGCCAGCGCTCGCTCGTGACGCGCACGGCGGACGGCAAAACCAAATCGCAAAAGTTGAGCGACAGTTTCAAATCAAATCCCACAACGCTCGCGATCCAGGACGTGAACCAGGACGGCCTCGCGGATTTGGTGGTGCTGATTCCGTATGAAAAAATCAAGGTGCTGATCCAGAAATCCGGCGGTGATTTTGACGAAGAAGACGTTGACCCGCCGGGCGGCGCGCTGGAACAGCCGTGGCTCGCATCGGCGGACGTGGACGGCAACGGCAAACCGGAACTGCTCCTGCCGCAGAAAAATTTCGTCCGCGCCGTCGTGCTCGAACAGGAAACCGCCGCCGCCGGCAGCACCAACAAATCAAACTGGGTTTTCCATGTGCGCGACCAGATCAACGGCGCGTCCAGCGACTCGCGCATCATCGGCGCGACGGCGGTGCCGAACGGCACCAACGCCACGCCCTCGCTTTTTCTGCTCGACGCGGAACACAAGCAGTTGACCTTGTGCGAGCGCGACGCGGCGGGCGTGTGGCAGGTGGTGCGCAACCTGGATCTGCCCGTGACCGATTTCTCCGGCCTTGATTCGGTGAAGCTCGGCGGCAACAACGGCACGCCGAGCGTGGCGTTCCTCGGCCAGAACGCCGTCGCGTGGCTGCCGCTCGCGGGCGACGTGTGGGACTTCACCGCGCTCGACGGTTACGACACGCCGATCACGGACGGATTTTTGAACGACCTCGTGGCCGGCGACCTGACCGGCAGCGGGCGCAAGGATTTGGTCTTCATGGAAACGGCCAAGAACTATCTCGACCTCGTCACCTTCGACGCGCACCACAAGCTCGTGCCGGGCGACCGCTGGCAGGTGTTCGAGGAACATACCTTTCGCGGCGCGGCCAACGCCATTCCCGAACCGCGCGAAGCCGTCATCGCCGACGTGACCGGTGACAAGAAGAACGATTTGATCATCCTCGTCCACGACCGGATTCTGGTTTATCCGCAGGAATAAATTCCGTAGCGGCACGTCGGCAGACTGCCGCATCCTTTTTTCATTTGCGGCGCTCTGCCGAGACGCCGCAATGCACACTTCAGTTCAACTGCGCCGGGCGCGGGGCGAAGATTTTGAGCGCGATGCCGTCGGTCGTGGTGCCGCCGCCATAGACGGACAGGTAGAAATACTTGGAAACCTGTTCGTAATCCGGCAGCAGCGAGAAATCCATCCAGTCGCCGATCTTCGGCACGGCGGCGAACGGGTTGCCGGTGGCGCCGGCGGAATTTTTGAGCAGCGTGAAGGCGGTGCGCATGGTCTCGCGCTGGTTCTGGTAGCCGAACACGCCGTTGCCCGCGCCGCCGACGTGCTGCGCGGCGTCCGCCAGCCCGGCGGTGTCACGCAGCGGCTTCACGTTCCCGTCGGAGCTGCGCAGGTATTCTTCGAGCGGGGAAACCTGCGTGGTGAGCGCGATGTAACCGCCGCCGGCGGCCAAATACAGCGAACTGCCGGGGCCGGGATCCGCGCCCATGGCCGTCCGGCCGGGCAGCAGGATGGTGTAAATTTTCCGGCCCTGAAAATCGCGCACGGCGGGCGCGGCGGACTGGCCGGGCAGCAGCGTCGCGGCGGTCTTGAAGGCGAGCACGGCCTGCTCGGCGTTGGGCGAGCCGATGAGGAAGAGCGACGGCGCGTTGTTCAAGTCCTCCACGGATTTGCTGACGGGCGGCTGCTGGTAGTTGATGAAGTCGTCGCCGAGGTTGGCGATGAGGTTTTTGCGGATGTCGAAGGCGGGGTCTTTCTGCTGGCCCATCGCGTTGGCGGTGTCGAGCCCGGCGTTGAGGTAGGAAAGATAGGCGGGCGAAATTCCGGCGAGGACTTTCTCCAGCTCGGCCCAGGATTTCTGGCCGTCCACGCGCCAGCGGGAAAATTTCGCGGTGTCGGCGGGCACGAACGGCGGCGGGTTGGCGTCCTTCGGCACGGTGGCGATGATTTTCAGCAGTCCCTGGCGGTTCGCCTCCGGCGCGGCGAGGAAGACATTCATCTGCGAGCCGTCGCGGGTTTCGTGATAGCTGAAGCTCGCGGATTTCAAGCCCATCAAACCGGACGCGTTCAGCACCGCGCTCGGCGAAAACGTGGGCATGAACGAAGGCGCCTGCGGATTCGGCTGCGGGTCGGGAATGTTGGCGACGATGTTGAACAGCGTCCTGGCGTTGAACCAGCCGTAATAGACCGGCGCATCGTGGAACTGCGACATTTTGTCGGCGGCAAAACCGGCGCTGTCGCCCAACGCCGGGGCCGCGCCGCCGGACAAATGCGCGACGACCGGTTCGACGGCCTTGAGCGAGTTGCCGACGATCAGGAGCGATTGAAACTGGCCGATGACAAGCTGGCCCGGTTTTTCCGGCGCGGGTTCCTTGCCGATTTCCTGCACCGGCGCGCGTTTCGGAAAAAGCCCGGCGAGCGATTCAGGAATGTTGTTGCTCGCCAGCGGCACGACGAAAAATGAAATGCCGCGCACGGTCTCGGTGTGGATGGACTTGCCGTCCTCGGTCCATTTTTTCTGGAGCGCGGCGAGGTTGGTCTGGAGCAGGCCGCTTTTTCCCTTCGCATCGAGCAGCAAAATCAGTCCGGGCGGCTGGCTGTCGCCCGTGCCGTCCCAGCCGTTCGCGGTGACGGCAAAAGTAAGCTGGCCCTGCGGCAGGCTGGCAAAGTCGTCCACCTTCACGCCGAGGTCGTGTTCCAGCGGCGCGACGAACTGCTCGTTCCACCTGGCCATGAACTTATCATGAAACGGCTTCATCGCCGGATCGTTCCAGAACAGCCAGCCGGGTGAAATTTTTCCGGCGGCGCGCACGGCGGTGAAGTCCGGCGCGGTCACGAGAAACAATGTGTCCGCCGGCAGCAGGTTTTCCGCCGGCGGAATCGCGGCGCGACCGGCCGCGGCCAGCGTCAGAAAAAAACCCGCCGTGAGCAGGCGCAAAAATTTTGTGGTCATAATGGATTAAAAAAGGTTGCGAAAAATTTCGCGCGATTATTGTCCCACCAGCGAGTGTTTTGTTTTGCTCGGCGGGTCGAGGTAGCGATACGGGTTGTTCGGATTGTCGGCGGCGTAGGCGAAGGCGTCGCGGTGATCCAGAAAATTTTTCACGAGTTCGACGGGAATCGCAAAACCCAAACCTTCGCCGAAGGTGATTTTCATGTTGGTCACGCCGACGACTTCGCCGGCGAGGTTGAAGAGCGGGCCGCCGCTGTTGCCGGGGTTGATCTGCGTGCTGGTCTGCAAATACAGTTCGCCTTCCAGCTCGCGCGTCTTGGTGCTCAAGATGCCCTGCGTCACGGTGCGTTCGAGGCCGAGCGGGCTGCCGATGGCGAAAACGGAATCGCCCACATTCAAATTATCCGAACTGCCGAGCGTGACGAATTTGAACTTCGGCGCGTTCTTGTCCTCGATTTTCAGCAGCGAGAGGTCGTGAAATTTATTGATGGCGATGATCTTGACCTGCTTGTAAGTCTCGCGGTCAAGCTGGCCGTCGCGCTGATGATAAACCTCCACGGAAATTTCCGTCTCGCCCTCGATCACGTGGAAATTCGTGATGAGATAGCCGTCCGCATTGATGAAAAATCCCGAACCCAGGCCCTCCGGCGTGCGGACTTGCACGACGGCCTCGCCGATCTGCTTGACGAGGTCGCTCACGTCGCGCGCGGGCGAGGCGAACGCGTTGGCGGAATAAAATTGCGGCGCGATGGTGCTGAGCAGCGAGGCGCCGGCGGCGGGCTTCAGCGAGGAAACGTCGTCCGCCTTGGAAATTTTCGATACGGCGCTGCGCGGAATGACCAGCACGGTGTAACCCACGTCCACGACGACGGCGTCGGATTTTTCGACAAGGATTTTGCCGGTGACGGCGGCCTTGTCCTTGAGTTGGATCGTATCGGCGGACGCGACGCTCGCGGCGCAGAGAACCGAAGCCAACCATGTAAAAAGTTTCTTCAACGACATTGCCAGACGATAATGGAGCGAACGGACTTTGACAAGTGGCGGCGCGCGCGGGCCAAAAATAGCAGTTGCCACTGCGCGTTTTTCTGCTAGTTTCAGCGTCCCTTTCGCCGGATCCGGCGGGGGAAAACGGCCTTAAAAATTTCGCGTTCGTGTGAAGGCGAAGGCCACAACAACATCAAACTCAATCCCGTGTTCCGCGGGATGCCTTGGAGAAATTCCGGGGTCTCAACCAAAGGAAAATTGTGTTAAGCATCGGCCTCAAAGAATTGTTGGATTCGGGCGTCCATTTCGGACACCAGACGAAGCGCTGGAACCCGAAGATGAAACCGTTCATCTTCGACGCGCGCAACGGCATTCACATCATTGACCTTTCCAAGACGCTCGCGCAGCTCGAAGCGGCGACGAATTTTCTCGCCGCCACCGTCCGCAAGGGCGGCAAGGTCGTTTTCGTCGGCACCAAAAAACAGGCGCAGCAGTGCGTCAAGGACACCGCGAAGGAGTGCGGGCAGTTTTATGTCGTCGAACGCTGGCTCGGCGGCACCCTGACCAATTTCAACACCATCAAGACTTCCATCAAGCGCCTCCGCGAAATTGAAAAGATGGAGGAAGACGGCTCGATCAACAATTACGTCAAACAGGAACAGGCCGTCATCCGCCGCGAAGTCGCGCGCCTGCACAAGTATTTCGACGGCATCCGCACGATGGACAAACTTCCCGCCGCCATGTTCGTCGTGGACATCAAGCGCGAGCACAACGCCGTGGCCGAGGCGCGCAAATTGAAAATCCCCATCGTCGCGCTCGTGGACACGAACAGCGACCCCGACCTCGTGGATTACGTCATCGCGGCGAACGACGACGCCATCCGTTCCGTGCGCATGATCATGGCCACCGTTGGCCAGGTCATCACGCAGGCGCAGGCGGAATTTGAGGCCAAACGCGCGCGCAGGCCGGACGCGCAGGAAACCGCCCCGGCGGGCGAACAAAAATTTGAATCGGCGGCAGCGGTGGAAATCGCCGCCGGCGATGACCCGACGACCCCGGAAAGTTCACCGGCGGTGGCCTGATTTTCCTTTGGCGGTCGGGGAAAATTTTCCGCCGCCAGCAACTCCCAACAATCAACTCTCAATTATTTTAGTATGGCTGAAATTACTGCGGCAAACGTCGGCAAGCTCCGCGAAATGACCGGCGCCGGCATGATGGATTGCAAAAAGGCCCTGACCGAGGCGAACGGCGAACTCGAAAAGGCCGTGGACATCCTGCGCAAAAAAGGCGCGGCGACCGCCACCGTCAAGGCGGCGCGCGACGCGAAGGACGGCGCCATCGCCCAATACATCGCGCCCGGCGGCAAGCTCGGCGTGCTCGTGGAAGTGAACAGCGAGACGGATTTTGTCGCGCGCAACGAAATTTTCCGCGTGTTCTGCGACGACGTGGCGAAGCGTTTTGCGACCGAGGCGAAGCCTGATTTTGAAGCCGAACGCCAGGCGCTGGTCGCGAAAATCCGCGAGAACATCAAGATCACCCGGCACGCAAAAATTGAAGTGGCCGGCAACGGTTACGTCGCGGCCTACATCCACACCGGCGCGAAAGTCGGCGTGCTCGTCGAAGTCGGCGCGGGCAAGGCCGAGACCGTGGCCAGGGAGGAATTCAAGCAGCTCGTGCGCGACATCACGTTGCAGATCGCGGCGGGCCATCCGCACGCCGTTTCACGCGAGCAGGTGCCGGCGGACGTGATCGCGAAGGAACGCGAGATCGCCGCTCAATCCGACCGCCTCAAAGGCAAGCCGGCGCAGGCGATGGAAAAAATTCTGGCGGGCGTGATGGACAAATTTTTCCAGACCTACTGCCTCGTGGACCAGGGCTTCGTGAAACGCAATTCCGAGGTCAGCGTGAAGGAACACGTCGCGCAGGTCGGCAAGCAGCTTGGTGACGAAATCACCATCCGCCGGTTCGTGCGGTTTCAAGTCGGCGAAAGCGCGTAAAATCCGCGAAACAAATTCTAAGGCGTCCAGCAATGGACGCCTTTTTTGTTTTCGGAAATCACTCCCGCTCCGCGAGGTTCAAATCGCGGATCCAAATGTTGCGGAAACGCACCGGGTTGCTGTGGTGATTCTGCAACTGGATGAAAACCGCCGGGTCATGCCGCTGGTAAAATGGCTTCGCCTTGTAGGCCACGCCGTCGCCGATGCCTTCTGTGCGGCCGATGAATTCACTGCGGTGCTGCACCACCACGCCGTTGCAAATCACCGTCACGCAGGCTTTCTGGATCAATTCACCCTTGTCATTCCAGCGCGGGGATTCCCAGATGAGGTCATAAGTCTGCCATTCTCCCGGCGGTTTGCTGGCATTGACCAATGGAGGCATCTGCCCGTAAAGCGCTCCGGCCTGGCCATCGGGATACGTCTTGTCGTTGTAGGAATCCAGCACTTGAATCTCATACATGCCGTTGATCTCAATCCCGCTGTTGCCGCGGGCCTGACCATGACCGGTGGGCGGACTGGGCGCGGCCCATTCGATGTGCAACTGGAAATCAGTCCATTTCCCGCGGGTGCGGATGTCGGTGCCGTCCGGCGGACTAACTTGCACATAACCATCCTGAACTTTCCAAGTCGCGGGTTGATCCTGCCAGTTCGGATTTTTTTCCAACCCGCCCTGCCATTTTGAAAGGTCTTTGCCGTCAAAGAGAATTTCCGCATCCGATGGCGGCGAAGCGCCCTCGCTGAAATTTGTCCCCGGCGTGACGGCCGGCGGCTGCGGACGGTTCGGATCGTGCTGGTGCCATTTGCCGCCGGGGAGGAATGGCGTGTCGGTGAAACCTTCGATGCGTCCTCCCGCGCTGGCGGCAGTTGCATTGGCCTGGGCAAAAATATTTCCGGCGGCCAGCGCAACAAAACAAATTACGCTGAATTGGCGGAGGGTCATGCGCGTGATTATAAAAATCTTTCGCGTCGGAACAAGATTTAAGCCGTCTGGTGTCGTTGGCAAATCCAGGTTGAATTTTTCAATTGGTTCGGTTTATTCTCCGTTAATGCGCTTACCCGAATTTATCCTGGCCGGATTATTTTTTGCAAAGGTCGCCTTCGCAGCGGACGAATCCTGGCAGCCGCTGTTCAACGGCAAAGACCTCGCCGGCTGGGACACCGAAATGATGATCCTGCCCGACCCGAAATGGGACGTGCCGGGACTCCAACGCGACGCGAGCGGCAATTACACCGCGCCCGTCGGCAAAAACAACGACCCGCTCCACGTCTTCACCGTGACCAACCTGGACGGCGGGCCGGCCATCCACGTTTCCGGCCAGGGCTTCGGCGTGATGATGACCACCGCCACGTTCACCAACGTCCACATCCGGCTGCAAATCAAATGGGGCGATCAAAAGTGGGGCAAAAAAATCGGCCAGCCTTTTGACACCGGGCTGCTTTATTTCTGCCACGGCGACGCCGGGGTCGCGCCGACGGACAAACTGAAAACCTGGCCGCGCTCGTTTGAATTTCAAATCTGCCAGAACGAATTCGGCGACCTCTATGCGCTCAGCTCGCAAATCACCGTGCCCGCAAGCCAGGCCATGTGCAAGACGTTTGCAAGGTCGCAGTTTGTGGATCGGAAAATGTGGCGTTACGACCCCGCCGGCACGAACACGATTTTTGTCCAGAAAGCGCCCATCAGCAATCATTGCGTGCATTTCGTGGACGCCGAAAAACCGAAGGGCGAATGGAACACAATTGACCTGATTCTGTTCAACGGCAACAGCATCCATGTCGTCAACGGCCAGGTCGTAATGCGCCTCTACAACGCGCAGCGGCTCGACCACGGCGATCCCGAACCGATCGCGTCCGGAAAAATCTGTTTGCAGACCGAAGGCGGCGAATGTTTTTTCCGCAACGTGGAATTCCAGCCCATCACGGAAATCCCGGCGGAATTTGCCGGGAAGAAAATGTGATTTGGTGGCCTGTTCGGTTTCAAGCCGGCGAAAGCGCGTAAAATTCTCGTTTTGACAAAAAGGGTGGAAATAGGTATTTTGTCGGCATGATTGAAGTGAGCGTCACAGATGCGGTCAATGGCTTTCACCGCTTTCTCGGCAAGGTGGAGCGCGGGGAAACCGTCCGCATCCGCAAGCATGGCCGGGCGTTCGCGCGCATCGTTCCCGACAGCGATTTCATGAGCGGCGGGGATTTTTCAAAAGTTTTCGCGGGTTACAAGGCCGATGATCTGGACCAGGCGGCCGCCAGCGCCATCGCCGCCAACGTGAAAAAATTGGATGAAGAGTTCGAGCATGAACTGGCTCATAGACACGGACATTCTCATTGAAGGCGAACGGGAAAATCCCGCGTTCGGAGCGTGGAGCGCCTCGCCCGGCAAATTTGCCACCGCCGACATCGTCCGCGCCGAATTTCTTCTGGGCGTCCATTGGGTGAACGATGCCGCCCTGCGCGTGCGCGGCGAAAAGTTTTATCGCGACCGGATTTTGAGCGTCGCCTCCTTCGCCAACGAATCTGCGGATTATGAAATCGCCGCGCGGCTGGCCGGTGAAGCGCGCCGGAGCGGAAAAGGCAGGCCGAGCCTGGCCGACGGGTTGCTCGCGGCCATCGCGATCCGCACGGGCGCAACCGTCGCCACGCGAAACGTCGGCGACTTCAAAGCCATGGGCTGTCCGTGCGCCAATCCGCTGGAACGGTCAAGAAAATGAATTGCGAAAGCGCGTAAAATTCTTCAACAAAATTGCCAAGGCGTCCAGCAATGGACGCCTTTTTTGTTTGCGCGTGGGAACTTGACGGTTTTGCGGCAATGGAGCATTTTAATAACTGAAAATGGAATTTGAGTTTGACCCTGAAAAAAGCAAAGCCAATCGGGAAAAACACGGCATCGGTTTTGATGAGGCGAAAATTCTTTGGCGGGACGTGGATGCGCTGGAAATTTTTGCCCGGCAAGAAGGCGAAATTCGCAAAGCTTTGATTGGCGGACATGGCGGAAAATTGTGGACGGCGATTTTTACAGAGCGCGGAGACAAGGTTCGGATTATCAGCGTCCGCCGTGCGCGAAAAAACGAAGTAATTTTGTATGAGCAACAATAAGACAAAAACAACGGCGGAAAACCTTGAAGCGCGTTTCGACGCGGGCGAGGACGTGATGGATTATTTTGCCACGGAAAAAGCTTTTCGTCCCAACGAACGCAAGGAACGCGTGAACGTGGACATGCCGCACTGGATGATTTTGAAGATTGACCGGATTGCCGGGCGCAAAGGCCTCGCGCGGCAGGCGCAAATCAAAGAATGGCTGGCGGACAAACTCAAGGAAGAAGAAAAAGCCGCCGCCGGAAATGATTCCGGCGAAAGCGCGTAAAATTCTTCAAACAAAATTACAACGCGTCCAGCGATGGATGCCTTTTTTTTGGAAACGATTATTTTGTTGGCTTGAACCGATCGTAAATGTCATCTGGCAATTTCAAATCGTAAACAGTTATGTAAGTGCCCGCCGGTGGTTCGCCATCGTGTCCCCCGTCTTGAACCTGGCGAGGGACAAGCTCAACGCCCGATAAATTGTCACATTCTTGAACAGATAAATTTTCTTCCAATAAGTAAATTGTGCTCGGCTTCATTTTTTGAGTGGCCTTAATTCCATTACTCGAAATTGTCAATTCGTTGGTGGCCAATTCCAACGTGTCACCACCGCGAAGTGACACTGTGGTTTTGACTGGGCTTGAGTAATATGGTCCGCCGCCTTCATGTTCGCGTAGAATAATTCCCCAGACGAACTTGTTATTTGGAGATTTGTAAATCACGACATGATTTCCAATGAGTTGATAATTTGATGAAATTTTTGGCAAACCGGATAATTCCTCGCCCGAAGCGCAAAAGACAACTGCAAAAATAATTAAGAAACGAATTATCATAAGCCAAATATTAAATTTTGTTTTTCTTTTGTCCAGACGCTTTGATTTGACGATTCGGCACGCGGCGGTTAAACGTTTTGCGATGGTCGGCCCGCTGCAATGTTTATGACCACGGCCAAAAAACCGAAATTTTCCCGCATCCTGCCCAAGTTGAGCGGTGAGTCGCTCGGCGACGAAATCGTCATCCGCAAGTTCGTGTATCTCCAAGTGAGCGAAAGCGCGTAACCGGTTCATTCAAAAATTCAAGGCGTCCGCGAGGACGCCTTTTTTGCCGGCGCGGCGCGGATGGCCATTCGGTTGCAATGCGGCAATTGACCTGCACGGACTGATTTGCTAGTTTCCGCCCGTCTGCGCCATGAACGCCGCGTTAAACCAGCATGTGCTTGTGTTGAATCGGTTGTGGCAGGCGGTCAACGTCTGCACCACCCGTCGCGCTCTGACGCTCCTTTTCCAGGGCCAGGCGCAGGTGGTGGTCAATGCGGACGACGGTTCGTTCCGCACCTTCAGCTTCAAGGAATGGCGCGACCTGTCCCGGGACGCGCCGCACGAGGAATCCGTCCACGCCATTTCCTTCCGCATCCGCGTCCCGCGCATCATCCTGCTGTTCGCCTACGACCGGCTGCCGAAAAAGGAGGTCAAGTTCACGCGCCACAACATTTTTGAGCGCGACAAGAACACCTGCCAATACTGCGGGCGCGTGTTCGACCGCAAGGATTTGAATCTGGACCACGTCATCCCGCGCGATCGCGGCGGCCCGACGACTTGGGAAAACATCGTCTGCTCCTGCATCGAGTGCAACACGCGCAAGGCCAACCGCACGCCGCAGGAGGCCGGTCTTCATCTCGTCCGCAAGCCGAAACGGCCCAAGTGGCGTCCGTTCGTGCAAATCAGCTTCAGCCTCCAGAAGCACGATAGCTGGAAGCATTTCATTGACCTGGCCTATTGGAACGTCGAACTCGGCGAAGATGTCGGATGAACGGAAGGCAGAAGTCAGAGGTCAGAGGTCGGAAGACAGAAACTGACAGAAACCCAGAAACCAGAAATATGAATCATGGCGGCACAGATTCTTTCTTTTCGTGAATTACGCGTCTATCGGGCGGCGACGAAATTGCAACAGGCTGTTTTTCAAAAATCGCAAGTTTGGCCGCACGACGAGAAATATTCCCTCACAGATCAAGTCCGCCGGTCTTCACGTTCAGTGGGGGCAAACATAGCGGAATCTTGGGCGAAACGGAATTATCCCGCTCATTTTGTGAGCAAACTCACTGTCGCCGATGGAGAATTGCAGGAGACCGCTCATTGGCTTCTGACCGCCGAGGCGTGCAAATACATTAACGAAGCCGAACTGTCCGAATTCCATTCACATCGAAGAAATTGGCAAAATGCTTGGCAAAATGATGTCCATGCCGGAAAAATTCACGCCAGGCCAGAGGTCGGAAGACAGATGACGGAGGCCAGAGGTCGGATGACGGATGACAGAGGTCAGAGGTCAGAGGTCAGAGGTCTGATTTCAGACTTCCGCCCTCCGGCTTCCGGCCTCCGGCCTCCGGCTTCTGTTGTAAAAAAGTGCGCAACTAAACCATGCCGACGGTGTTTGAATTTCAGTCGGTGGATGATACATTGAACCCATGAAGCGTGCCGGAACATTTTTGCTGTGCCTCGCGGGCGGTCTGGCCCTGGCCGCCGCTGCGCGCGCGGATGATTTGGCGTCCGCCGACAATCCTTACGGCACCGTCGTTTCCCGCAACATTTTTGGACTGCTGCCGCCGCCGACCAATCCGCCCGAACAGAAGCCGCCCGACCCGCCCGTCAAGATCACGGCCAACGGCATCATGTCCATCTTCGGCGAATGGCAGGTGTTGTTCAAGACCTCGGTCAACAAACCCGGCCAACCGCCCAAGGATCAGTCTTACATGTTGAGCGAAGGCCAGCAGGAGGACGACATCGAGGTGGTGAAGATTGACCACAAGGCCAGCATTGTGACTTTTAACAACCATGGCGTTGTTCAGGAACTGCCGCTGGCGAACACGCCGGCGAGCGGCGGGCCGGGCGGTGCCGCGCCGGGCAATCCCGGGCCGGGTTTTCGCAATTTCCCCGGACGACCCGGCATGGGCGGCGGAGGTTCCGGCGCAGGATTCGTTAACACTTTTGGAGCGCGTGGCGGCGGTTATGGCGGAGGAAATCCGGGCGAACCGGGTGCCAATCCAAATTTTGGCGGCAATAATCCCAACGCCGGTGCTAATAATGCAAATGGTTTTGGCGGGGCAGCAAGCGGCAATACCATAACCCGGCTTCCGGGAGAAACTCTTTCCCCTGAAGCGGAAGTCATCTCGATCGAAGCAAATCGAATAGCTACCCAAGCCTTGGTTGACCAAGGCAAAATGCCGCCTCTCCCGCCTACACCAATGACCCCAAGCGATGCTACCGGTAACAATGGTCAGCCACTGCTTCAACTGCCACCGATGCCGGGACAGCAATGATTTTCAGGCGAATTAAGTTTTGACAGACATTTTAGCCGACTCAATCAATTCCCAGAACTTCGGATTTTCCTGAAGCGCCGCGTCCTCGCCGGTTTTCAAACCGGAACGGAACAGAAAATCCTTCAGCGTGTGCCGGCTCATGATGCGATGCACCAGCACGCCGAGTTCGTGCCGCTGAAAATAGACCCGGTAATCGCCCACGCGGAAGCGGTGCAGCACATGGCCCGCGCGTTCCAGCTTGCCGAAGTCGTCCAGTTCCGTGCCCAGCACCTGCTGCGGCAGCCCGCGAAAATCGCCGAGGATTTGCAACTGCAATTCCTTGGGCATCCGCGCCAGCTCGGCGGCGGCGGTCGGCGTGAAAACGATTTGGAAAGCATTCATGATTGGTCGAGGGTCGAGGGTCGAGGGTCGAGAGCGGGATGTCTGCGCCGGACGAACGGTGTTTTTGAAACGGCCACGTTCAAGCTGCGGTTCAGGGCCGCGATGCGTTTCGCCAGAACTTCCAGCTCCTTAAATAATAAATCCAGTTCGCCGTCGGCTACATAGCCAACGTCGAGCGCCAGATAAAAAATGGCGGCTGTTTCCATGAGTGATCCATAGGCTTGTTCCAGGAAATGGGCAAAATCTTTGTCGGAATTGCGACCGGAGCCTTCGGCAATGTTGGCTGAGACTGAAACCGCCGCCCGCCGGATCTGCGACGTCATCGCAAACATTTCATGTTTGGGGAAATTGCTGGTCAGCTTGTAGATCATGACGTTGGCAGCGCGGGCGGCCTGCCAGACTTCCAGCTTCTCAAACCGAAATCGTGTTTTCATGGAATTACAATTCACATCCAACCCTTGACTGACTTTGACCGGCTCTCGACTCTCGACCTTCGTCTTTAGTTTTTCGCCCCTCGCCCCTCGACTCTCGACCTTCGACTTTTTGAATGGTAGCGCATAGGGGAATCGAACCCCTCTTTCAGCCTTGAGAAGGCCATGTCCTAGCCGATAGACGAATGCGCCAGTCCCTTGATTTAACCACAAAGACCAGACCGGAATGAAGCATAAAATTTCGGCGGTGTCCGGGGTTTTGTCATTTTGAATTTTTGGTGGGACATCTTTTCAAATTCCATTGGAAGCTACGAAGCTGCGGCCGATAGTGGCCCACGGTGAAACCGGGTGTAAGGCCTTGCTCCTACGGGGATATGGGCTTGTTCCTGCGGGGGCATGGACTTGTTCCTACGGGGGTATGGGCTTGTTCCTGCGGGGGTATGGGCTTGTTCCTACGGGGGTATGGGCTTGTTCCTACGGGGGTATGGGCTTGTTCCTACGGGGGCATGGGCTTGTTCCTACGGGGGCATGGGCTTGTTCATACGGGGGCAT
>Ga0302320_10001323_pt1 | contig 59429 bp, 51 predicted proteins | sample Bog_T0_3_FD_202130 | JGI IMG/M metagenome (GOLD analysis project Ga0302320, IMG submission 202130) | Peat permafrost microbial communities from Stordalen Mire near Abisko, Sweden - Bog_T0_3 | ecosystem: Environmental > Terrestrial > Soil > Wetlands > Peat | place: Sweden: Abisko, Stordalen Mire... | reverse complement strand
ATCCTGCTCATCTCCGAAACTGTCGACCACGGTAGCCAGACGCGGTTGAATGACGCGCTGCGCGCGATCAGCGATACCAATACCGCCATTTACGCGCTCAGTTTCTCGAGCGGCAAGTCTGAAGCTGCGAATTACGGCTTCCACGAGCTCCCGGTGCACAAGACTGAGGACGGAGGCATTGCGCCGGGGAACGCGTATCCCAACCCGCCGCATGGCTGCATGGGCAAGGACCCCGACCCGGACGCGACCACCAATAAGGGGGTACAGTTCTACGACTGCCTGACGCAGCTTCTACCGCCTTTGGCGCTGGCCAAGATGGCAGCCATCCGCGTGTCCGACGCCAAGAAGCGCAACGTTCCCGCGACGGTTGCGGAGTTGACTGGAGGCGAGTATTTCAAGTTTGAAAACAGCCGCAGCCTGGTGATCGGGCTGCTCACCATCTCCAACCATGTGTCCAACCGCTATGCGCTGAGCTTTCAGCCTGCGTCGCCGCATGCGGGCTTTCATTCGGTCGAGCTCAAGCTGAAGGACCATCCCGGCCTGCGCGTGACCGCGCGAAACGGCTATTGGGCAGACCAGCCTGCGGGCCCGGCGCAGCAACCGTGAAACCCCGTCTTATCGTTCGCCGCGAAATTGAATGATCCGCCGCCGGTCGCGCTTCGATGGCCGGCGCTCGGGAAGCGGCGCGAACTCCTGCATCGCCTTGCGCTCGGCGGACAGCTTCTGGCGCGCTTCCTTGCTCTCTTCCGTCTCGCGATAGAGCGTCTGCGCCACCGCCGCCGGGCCCCGCATCTGGCTCAGCACGAGCACTTCGATCTGGAACTCGCCGCCCTCGTTCCGCACCACCAGCTTGTCACCTGCATGAACCTCGCGCGCCGGCTTGGCCTCGTGCCCGTTCGAGTGAATGCGCCCCAGCTCGCACGCCTTCTGCGCCAGCGCCCGCGTCTTGAAGAAACGCGCCGCCCAAAGCCACTTGTCCATGCGCACCGAGTCCATGACTGATTGTCCCGTTGGAGCGGCTGTCATTGAGGCAAGTCTGGGGGAATTCGCTTCAGGATTCCGCTTCAACCTTCCACACATAGAGGAACTCGGCGTCACTCGATGTGGCCACTTCCAGCCCCCTGAAGTGCGTCGCGCGGTTGAGCGCGGATCGGATGTTCTCCTTGGTGTCGGGCAAGGCGGAGAGCGGAATCTTCAGCGCCGTGCCCGCTCCCAGCTGCTCGATGTCGCTCAACAACTGCGTCACAATCCGCTTGTGCTTGCCGTCTCTGCCTTTTGGGACATCGAGCTGGCGAATGGACTCGAATTTCATCGGCACCGTATTCGATTCCGGATTGGTTGCCATGGTTGAGCCCGCCTCACGCGCTGGATTCCTCGAAAAAGCAATCGTGAGCTTAACGTACGCTTAAACTGCCGTATTGTAAAGCTCCCCTCTTTTTGACGATATGCAAACGCCTTTCAGAATTATCAAAACCTGCAAGAGAACCTGCCCATTCGCAGAGAAGAGTTTCCAACCCCTATAAACATCTGATTGAAAAGACTTAGCGCGTACCAAAAAGAGTTTCCCCGTATTGAAAAGTGGCTGCTACGTTGGATTCCAGAGGGTAGTTTCCAGGGTTGGTTTGGGTGTCTTTTGATGGATTGCGCACCGTGCACGATCCGCTCAGCCGCGAACCTCCCCGGTGATAGCCCCAGGTTCCAGGCGAACCGGGAGAAACACATGACAGAGCAATGCTTCAACAGAAAAGATTCCAATCCTCCGATCTGTGGTGTCCACAAGGTTGCAGTTGTGCAGAGACAGGTTTCGATTGATCCGTTCGCGCCTGGGCTTGGGCGTGTAACATGCAGCATGTGCCCCGTGAGCCGCTCGGTCGTGCGCGAGGTGAGAGGGACGTATGCACGCAACGCATTCTGATCCGTTTCCGATTCCCGCGGCGAACGGGAGAACGAACTTCCCCATCGTGCCCATCAACGAGGTACCGGCTCCTGGATCGTCCGGAGACTCGGGCGTTGATCGCCCCGTCGTTCTCGTTGTGGATGACAAACCGGCCATTGCCGACATGGTGGCGGAGATCCTCAATCAGCATGGCTATGCCGCCATCGCGGCCTACGATGGAGAAGACGCGCTTGAAACCGCTCTCCTCATCCCGCCGGAACTGGTGATTGCGGATGTAAGGTTGGCAGGGATGAGTGGCCTTGACGTGGCGGCTGCCTTGAAGAAAAAACTGCCGGATTGCAAGGTCCTGCTCCTTTCCGAGCAGAAGGCCGCGTCCGATCTGCCTGCACCGGGGAACGGCGTTGTGCATGACTTTGTGTTGGTCGACAAACCCGTCCATCCAGCCGACTTGGTCGCACAGGTTTCCGCGAGCCTGAAATCAAACTGAGCGCACTGGGCAGTCTTCCGTTTTTGGGGAGCCGTCAAAAGGGAACAGGGCGCGCGCCTCAACGCGCGCCCTTCAGTTTCTAATTCGTCAGTACCGCCCGGTAGCGGACCTTATTCTTCTTCACCTTTTCAATGGCTTCGTTGGCCTTGGCCATGGGGAACGCTTCGATCTTCGCCTTGACGCCGTGGCGGGCTGCCACGTCGAGCATCTCCTTCAGCCGGTACGGGCTCCCCGTTGGGTTTCCGCTGATCGAGCGCATGCCGGCGATCAGCGGGAAGGCGTGGATCGATACCGGCGACGGCGGAACGCCCACAAAGCACAGCGTTCCGGTCGGCCGCAGCGCCTGGATGTAAACTCCCCAGTCCTGGTCTGCGTTGATGGTGCTCAGAATCAGGTCCTGCGTCCCGGCCACTTCCTTCAGCGCCTTCGATTCGCGGCTGTTCACAAAGTGATGCGCGCCCAGCGCGCGGGCTTCTTCTTCCTTGGCGGCGGAGGTAGAGAAGGCCGTGACATGCGCGCCGAAGACCCGCGCAAACTGGATGGCTAGGTGGCCAAGGCCCCCGATGCCGATGATGCCCACCCGCGAGGAGGGGTTCACCCCGTGCGTCCGCAGCGGGTTATAGACGGTAATGCCTCCGCACAGCAGTGGCGCGGCGAACTCGCTCTTGAGTTCGCTGGGAATGGGAATCACAAACCGGGCATTGGCCCGGACGCGCTCCGCGTAGCCGCCGTTGCGATGCACGCAGGTGCCTTCCGAGGCAGCGCACAGATTCTCCATGCCGCGGGTACACCACTCGCACTCCCCGCACGAGTTCGACTGCCAGCCGAGGCCCACCCGCTGGCCCACATGGTGCGAGCGCACCTCCGATCCCACGGCAGCCACCGTGCCCACCACCTCGTGGCCGGGAATGAACGGATATTGGCTGATGCCCCAGTCGTTCGAGATCAAATGGAGATCGCTATGGCAGACGCCGCAATGGGTGATGGCAATCTCAACCTCTTGCGGTCCCAACTTCCCTGGGTCATAACGATAAGGGAGTAGTTCCGCTCCCGCCGCGTGCGCTGCAAGTCCTTGAATTTGAGCCATGGCCGTTCCGAGTTCCTCAGTGGGGGTAAGAGGCGAAGCCGACTTCCTGGTCACCCGTGCCGCTTCGCAAATTGGCAGATGCGATTCTACTGCATCCTAGTCTAAACCGCCGCCCGCCTCTATGTGCAGGTTCAGAATCTGGAATCCGCTCAGAGTCCCCCCGGCCGGCGCGTCCGCGGCCTCTTCCGCGGACTCACCGTTGAGCTGCACATCCTGGCCGGTGCGCAGCGGTTCCAGTGCGTTAGCCACTGATAACGGCAGGCTGGAAAGCGTCTGTCCGCCCACGCCCGCCTGCGTCTCCGGCACCAGCAGGCTCACGTAAACACGATCCGCTGCGTGCTTGTGGCGCGCCTCGTCCAGAACCGTTTCCAGATCCACGGGTCGAGGCGAAAATCGGGGTTGCTCCAGCGTCCGGTCCAGCGTACCGGCATCCGAAACCAGGATGCGCAGATTGCCGCCGTCCAGCCGCGCCGGAACATGGATGGGAATGCGCACATTGCGCTCCGTCTGCTGCCAGGAGCGCAGCGTCGCCTCCACCACCACCGTGTCGCCGGCATGAACAATGTTTGTCCCCGCCAGCCGCGCTCCCTCCAGTTGCACCTGGATGCGCCGGGGGATGGCCTCGACATCGAGATCGATGGCGTGTACCGTGCCCTGTCGCGCGCCGTTCGAGTAGAGCCGGTCAAACCGCGCGCCGGCCAGCAGGGCAAGCGCCAGCGGAGCCGGTTCGCCCTCGCTGGCCGAAGCCCATTCATCGAGCGGAGATGCGGGATATCCGTCCAGATGGATGCTGCCGGTCAGGTGATAGCTGGTCTCCGCCGTGCTCCCGTTTGTTTCCAGCAGACACTCGTAGAGCGTCACCAGCAGGGCCTGCGAGGTGAGCGACGGCAGGTCCAGGATCTCCACATTCAGTTTGCGCTCCCCGCCGGCCGCATGAACCGTAATGTGCACGGGAATCATGTGCGGCTTCGCGCCCAGTACGCCCCGGATAGCCGAGTCGCGGTCCTCGGTGAATGCGCCGATCAGGTCGCCCGTGTTGATGATCTTGAAGGCGTTTAACGGAGAAGCCAGCGTCGCCACCACCTCGGCCGTCGTCATGGGAAGCGAAACCGGGCCCGCCTGCAAGATGGGATGGCCGCAGGCCAGCAGTTGCTTCGGGTCGATGTAAGTGACCGTGCAGGTGGCTGAAATCTCCAGGTCGCCCCGCACCAGTTGCGCACTCACCGCCGAGCCGGGCACGACCGTCGCCAGCGCCGCTGCGGAGGGTTCCGATTCCAGTGCTGAACTGGATGATCCGCCCACCCCTCCCGCGGCGACCGTCTCCAGGCCCGAGCCCGCCGCGCGCTGCTGCCACAGCCGGATCGCCTCCGGCCGGAACCCGCTCATCACCAGCGGCGTCTCCATGGCCTCAAACGACATTCCATCGGCCATTGCTGCGGGTCCAGCCTTCGCTTCAGCAGCCTCTGAACCCTGCCCCCTGCCCCCTGAACCCTCGATCGGCAGATCCCGCACCTCGAGCATCTGCTCGATCGGCGTGATCCCGGCGATTGGGTCTTTGCTGAACACGCCGATGCGGTAGGAGAGCGAACCGAGCAGCCTGTCGCCGATATAGACTGGACTGCCGCTCATGCCCGCCACCACGCCCGTGTACTCGGGTTTGGTGCCGTGCAACTGGGCCAGGATCATGTCCTGTCCGGGGCCGCGCGCGCCGCGCAGAACCCCCAGTATCTCCACCTCCATGGGCTCCGGCTTGCCGCCGCTGAACACCGTCCACGCGATGGCTGTCATCCCCTTGCGCACCTCGCTCAGTGGGAAGACACCGCCGCTGGAGGGCGGCGGGCCGGCGGCCGGCGTGCTTTGCGCCCTCAACGGGACGCATGAGAGCAACATCGTAAACGCAATGCTCAGTGCCGCCCTCCGGGCAGGCACGCCAGACCGGATTTCCTTCAGCCAAGTTTCCACGTCTATTAGAGTACAGCCCGCTGAAGCTGTTCGCGGGAAGCTGTCGCGCGACCCGAGCAATCCCGTATGCTATTCAGCACAGAGGTCGTCATGTCTACCTTGCGCCCATCTCTCCCCGTTCGCCGCTGTTTCTCGCGTTTGGTTTTGTTTGCGGTGCTGGCAGCGCTGGCTGCCGCGCCGCTGGTCCGCGCTCAGAATACTCCGGCCGCGCCGGCACCGCCGCCCACGCAGCAGCCGCAGGACCAGGCCGCGCCCGATGCCGGGGGGCCCGGCGGCGACTCCGGCGTCATCGCCCTGCCCAAAAAGAAGGACGTCCCGGCCGATGTCCCTCCGCCCGCGCCGGTTGCGCCCAAGGTCAAGAATCCTGAGGGCATGGCGAACTTCTCCCTCCGCGTCGATGTTCCCGAGGTAACCGTGGATGTGGGCGTGCTCCTGGAGAAGACCCACCAGTTTGTTCCCAGCCTCAAGCCCGCCAACTTCCGTGTCTATGAGGACGGCAAGGAGCAGAAGGTGGTGGGCTTCAAGCGCGTCGAGGCCCCCATCACCGCGCTCATGATCTGCGAGTTCGCCGCGCCGCCCCCGTTCAGCAACGGCTACACCGGCTACATGCTCATCCGCGACATGCGCAACGCCGCCTTCTCTTTTGCCGAGCAATTGCGCCCGCAGGATTTCGTGGCGCTGATGACTTTCGACATGCGCACCCAGATTCAGCTCGATTTCACCCAGGACAAGCGCCAGCTGCTGCAGGCCATCGACTCCCTGCGCATTCCCGGTTTCAGCGAAACCAACGTCTTCGACGCGCTCTACGAGGGAATTGACCGGCTGCAACGCATCGAGGGCCGCAAGTACATCATTCTCATCGCCTCCGGCCGCGACTCATTCTCCAAGCTCACCCTCGACAAGATCACCAAGAAGGTGAAGGAATCGCAGGACATCACCATCTACACCATCTCGACGGGGGGATTGATGCGGGCGATGACGGAAGGCCGCGGCGGCATGGGTGCGCAAATGCGCGACATGGATTATCTCCAGGCCGACAACGAAATGAAGACCTTCTCCAGCATTACCGGCGGCTCCAGCTACTTCCCGCGCTTCCCCGGAGAATTGCCGGATGACTTCAGCGAGATCAACCAGAACATCCGCTCCAAGTACGAGCTGGTCTACCATCCCACCAACACCAAGCAGGACGGCACCTACCGCAAGCTGCGCGTGGAACTGGTGGACGAGGAAGGCCAGCCCTTGCGCATCCAGGACGAGAAGCATAAGCCGCTGAAATACGACATCCTTGCCCGCGATGGATATCGCGCCAAGCAAGAGGTGGAGTAGCCCGTCTTTGACGAGCCGTATGAAAGCCAGAATCGGGAACAAGCCCGGGATTGGTAGGCCGGGGCTTCAGCCCCGGCACAAAACCGCCCCAAGAGCCAGGGCCCTGAGGCATGCGTTTTTTCCCCGAACGAATCGAAAGTGCAATTGGCCAGATTCAGCCTGACCGGGGCAACGACCCTCAAGGGAGCATAGGCCACCAGAAAACTGCCTTGGGGGCAGCCATCTGCCGTGAACCTTGATTCTTCCCAGCCGGAGGCTACTTGAACTGGTTGACGATGTCCCAGATGTAGTAGCCGGCCACGAACACGGTCGCCGCCACAGCCAGCCACATCGAAACCCTGCGGATCGGCTCCATCTTGTTAACCTTGGCGATGATGGCCGCCTGCTCGGCCCTCACGTTCTCAAACGCATCGTCCAGAACGAGCTGGTCGTCTTCGTTCTGCGCCAGCCTGCCGGTGTAGATCTTCAGAGCCAGCATGATCACGATCAGCGCTCCCCAGATCATCCACATTACCGGTACAAATCCTGCCATTGCTCCACCTCCAGATGTCTTTCTGGTCCCGGATACCTGCGGGTCCGTGAAGGAATCGCGGTCTCGTGGGCAGAGGGGCCTTACGGTTGACAATCATAGCCCCGTTTGAACAGTCTCGTGGTGATAAATATCACAGGTAATTTTGCCCAAGGGAAACGCGGTGCTCTGAGCCTCTGCTGGCCGCCGCCAGGTGTGACCCTCCAACTCAAGCCAATTGTGCGACTTTGCTCCTCCCGGTGCATCTAATGAGACGACCCCGCGATTAGGGCTTGTATCTCGGCCCGTTCAGCAGGTAAAGTTGAGGGATACCGGCACGCATCTCAACATCGGAGAGGAAACCATGGCCACAGCAACCGTTGCACCCGCACAGGAAACCGAAAAGAAGGCGCCCCTTTACCTGACTCCCTCGGCCATCGCCAAAGTGCGTGAGATCATGGCCACCCAGGATCCACTCCCCGCGGGGCTGCGCGTCGGCGTCGTCGGCGGCGGATGCTCCGGCTTTCAGTACTCCATGGCCTTCGAGAACCAGAGCGGCATGATGGACAAGGTCTTCAGCTTCGAAGACCTGAAGGTCTTTGTCGACGCCACCTCGCTGATGTACCTGAACGGCTGCACCGTCGACTACGTCGAGACCCTGGAGGCGGCCGGCTTCAAGTTTGAAAATCCCCAGGTCAAGTCGACCTGCGGCTGCGGCTCCTCGTTCAGCGTGTAATTTCTCGCGGACCCATTCCGCATCGCTCCAGCAAAAAGGCCCGTCTCTCAGCGAAGAGATGGGCCTTTCTGCTTCTGCGCGCAACGCGATCAGCGGCACATCGATCTACTGCGGCTGCGGCGATTGCGTCGGCGGCTGCGGCGTACCGCTTCCGGTGCCCGATCCCCCGGAGGAGCCAAAGCCGCCGCCGGAAGAGCCAAAGCCCCCGCCGCCGCTGCCGAACCCTCCGCCATTGTTGCCGAAGCCGCCAGTGCCGTTGTTCCCAAATCCGCCGGTGCCGTTATTGCCGAATCCGCCGTTGCCGTTGTTCCCGAAACCGCCTGTGCCGTTGCCGCCCAAACCATTGCCGCCCAGTCCGTTCCCGCCGGCCCCGCCCTGCTGCATCAACTGCTCGGCGATCGGGTCGTAGACGAACTCCCACTCGTTGAAGTGGTTCTTCTTCTTGTAGACCAGGATGGACTGCTTGGGGCTGTTCGGCGAGAAGCCGATGATCGCTCCTCCCCCAAACTGCTGGCCCGTCAGGCCGGTCCCCGTTCCCGTGCCGGTTCCAATGCCCGTTCCCGTCCCCGCACCCGGCGTCGAGCTTCCATTCGTGGTCCCGCTTCCGGAGTTCTGCCCCGCGTTGGGGTTATTCGGGTCGGTCGAGCCATTGGCGGCGTTGGGGTCGGTCGAGCCGCTCGCGTTCCCGCCGGCAGTATTCGCGCCGCTGGTGTTCGAAGCACTCGTGTTCGAGTTGTCGGTTGTCGGGGGACAGCCGGCCATCGGATTCGAGGACCCGAACGAAGACGACGAGGATCCGAAGGACGAAGACGATGAGCCAAAGGACGAAGACGACGAACCAAACGAGGAAGAAGAGGAACCGAACGAGGAGCCGGACGAGCCGAAGGACGATGATGATCCCCCGAATGTGCTCGAGGAGCCGCTCGAAGGGATGGAACTGGGCAGCGCATTGCCGCACAGGCCGCCTCCGCCCATGCCCGCGCCGGTCAGCGGCTGGCCGAAGAAGCCCATCGCCGTCGGCGCCTTGTTCTGGCCGTAGCGCACAGGCTTCCACTCATCCTTGCCGGTGGTCGGATCGACGTACTTCTTGCGCAGGAAGCGAATCTCGTTGGTCTTGACCAGGGCGTCAAGGTTGGGCGGATAGGCGCCGAACTTCTTGTAGTAAAGCTTGACCGCGCGTGCGTACTGCTTGCCGCGGTGCATGGTTTCGAGCTCACGGTCGCGCTGAATGGACTTGGCGATCCTGGGCGCGGCCACCGACATCGCGATCACCAGAATCGCCAGCATGAACATCACCGAAACCAGCAGATACCCTGCTTCGGAGGCCTTGCCGCACCGTCTTGGAGTCGTGTTGTTCATTCCGCTTCCCAATTCTAACTACTAGCTTCTAGCCGATCCCTGCATCAATCCGCTTTCTCGATCATCCGCCAATTCACTTCCATTCACAACACCCAAGAGCTAGAAGCTGGAAGCTAAAAGCTAAGCATTCAATTCGTCGTCAGCGTTAGTGTCTGGGTGTTGTTGTAGCTCATGTCCGTCACTTGCACGCTGGTGGCCTGGATGTTGCCCACCTTGTAGCGATGATCCACAATCTCCCCGCTGCGCGCCATGAAAATGTCGTCGCCATGGGTAAAGAAAGCCTTGATCGACTTGTCCTTCGCCATGGTGTAGCCGAAGTACTTCAGATCGATAGCCGGCGCCTTGGGCGTCTCGGCCACAGCCGGCGCGTTCACCGTCGCGGCGCCGGGGCCGGGGCGGGCAGATGCTATCTGCTCTTCAATCTTCGCCGGTGCCGACTCTGCTGAGAAAATGTTTCTCCCCGTTCCGGCATATTCCACATCCTCGCTCTGCGCCAGCTTGTCGAAGTGCACCGTGGGGTCGAGTCCGTCGTTGGTCACCTTTTCCGCTTCCGCGCCCGGCGCGCCCGGTGCGCCGGTTGCGGATTTTGCGGGCCGCGCTGTGCCCGCTGCGGGCTGTGCGGCTGGCTTGACAACCGGCACCGGCGTGGTCGGCGCGGAGGGGCCGCTGAACGAGCCGTAGAGTTCGTAGCCGCCGATGATCGCAATCGCCGCAAACAGGCCGGCCACCATGTACACCTGGCGTTTGTTCTCGGTTCCCAGCGCAATGGCCATGCTACTCGCCCTCCTTTCCGCCGCCCGTGGGTCCGGCTGTCGTCGTGGAGGGTGCTTCCTCGCCCGGCTTGGGCGTGGGCGGCAAACCGCTGGCCGCCGCATCGGCCGCGCGCAGCCATGTCGAAACTCTGATGCGCAGGTTCACCTGCCCGCCCTGCTGGCCTGCCAGTTGCATGGCCCGGATGACAAAGAAGTTCTGGTCGCGCTCCAGGCCGTTCACAAAGCGCATGATGTCGGGATAGGCGCCGCTGATGCCGCAATCCAGAGAGATTTCGGTCAGGTCCGAGCCCGGAGGACCCTGCGTGTACTGCACGCGCGACAGGCGCACGCCCGACTTCACCTCGAGCTCGCCAATGTGTGTTGAAATCGACGAGTAGTCGGCCGGAATGCGCTTGTCGTAGAAGGCCTTGATCTGGGTGCGCGACTCCTCCACCCGCTTGTCCAGGCCGCGCAGCGGGGCGGTCTGGATCTCGCGTGCCTTCAGTTCCACCTGCTTCTGCGCCAGAGCGTCGCTGGAGCGGCCGTTGGTCGCGGCCCAGTCCAGGCCCAGGCGGACGCCCAGTACGATGACCACCACCAGCAGCACGATGAAGCCGGCCGCGTGCCAGTTCAGCGGGGAAGTCAGGCGCTCGCGCCATGTGGTTGCCGTCCGGATGGTCATTGCGGGCCTCCGTTCGGACGGTCGACGGGTACAGGAGTCGGCGGAGCGCCGGGACCGAGGGGGCTGCGGCTCATGGGCGCACGGTTCAAGGGCTGCGGGGACTGCGTCGGCCGCATCGGCTGCACCTGCATCGGCTGCGCCTGCCCGGGCTGTGCCGGTCCGGTGTACGGCTGGCGGCCCTGTCCAGGCTGCGGCAGCGGCAGCGGATGGACGGCGCGCGTCCCAGTGGCCGGCGTCCCTTCAGACACTTCGCCGCTTGGTTTCAGCTTCCGCGTTGCCTTCCGCTCTTCCGGGTTCGACGGGTTGTACTCGGCCGCGATGTCGAAGTCGAAGCGGTCCGAAGCGCTCACCGGAGCCAGCGGGTGATTTGGTCCGGCGGTGGTCTCGGTTGCGTTTTCGCCCACGATGCGGGGCAGCAGAAAGCGCCGTGAGTGTTCCAGGTTGCGCACCAGCTCGACGGAGCGGTCGCGCGGGCCCACCACGCGTAGGTGCAGGGTGATGTGCCCGTCCTTGGCGCGCGCCGGCTCCAGCGTGGTCACCTGCACACCGCCCGGAAGCACGGTCTCCAGGTCTTCCATCGCCAGCGTCCAGCTGAATGCCTTCTCGTCGAACAGCTTGTTCAGAAACTCGGCCTGCTCCAGCACCTCGGCATTGTCCGGCTTGTGCATCATCGCCTGGTAGCCTTCGCGCTCCTGGTCCAGGCCGGCAATCTGGCCGTCCAGCGAGTGGTCGCGGGCGCGCGCCGCCTCCGCCTTCTGGTGGATGGCGTGCAGGCCCACGCCCAGGCCGATGGCCGCGACAGCCAGCACCGCCATGCCGATGCGCAACCGCTTGATAGCCGGTCCCAGGTCGGCAAATGGCCGCGTGGCGAGATTGAGCGTGACTCTCATTGCTCTACCGCACCCCCGCCAGCGCGCCCGCCACGCCGGCAATGCTTGCTGCTCCAAGCGATGTCACTGCGCCGGTTTCCGGCCGCGTTGCCAGATCCACAACGCTCATCTCCGGGTCGTCGATCCAGTGCGCGAACTCTTCGGCCCCGCTCTCGTTTTCGCGCGAGTTTCCGGCAAAATGCAGCCGCGTGGGCCGCCCTCCCAGCTTGTCTTCGTAATAGGCCGCGGCCACCGCCACCCCGCGCCGCACCTCGTCCAGCCGCTGGGCCGGTTCCTCGGGCAGGTCGATGGTGCGGTAGAGCAGTAAATCCTGGCCATTGACGATGGTCGTGGTCAGCGCCACCGGGCTGAGGTTGGCAATCAGCACCGCTTCCAACTGGTCGATGGCTTCCAGCGTGGCCAGGCTGGAGGGCAGCACCGCGCCGGGCTCGTACCCTGCCGCGCGCACCGCTTCCTCATACTCGGCCAGCACCGGACCGGGAAGCACCCCCACCAGCACCCGGCACTCGTTCCTGTTCTCCGCAAGCACCTGGTAGCTCAGGCCGCAATGTTCCACGTCGAAGGGCACCATCTTGCGCAGCCGGAAGCGCAGGATCGGGTAGGCCTCGGCGGGTTTGGCGGGAAACGAATCGAAGTCCAGCACAAACACCCGCACCACCGTGTCCGGCACAATCAACGTCACCGCCTTGGCCCGCGGCGATAACTGCCCCAGCGTGCTGCGAATGGCGGCTACAATTGCATCCACCGCGCGCAGGTTGGGCTCGCCGATGCCGGGCAGCAGCGCGCCGGGCGCCAGCGCCTGGAATGCATAGGCAGGCGGCTGGCCGGGCGCGAGCAGCGCCGCGGCCAGCACGCCTTCGGGCGTGATCTCCACTGCCGCCGGCGGCCGTCCGCCAAGCTGGGTTCCGAGTTTTGCCTTGCTCAAGATCGAACTCAAAGTCTCAAAATCCTCAATTCAGCTACTAGCTTCTAGCGCGATGCCTCAATAAACGTAACCTTGTTGATCTCCTTCAGCGTCGTCAGCCCACGCCGCACCCGGTCCAGCGCCGACTCGCGCAGAAAGCTCATGCCCTCTTTGCGCGCCAGTTTGCGCACCTCGGAGGTGGGTTTCTTTTCCAGAATCAGCTCGCGGATGGGGTCGGTCAAATCCAGCAATTCATGGATCGCCGTTCGCCCGCGGTAGCCCGTGCCCCCGCACTCCATGCAGCCCGCGCCCTCGCGGAAGCCGAAGCCGCGCCACTCCTCCGGGTCCATGGCGCTGGCGTGAAGTACATCGTCGTCGTAGTAGACCGTCTGCGCGCAATGCTCGCAGATGGTGCGCACCAGCCGCTGCGCCAATATGCAGTTGAGCGCGGAGACAAAGTTATAGACCTCCACGCCCATGTTCACAAAGCGACCCAGCACGTCCACCACGTTGTTGGCGTGTACGGTCGTAAACACAAGGTGCCCGGTCAGCGCGGAGTTGATAGCAATCTGCGCCGTCTCGTTATCGCGGATCTCGCCCACCAGGATCTTGTCCGGGTCGTGCCGCAGAATCGAGCGCAGGCCGCGCGCAAACGTCAACCCCTTTTTCTCGTTCACCGGAATCTGCGTGATGCCGCGAATCTGGTACTCCACCGGGTCTTCGATGGTGATGATCTTGTCTTCGTCGCTCTTGATCTCGTTGAGCGCGGCGTAGAGCGTGGTGGTCTTGCCGGAGCCGGTCGGCCCCGTCACCAGCACCATGCCGTAGGGCTCGCGGATGTAGCGCCGGAAGCGCTTCAAATCCTCTTCCGCGAAACCCACCACGTCCAGCGTCAGGTTGCGGAACTTCTCGCTCATCGACTCCTTGTCCAGCACGCGGAGCACCGCGTTTTCGCCATGCACCGTGGGCATGATGGAGACGCGGAAGTCGATCAGGCGGCCCTTGTATCGAACTCTGAAGCGGCCGTCCTGCGGCACCCTGCGCTCCGCGATGTCCAGTTCGCTCATGATCTTGATGCGCGACAGAATCGTCGAGTGATGCTCGCGCGCAATCGGCGCCATGGCCATCTGCAGCACGCCGTCGATGCGGTACTTGACCACCACAGAGTCGTCGTTGGTCTCGATGTGAATATCGGACGCCCGCCGCTCCAGGGCGGTGAAGATGGTCGTGTCCACCAGCCGGATGATCGGGCTGATGTCTTCTTCGCTCGTCAGTTTCTCGATCGAAATATTTTCGTCGGAGTTGTCCTCGCCGGTGAGCACGTCGAAGGTCAGTCCCTCGCTGGCCTCGTCGAGCACGCGCTGCGATTGCTCGGTTTTCTTCAGCAGGTCGGTGATCTGCGAGAGCGTGGCCACGCGCGGCACAATGCGATGCCCCAGCAGGCCGCTGATCTCGTCCAGCACCATAAGCCGCGATGGGTCGCTCACCGCAATCACCAGCGCGTCGCCCTGCTGTTCGATGGGCACAAAGTTGTAGCGGAACATTAGTTCCACGGGAACCGTGCGCAGCAGGTCGTGCTGGATCTTGAAGTTCTTCAGGTCCACAAACTCGGCCCGGTAGCGGCGCGCCAGCGCTTCGGCCTGCGCCCGGTCGTCCTGCCCTGCCGGAATGGGGACTGCCAGTACGGTTGCGTCTGCCATGGCTTATTGCCCTCCGCCGCCCCCGCCCGTCATGCCCAGCGAGAAGATGGGCAGGTAGAGCGAGATGAGAATGAACACCACCACGATGCCCATGATGATCAGAATGATGGGCTCAATCAGCGCCAGCGCGGCGGCCAGCGCCGTGGCCACGTCCTCGTCGAAGAACTCCGCCACCGAGTTCAGCATCTGCGGCAGCGCGCCGGTCTGCTCGCCCACCGTGATCATCTCCGCGGCCAGTTCGGGAAACACCCCCGTCGTATTCAGCGACTCGGCCAGGCTCTTGCCTTCGCGCACCGTGGTAATCGACGCGGCTACCGCTTTTGAGACGCGCCGCGAGCTGATGGTCCTTGAGGCCGTCTCCAGCGATGGCACCAGCGGCAGGCCGCCCGTCAGCAGCGTCGAAAGCGTGCGCGCAAACAGCGCCACCTGGTACTTGAGCCAGATGTTGCCCAGCACCGGCAGCCGCACCCGCACCCCGTCGATAAAGTCGCGCCCACGCTCGGTAATCGAGAAGCGGTAAATGCTCGCGCCGGATACGCCGATGATCAGCAGAATCCACAGAATGTTGCGATTCATCCACTTGCTGAAGTTGAGCAGGTAAACGGTCATGGTCGGCAGCTTCGAGCCCAGTTGGTCGTAGAGCGTGGCAAACTGCGGCACCACGTAGGCGAACATGAACATCACCAGCGCCGTCACCAGCGTCAGCAGCACGGTGGGGTAGATCAGCGAGGTAATCAGCTTTTTCCGGAAGGTGAGCGTGACCCGTTGGAAAGCCACGTAGCGCTCCAGCACTTCCAGCAGGTTGCCCGAGCGCTCCCCGGCCAGCAGCGTGGTGGTGTACATCACCGGAAATCCGCTCTGCGCTTCGAAGGCCGAGGAAAGCGACTCGCCGGTCTTCACGCGCGTCGAAACGTCGTCCAGTTGCGCGGAAAAATTCGTGTTTTTCTGCCCCTTGGCCAGCATCTGCAGGCTGCCCAGGATGGGAAGTCCTGCGCGGATCAGCGTCAAGAACTGCTGGTTGAAAATCAGAAACGGCTCCAGCTTCACCTTGCGCCGCCTGCCTCCGAAGCCCGAGCGCGCCTTGACTGAAAAAACGTGGTAGCCGGCATGGGTAAACCGCGTGCGCAGCTCATCGGCGGTGGCCGCCGTCTGGGTCTGCTCCATCACACGTCCACGCTCATCGGCCAACTTGATGACGAACTCTGCCATGGCTCCGGTCGCCGGCCTGGGTTGGCCGGCCTTTCCAACGGGGTCTTCTCAGCTTTCAGGTTACCAGCTTAAGCCCACTTCTCTCGTAACAGATAGACGCGCAAGGGCAAAGCAACGCTCAAACCCGGCGGGTCTTCAAAACCGGGTAAAAACTCGTCCACCCAGTTGGAAAGGGAGGACATTGGTTCAACGCCGCCACAAAACTGTAGTATCCAGAAATGATCTGGATCGAAGGCCATCGCGTGTCGATCGGCATCCTGGCCGACTCGCTGACCTTTCTTGGAGGTCTGATCCTCACCCGCGACGCCTTCCTGCGTCTCAAAGACTTGAAGAAGAATCGGATTGACCTGCGCTTCCGCGCCGAATTCCCCCGCATCCATCTCACCGACGACGAATGGAAAGCGGCCGTGATCTCCGTCCGATGGACTCTCACAGGCTTTGTCCTGATCCTTCTGGGATTCTTCTTTCAGCTGCTCCTCCGGTTGATTGAGACCAATTGAGACTGGCGGATTGGCGGATTGTCCGCCAATCCGCTATACTGTCCCAGAGGAACCGCCATGGCAACCGTTCAATTCAAGCTCCCCATCGGAGCCAAGCGCCAGGTCACCATCCCCAGGGACTGCATGGATCTGCTTTCGCTGGAAGAGGGCGGGGAACTGCTGCTTGAAATCGTCGGCGACCACGCCGTACTTCTTCCCGTGGTCAGCATTCCCCGCCGCGACCTGCCTGATGAGCTGCGCAAGAAGTACTTGTCCAGACGGGGCGAAAAAGCGTCCGATATTCCGCTGAGCGAGTTTCTTGACCACATCGGGTACAAGAGCGCCGATCCCGCACCTCCTCGTAAAGGTACTGCTACCGCCAAGAGGAAAAGAACGTTGCGCGCCGCGCCTGTCCCTCTTGGCTCCGAGTTAGAGGCGCGCTGATTTTGCGCCATAGGTCCAAGGGTTCTCTTTGCGAGCCAGTGCTATGATTCGGCGAATGCCGTGCAGAGTGCAAGTTGATCGCGAACTGAAAGAAGGGATACTGGACCTCGACGCAACTGCCCGGGGTCAGATCGGGGACGTTCTGCTTGCATTACAAGAGGACCCTCTTCCTGGGGAACGGCAGGCGCTCGCCCGCAAAATCAGCGTTCCCGCCTATTTCATTCAGTTACCGTGCGGTTTTCATGTCTCATGGGAAATCGTAGGAAACCTGCTGCCTTTCGCATTGACCGGCAAAGCCAAAGGGCTTTTGGTGCGTATTCTCGGCGTCGACAGGGACCCGCCAGCCTAGCTCGAATCATGCCATTCCGCTGAACCTGTATCCTGATTCCGTTCCACCTTGTCATTCGAATTGAAGGGATACGGATCGGTGCAAGCAATGGATTGGACCCTGCAAGGGAAGCGACTCGGATCGGGACCAGGCGCAAAGCTCGTGCCAACTCTCCGCAAGCATTGGCGTCTCGCCGCTGGGTGCGCCTTCGTCCTGGCCCTGGCCGCCGTGGCTGCTGTTCTTCTTGCCGGCTCCGGCGGCCGCCGTCTCGCCGCCGTCGTTGTCCCCTATCCCCACGAACTCGCCCAGGTCAGCTTCGCAGTGGCCGGCGATGTGATCCCCCACGAGCCCGTTCGCGCCGCCGCCAGGGCCGCAGCCGACGCCGGCGATCCCACCAACTCCCAGGGCTGGGGCGCGCTCTTCTCCGATGTCTCCGACGTCTTCCACCACGCCGACTTCGGCTTCGTCAATCTGGAGACGCCGGTCGCGCCCGCCCACTCCCGCGGCTCCAGGCCCTTCATGTTCGACGCGCCCATCGCCCTGCTCGAAGGCCTCAAAGCCTCCGGCATCCGCATCGTTTCCTTCGCCAACAACCACGTCATGGACCAGGGCTGGGCCGGCTTCACCGAGACCCGCGAGCACCTGCGCGACCAGGGCCTGCTCTTTGCCGGCTCCGGCGACACCGCCGCCCAGCAATGGCAGCCCGTCCTCACCGAGGCCAACGGCATCAAGGTGGGCTGGCTGGGCATGACCCGTTGGCTCAACGGCAACCGCAACCCCGACGCCGCCGGCGAGCCCCACGTGAACTTCTTTCCCTACCCGGGTGAGTCCGGCGGCGCGCCCGGAGCCGGCGAAGCCCAGGTGCTGGAAGCCGTCAAGGCGGCCCGCGCCCAGTGCGACTTCCTCGTCGTCTCCATCCACTGGGGCATCGAGTACGCCCCCGCCCCGCGCCCCGAAGACGTGGACATCGCCCACAAGATGCTCGAAGCCGGAGCCTCGGTAATCGTCGGCCACCATTCCCACGTGCTGCAGCCGGTCGAAACCTACACCACGACAGATGGCCGCAACACCGTCATCTTCTATTCGCTGGGCAACTTTCTCTCCAACCAATCGCGCACCTATGTCGACGGCCTCATGCCCGACAAGAACGGCGACCCGCGCGACGAAATGATTGGCCTGTTTTCCGCCGTCCGCAAGGACTACGGCCCCGCCGGAGTGCGCGTCGAGCTGGGCCACGTCGGCATTCTGCCTGTCTGGAGCGAGAACAACCGCAACGACATCGCCGCCGGCCGCGCCAAGACACCCATCATTCGCCCCATCCTGATGGACCGCGAGATTCCCCGCCTGCAGGCGCGGCTGGACGAGTTGAGCAAGATCGCCGAGTCAAACAAGGCTGCCGAGCCGGCGAAGCCGGGCCCCTCGGCGGATGCCGCCGCCGCAACCGGCCTCACCGCCGAGCAGAAGAAGGAGTTCATCGAGGTGACGAGCCGTTTGAAGCTGCTCACCGATCGCCGCGCCCTGCTGCTGGCCCGCACCGGCGACGACTACCTCACCGACCCGCAGAAGTTGTCTGCGAAGCCGTAGCGGACCCCTTCACGAGCAGCACCTTTGAAGGGTACGGGCTTCAGCCCGTGCATTCGCATCGCAAAATCGGGAGGGCTTCAGCCCCTGAGGGAACGCGGGGCGGGGACTTTCACAACCTGTTTCTTCGCCGGCTGCCCCATCCTTGACGCGCTCTTCGAGGAAAGAATCGCGGCAAGGGTGGGAAACCACGAACCACAGCGGGCTTCTCAATACCCGCTCGCCACCAGCCAAACCTCGGTCAGTTCGAAGGACGGCTTTTTTGCGCCGACCATCTGCGCATGCGCCAGCTTGACCATCACGTCGGCTTCGACGTTGACCGGCGCGCCCACGCCGAGCGTGTGCAGATTCGTCCGCCAATAGGTCAACGGAAGAATGGCGATGGAAATCGTCTCCCCGTCGAAGTCGGCGATGGTCAGGCTGATCCCCTCCACAGCCACCGACCCTTTGTGCACCATCCACGGCCGCACGTTTTCGGGGACGCGGACCTTGAGCGTCCAGTCGGTGGTTTTTTCGTCGAAATCGGGGCTTGTTGCGGGGACGACGGAGTCGAGCGCGGTGAGCACCCCGCAACCGTCCACATGCCCCTGCACAATATGCCCGCCCAGCGGGCTTCCCGCAGCCGTGGGCAGCTCCAGGTTGACCTTGGCGCCGGGAGCGAGCGCAGACAGCGAGGTTTTGTCGAGCGTCTCCTGCGCCAGGTCGGCGTGGAAGTATTTTTCGTTCACATCCAGCGCGGTGAGGCACACGCCGGAGACGCCCAGCGAGTCTCCCTCGCGCAGCCGCCCGGCCAGCCCCGGCGCCTCCACCGTGATGCGGCGAACGCCGCCGGTTTCTTTCAGGCTGACCAGCGTGCCCGTTTGCTCAATGATGCCGGTGAACATGAATCCAGTTTAAAGCAAGGCCTGTGCTCTGCTACTTTGGTAGTCTTGGCAGCAGCCGTTTCCCTGAAACAAACTTCAATCGGAGCTCTGCGAATGCGCGCATTGAAACGGATCACTGTCCCCTTGGCCTTCGCGGCAACTGCAATCTCGCTTTCTGCGCAGGATCGCTCGTACGGCCGCTCGGTGGTTGCCACGCAGTACGGAATCGTTGCCACCAGCCAGGTGATTGCTTCCCAGGCCGGCGCACGGGTGCTCGAACAGGGCGGCTCCGCGATTGATGCCGCAATCGCAGCCAACGCGGTGCTCAATGTGACCGAGCCTACGTCGAATGGCATGGGAGGCGATCTGTTCGCCATCTACTGGGAGGCGAAGACCGGCAAGCTCTACGGACTCAACGCCAGCGGCTGGGCTCCCAAGGCTCTCACCATCGATCGTCTGCACGCCAAAGGCGTGACCGCGATGCCGCAGGAGGGGATCGACTCCGTCACTGTTCCCGGCGTCGTGGACGGTTGGACCAAGCTGCACGATCGCTGGGGACGTTTGCCCTGGCGCGGCCTTTTCCAACCCGCCATTTTTTATGCCGAGAACGGTTTCCCTGTTGCCGAAATCATCCACGATTGGTGGGAGGGCGATCGTGCTGGCCTTCTGACCAACCCGGAGAGCAGTCGCGTCTTTCTTCCCGGCGGCAAGGCGCCGGAAACGGGACAGTTGTTTCGCAATCCCGATGTTGCCCATGCCCTCACGCTCGTCGCCGATGAGGGCGAGGCCGCGTTCTACAAGGGCACAATCGCGAAGGCTATTCTTAAAACCTCAGACGATCTGGGCGGGACCATGGCCGCCGACGATCTTGCCTCTTACTCCGCCGAATGGGTTGAGCCCGTCTCCACCACATATCGCGATTGGACCGTCTACGAATTGCCGCCCAACGGCGACGGCATTGCGGCTCTCGAAATGCTGAACATCATGGAGCGCTTCAAGCCGGACGCCGCCGGCCCGCACAGCGCAGGCGAACTGCACAACCGCATCGAGGCCATGAAGCTGGCCTACGCCGACGTAAAGGCCTACGATGGCGATCCGCGCTTCAGCAAGATCCCGGTCGACCAGTTGCTCTCCAAGGCATACGCGGCCAAAAGGGCAGCGCTCGTTGATCCGGAGCACGCCAATTGCACGGTCGCACCGGGCGCGCTGGGCGCCAGCGATACCACTTACTTCTCTGTTGTCGATCGCGATGGCAACATCCTCTCCATTATTCAAAGCAACTACAACAACTTCGGTTCCAACGTCACCGTGCAGGGGATGGGGTTCGCGCTGCAAAACCGCGGGGGCCTGTTCTCGGTCGATCCCAAATCTCCCAACGCGCTCGCCGGCCGCAAGCGTCCCTTCCACACCATCATCCCTGCATTCATGCAGCGAGGCGATCAGCACATCGGTTTCGGTATTATGGGCGGGCTCAACCAGCCGCTCGCGCATGCGCAGTTTGTCTCCAACGTTGTCGATTACCACATGAACATTCAGGCTGCCATGGAAGAGCCGCGCTTTACCGACCGCCAGCAGCTTGCATGCAAAATTGTGATCGAGTCGCGGGTAACGCCCGCCACCATCGACGCGCTCACCAGGATGGGCCATGTCCTCCAGGTCCACGGCGAGTACACCGCAGCCATGGGCCGCGGACAGGCGGTCTTGCACGATAGCTCCACCGGCATCAACTACGGAGCCTCTGATCCGCGCGCCGACGGTGCAGCCATCCCCGAGTCGCCTCGCTTTTCCGATGCGGCGTCGAGACCTTAGCCTTTCGGCCACGGATCTTTGAGCAGCGAGCAGAGCCCTAGATCGTTGTCGTAGCGCTCCACCTCCACCTCGGCCATGTGGATGCCGTGGGCCATGCCGCGGAAGGCGGGCACGGCGTCCGACCCCATGATCTGCGGCGAGACAAACAAATGCACGCGATCGACCAGGCCGCCCGCCAGCAGCGCCGTGTTCAATCGCGTGCCGGTTTCAGTCAGCAATGTCAGAATGCCTTCTTCGCCCAGTTTGTCGAGCACGTTGGCGAGCGGCACGCGCCCTGCCTCATCGGGCAGCACCTCGACGCGCACGCCGCGCGACTCGAGTTCGTGGATGCGGGCTTCGTCCTTCGAAACCGTGAAGATCACCAGGTCGTTGTGCGCCGTGGCCACCATCTTGGAGTCGAGCGGCATCCTCAGCGCCGAGTCCAGCACCACGCGCAGCAGCGGCCTTCGCCGCCGCAATCCGCTGCGGTCGGTCAGCATGGGGTCGTCGGCCAGCACGGTGTCCACGCCGGTCAGCGCCGCATCGGCCTGCCAGCGCAACGGCTGCACGGCGGCCCGCGCGGCCTCGCAGGTAATCCAGTAGGGCTCGTGCAGCGCGTGCACGCCCGGCGGCGGCGCGATGCGCCCGTCCAGCGTCATGGCCACCTTCATCAGCACCAGCGGCCGCTTGTGCTGGCTCCAGCGCGCAAAACCCTCGTTGAGCCGCCGCGCCTCTGTTTGGCAGACACCCATCTCAACCGAAAGGCCCGCCGCGCGCATCCGATCCGATCCGTGTCCGGCGACCGCCGGATTGGGGTCGATGGTCGCGGCCACCACGTGCGCCAAACCCGAGGCAATCAACGCCTCCGTGCACGGCCCCGTGCGCCCGGTGTGGTTGCAGGGCTCCAGGTTCACATAGGCGGTCCCGCCAAGGAGCCGGTCGCCCGCATGCTGCGTGGCAACGCGGAGGGCTATGACTTCGGCGTGGTCCAGCAGGTCGTACTCGTGCCACCCTTCGCCCGCAACTTGCCCCGCGCGGTCGAGAATCACACAGCCGACAGCCGGGTTGGGCGATGTGACAGCGATCCCGCGCCGCGCCAGCTCCAGCGCTCGCTGCATCCAATATCGGTCTTGATCGGGAGTGCTCATCTTACTCCAACAGAGAGTCCACAAAGGCGGCCGGATCAAACTCCAGCAGGTCGCTCATCTTCTCGCCCACGCCCACGAAGCGTACAGGCAGATTCAGCTCCTGCGCAATGGCCACGGCGATGCCGCCCTTGGCCGTTCCATCCAGCTTGGTCAGCACGATGCCTGTAACCCCGGCGGCCTGTGTAAACAGCCGCGCCTGCTGCAACCCATTCTGCCCCGTCGTCGCGTCCATCACCAGCAACACCTGGTGCGGTGCGCCGGGGATCAGCTTGGCCGCTGTCCGGCGCATCTTTTCCAGCTCGTCCATGAGGCCCGTCTTGGTGTGCAGGCGTCCAGCCGTGTCGACGATGAGCTCTTCAATCTTGTGCGCCTTGGCCGACGATGCCGCATCGTAGAGCACCGCGGCCGGATCGCCCCCTTGCCGCGTCTTGATCATCTCCACGCCGGAGCGCGCCGCCCAGATCTCCAACTGCTCAATGGCTGCCGCGCGAAACGTGTCTGCCGCGCACAACAGCACACTGCGATTCCGCGCGCGATACCACGCCGCCAGTTTGCCCGCCGAGGTCGTCTTGCCCGTCCCGTTCACGCCCACAAGGAATGTGACGTTCGGCCCTTCGGCGGGCGCGGCTGCAGCCGGGTTCTGGGCCAATGGAGCTTCAAGAATCGCACGCAGCTCCTGTTTCAACAGATCGCCCAACTCCACGCCGCCTTCAATCGCCTGCCTCCGCGCGCGGTCGCGCAGCGCCTCCAGAATCCGCGTGGTGGTCTGGATGCCGAGGTCGCTGCTCACCAGCGCGCTCTCCAGATCTTCCAGCGCCGACTCATCCACCGTGCGCGTGAGCGCAACAATCCCCTCGATCTTGGACGAGAGCGACTCGCGGGTGCGCGAGACCGCCTGCTTCATCCGGTCGAAGAAGCCTGCCTTCGGTGTTTCGTCTGGTGTCTCTTTCTTTCCGCCAAAAAACTTCATCGTCTGAGGAGTCCAGGTTCAAGTTTAATGCAGGGGCCAGGGACAGGGACTTGGGGTGAGGGAGCAGGACAGGGCAACCGCATGAACGTCTCTTGCTCTCACGTCTGGTTCGTTTTGTTCCCGCAAGCGCAACCCCTCGCGGAGCGAGGGAACGAAAATAGCCCAGGGCAAGCGTAGCGCCGCCGTGGGAAGGCATACCAACGAGGATGCCCCGCCCTGTAGGGGCGGGACGAACGAAAGACCACCGTCCCAATCCCTGTTCATGCAATTGCCCTTGGCAAGTGGGTGCCAGCTTCGGCAGGAGTCGCGTATCCTGTCCGCATGCGATTTCCCCGCTTCTTCTTTTTGCTTCGATGTTCGTCGGTCTGGTTGGCTGCGCCCAGCGCTGCCTTCGCGGTTGCGCTTGTGCTCATGGGTAGCACGTCGGCCGTTGCGCAGATGGGCTCTATGCCAGGCATGGCCGACGTGCAGCCAGTTCCGCCGCCTGAGCAACTGCCAATTCCGATCAAGATGACAGGCATCGGCAACAGCCACATCGCCATCAAGGCCAGCCCCGAGGTACAGGCCTGGTTCGACCAGGGGCTCAGCCTGCTCCACGACTTCTGGGACTACGAGTCGGCCAAAGCCTTCGAGCAGGCCGTTCGCCTCGCCCCCAACTGCGGCATGTGCTGGTGGGGACTGTCCAGAGCCATCGAGATGCGCGAGGACGAGATGTCGGTCTACGGCAAAAAGGCGCTGGCGCGGGCCGTCGAGCTGAAGAGCCACGCCGGTGCGGAGGGCAAGCTATACATCGAGGCCGCGGCGGCAGCGGCAGCGGCGAAGAACGACGATCGTTCCGCCGAGATCGCGATTCTGCGCACCCTGGTGAAGAAGAATCCCAACGACATTGAAGCGCGCATCTATCTGGCCGGCGCCGTGGGCAATGGCTACGACGACAAGGGCGAGCCCAAGCCGGGCCAGAAGGAGCGCATTGCCATTCTCGAGAGCGTCATCCGCGATGCGCCCACCGACTCCGCCGCGAACCACTACTGGATTCACGCCATGGAGCCCGGCAATCATCCTGAGGCGGCGCTGAAGAGCGCTGCGCTGCTGGCCAGCCTCGCGCCCACCTCCGGCCACATGGTCCACATGCCGGGGCACATCTTTTATCGTGTAGGCAACTACGCCGAGGCGGAGCACTGGTTTGCCGCGTCGATCGAGGCCGATGAGCGCTACATGCGCGACCAGCACGTCTCCCCCGACGACGACTGGAACTATGTGCACAACATGATGTACGCCATCGCCAACCTGATGGAGCAGGGCAAGCTGGCCGAGGCCAATGCACTCAGCGATCACCTATCTGCCGCGCGCGGCAAGCTCTCGGCCACGCTCTATATCTGGTCGGCGCGCGACCAGGTTACGCGCATCAGCCAGAGGCTGCCGGTGGCGCTGCGCGTGGGCGATTGGGACGCGGTGCTGGCGATGCTGAGCCAGGCCAATCTCGGCGAAGGAGAGAAGACGGCCAACCTGCGCTTTCTTGCCGCCGAGCTCAGCGACTATGCGCGCGGCATGAAGGCGCTCGAGAGCGACGACATTGCCGCCGTCGATATCGAAGCAGCGCAATCCGCTAGCGCGCGCATGGATGCAGGGCTTTGGCGGGCGCAGAAGGCCCAGGAGGACAAAGACGCCGCCAAGGACAAGGACAAGAAGGACGACGCGAAGACCAACGATGCGCAAAAGGACAAGCCGCCCATGGCCGCCATCCTGCCCGACGCCAATGCCGAGCCGCTGATGAAGTGCCTCAGCATTGCCTCGCTGGAGTTGCGCGCCGGCGTACTCGTAGCGCAGGGAAAGCTCGACGAGGCCCGGAAGCTCTATGCCGAGGCGCGCGTCGAAGAGAAGAAGGTTGGCTATCACGAGCCGCCGTTCTACATTCGCCCCGTGGGCGAAAACGAGGCCGCCGCGCTGCTGCGGGCAAAAGACTACGCCGGCGCCATAGCGGCTTACGAAACAGCCCTCGAAGAACGTCCCAACTCCGGCTTCGGGTTATACGGGCTGGCGCGCGTGAAGGAGCTCCAGGGCGATGCCGCAGGCGCGCGCGAGGGCTATCGAGCGTTCCTGAAGGCCTGGCCCTCCGCGGATGCCTCGCTCCCGCAAGTGGCACATGCGCGCAGCGTCGCAGGCGCGGAAGTTGCCGCAACGCGCTAAGGAACCTCTGCACAACTTGCGGCTTTGCTGTGGCACGGCTTCACCGGTTGCCGAAAAACTCGCCTTCGCCGCTGCCTTGAAAGGACACGGCTTTACAGTCCCCCCACCGTCTTTCCCGGCCCGCGGTGCATGAAACTGTAGCGTCGGCCCACGGCGTATGAAACTGTAGCGCCTCCTGGCCGGCTGTAGCGTGGACCTCCCGGTCCACGCTTGTTTCTTCCTGGTCCCCCACCGTCTACTCCGGCCCGGGTCACTTTCTCAACAAGCTCCGAGCCCCTTGCGCAGCCGCCGATTTCGCCATCTCAACGAAGTCGCGGCCGCCCGCCCGCAAATGAGGTGCGCCCTATTGCTCAGACCAGGTTCATTCCGGCTCTCTATCGTCAGTCATGGTGGGGTAGACCATGATGGCCCCGACCCGAGTCAGGAGAATGGATGAATGGATTCAAAGTTCTTGCGTTAACGGCTGTTGCCGGATTCCTTTTTGCGGCGACCCCTCCCAAAGCACAAGCCCAGATCAGCGTCGAAGTCGGAGTCGCACCGGATTGTCCGTACGGCTACTATGACTACGCCCCCTACAGCTGCGTCCCCGACGGCTACTACGGCCCGGAGTGGTTCACCGGCGGCGTCTTCGTTGGCGTTGGCCCCTGGTTCCATGGCCGCGATGACTTCAAAGGCAACGTAGATAACTCCTTCGACCCGCATCACGGCTACAACGGCCCCACGCCGAAAGTCGGCGACAAGGCCTCAGCGCAACGGCGAGACCCAGGTCAGTTCAAGGGCAACGAGTCGCGCGATGGCCGCGGCCACACCGGTGGCGACAAGGAGAAGAAGTAACTCGAGCGGTTGATGCAAGGTCAGATCGTTGCTGCTGATATTGCCGGTATCGCCGGCCAGGATGCGGTGATTGTCAAACACAAAGAGCGCGGCTGAGGCCGCGCTCTTTGTGATGCTGCGTGCTTCGCTCTGCGTTCTCAACCGGCGCACCAGCGTGGGGAAAAGCCAGGAATCCCAGGTCCCAAAAGCGGGGTGGGAGCTGGGATTCCTGGAAGGAGCCGCAAGCCCGTCGGAGAGACCGGCAAGCCTGGTTCCAGTCCGCAGCCTTCAGCGAAAACAGAGTCACTGCAACCCGAAGTCACAGCGCTCAAGTCGACGCGACCATCCCGGGGTCCCCATCGACAGGTCTTCGTCGATGGGGTGGGAGCATCAGGAAGCGGCGACCCCGCACTGGACTCATCAGGGCACACCAACTCTGGTTTTGCTCTAGGTCTAGGCCGCTGACCTCTGCTCGGCAGGCTTTTGTGCCTGCACCAGTTCATCGAAGATGGCGCGGTACTGGATCATCGCCGTGCGTAGCTCTTCGGTGGTGGCTTCCACTTTGCCGGGGCGGACCGCAATGTCGTGAGCCACACGGTAGTTTTCCATCACCCGGGGGTAAGTCACCGACAGATCGGCTGCGCGCTGCTCAAAGCCGGCGTGGGGATAGCCGCGTGCTTCAAGGATCGTATTGACCAGGTCGTCGGCTTCCGTGACGGCGGCCCGGGGATGATCGACGAAGCGCGATTGCACGGTCTGCCACTCCGCTATAAAGCGATCCCGCTCGGTGGCGCCGAGTCCGCGGATTTCGAGGGCCTTCACGCGGCTTTCGCGATCGGCCAGTTTTGTTTCGGCTTTGCTCGAGGAGCCGTGGGTGACCACGGCGCGGTCGTATTCCGTTCCGAAGCGGTTGCGCAAGGCCAGCGTGCGCCTCTTGCGAATTGCCACGTACACGGCGATGGCGATGCCCACCACGAGCACCAGCACGATCGCCGCGACCACGATCTGGGTGGTTGTAAAACTGTAATACGTTCCAAACATTTGACCTTGCATTGCATTCTCCTTGGCGGATCTGACCGCGGCGGTAACAGGTTGATGGTGAGCTTTGCGGGGCCGGCAGGGCCCATGCAAACCATCATCAATCGGGGATGCGCGCGAAAGATGGCCATAATTGATCGTGCCGGAAGTGAATCCACCGAGCGGGCCTGAAGACACATTCAAAGTGCCCGGCCCCCGCGCTCTGCGCCTGGAACCTGGGAAGCCAAAAACTCGCGGCGTAGATGGGGAGCGCGCGTATCCAGGCGGCGCGCGGACGGCCTTGCCTGATCGGATGCGCCGTTCTGCTGGCTCATTGCCGAATGGATGCTGCAAGTTAGGCGAAGAACTTCTTCAGTGGCTCCCAGTAGTGGCTATGCCAGCCCCAGTCCAGCGAATCGTAGTCGCCCGCCGGGAAGCCGGTGTGGTCGAAGATCAGCGTCAGTTCGGCGGCGCGCGGTTTCAGCTCGAAGTGCGCCACCGAGTAGGTCCCGGGGTCCCAGTGCGTCGGGCGCCAGGCCTGCACGATCCGCTGGTTGGCGACAAGTTCGATGTTCCGGCCCACGATCACGCCGCCGAATTGCGAAAAGGCCCCGCCGGGTGTGGCATCGATCGTGGCGGGTAGGCCGGTGAGCGCGGCGAACTGCTTCTGATCGAGGATGGCCTGGTAGAAGCGCTGCGGGCTCGCCTTGAAGTCGATCTCGTAATGAATGGCCGTGAGCGTCTGGTGGGCGGGATTGGCTGGCTTCTCGTCCGTAGACGGCTGCTGGCCGCGGGCGCGCGGCGCGGCGGCCATGCCTGCAACGGACGCGATGAGGCCGGCAAGAACGCGGCGGCGGGCGGGGACAGGATGCATCGTGGACCTCCGGACAGCCCTCGAGACGCGGGGATGGGGCCGTCCACCCATCGGAACACGCAGGGCCTGCGTTCTTCAAGAGCAAATCGCGGCAAGGGGCGTCGCGGAAGTGCTCTATACGTCCCCGGCCATCAGGTTCTGGTTGACCGATGACCATTTGTATTTCTTCCCCGATGAGTCCAGTTCGAGCACCCACACCAGGTAGAACACATCGGGAAACTTCTTTGGAATGGACTTGTAGTTGGAGATCTTCACCTGGCCGTCGATGTTCTTCATGATGTTGGGCATGATGTTGTCGTGTTCCCAGCAGATCAGCACCTTTCCGCTCAGTGCCAGGACACTCGTCACCAGGTCTGCCTCCCCGCCGCCCACGCTGTAGGAGGCATTGAACTGCTTCGAGTCCTGCGCATATTTGAGCCATGCGGCCAGAGGCGTGACCGTTTCGCAGGGACGTTCGGTCTCGTTGGCGGGATTGGCCGCGTAAATGTAGTCCGGGGTGGCGATCGCCTTGTTCGCGGGCTTGGCGTTGTACGGGGCGAAGAACGCGTTCAGCGCGCCGGCCCGCTGCCATCCGGGAACGATCAGCGATTCACCGTTGCCGGACTGCCCGTTGAGCTGCACGTCCCACGGGCCGCCAGTGTTGGGCGGATTGGGGGGCTTCTCCCCGTGACGGATGATCATGATTTTGGACGGCGGTGCGGATGCGCCCATGGGTTCTCTCTTGTCTGGCGGAGGGATTCAAACGCACGACCACTTTACAACGAAAACTGTGGATTCGTCAGGAGAATTCCTTTCGCAATCGCGCCGCGCTCACGGCAGGTATTTCGCCGCCACGGGGTCGGTGGGAGTTTCGGCTTGCCAGACGATTTCGATGACCTGCCAGCGCTTGCCATCGTAGACCGCTTGGATGCTGTTGACGCCGCGGTCGAGTACCTTGCCTTCGGGCGGCTTGCCGTCGGGGGTGGTGCGCGTTTCGCATGTGCTCCAGAGTTGGGCAAAGCTATCAATGGCTCTCCTGACTCTCCATGGCGCTACCGCGTGGGCGAATATCCTGTCCTTCGCGACATTCAATACGGGGTGCTGACGGTTCTGGTTTTGCAAATTGGTAATCGCCGGGAAGTCTATCGGTGAAGCGGTGTTTCTCTTCGATGCAGAAAGCCACTGCGACAACCCGGGTTTCAACGGCGAGACTTTGGGCGCCCGGCAGAGCCGGCTGGAAAAGGGCACGGAGTCAACATCGACCTTAACGCGCGTATGGTCCGGCAGGGCGTATTGGCTAGCTTGTTCTGCGTTCGCCATCAACCGCGCATGAAAAGGGGAAAAAGGACCGAACAGGTCAGGGCAATCGCATTTGAATATGGGCGGGGTGCGGGCGCCACCGACGGCCATGGGATTTCATCGAAGCGAGCTTTGTAATCAGGCCACGACTTCAGTCGTGCCGCCAGATGCGCCCCAAAAACGGGCTGGACTTTTGCCTCTGCAACACTTCTCGCCTCTTCTCCAGCGCTTTCCACGGCAATCTCTCCCGAATGCGATTGCCCTGCCGAACCGGTGGAGATACTGACTTCTCAATGAAAAATAATGATTGCGAGGTGAACAATGAGCGCTATATGCTCTTATGGCTGGGATGGCTAAACTGAAGTCCCATTTCGAGGCCATAACTTCCCTGGTCGGAGCTGTTCAATGAAATGGAAACTACTTACACCACTGTGCTTTCTTATTCCATGCGGATATTTTGTGTTGGGCGCTGTTGCACAGAATTGGCACGATGAATGGGGCGCCCCTATCACGCTGACCTACAACTCCGGGACGACACAGAAGCTCGAGCAAATCACAGCCGACTGCGACTGGGCTATTTGGGACGCGACGGCCATGTTGAACGCCAAAGGCAAGGTGACCAACCCCGATCCACAGTGCAAGCCGACGGTGAGCCAGACGGCGGCCAGGGCAGACGTTCTGGGCCAGGGGCTGGGCTACTCGTTTGAGCATGAAGGCAAGCTCATCTTTCTTTTCGGTGACACGTTCGGCGCGTTGAACGGCAACTGTACGAGCCCGACAGGGATGCCCATTTCCTGTACCGACTATTCCCCCTGGACCAAGGTCGTGAACAACTACCAATACCAGGCGGGGGACACGATGGCCTGGAGCAACACACAGCATGGGGAAGACGGGCTGCTGCTGAATTATTTCATGAGCAGCGATCAGTCTCACGCGCTGGTTGTGCAACCGGAATACCAGGTCTCTCATTGCTATCCCGACCTGACCTGTGGCACGGCACTGCCGATGGGGGCGGACAACATTCCCAACTCCGGCATAAGTCTCGACGGGCAAATCTATATTGTTGCCAGCACCGGCACACTCAACCAGGATTACAGCACGGACTACGCCGTCCTGGCCAAATTCGACGAACGGAGTGGGACCTTTGCGGCGGGACGCACGATCTCGAGCGTTCCCAACGGAGGGCACTTTGTTTACCAGGCGCTGCGCGAGTTTCCCTGGAACGAAGGATGGGGCCGCGATTCCGACGACGGTCTGGTGGTGATTGCGGGACTTGGCCAATACCGGAAAAGCAATATTTACCTCTCGATCATTCCGAAGCGTGGATTCGAGAGCGGCGCGGGGGCACTCTATTTTACCGGGCTGGATGCATATGGCCTGCCCACATGGAGCACAAACGACGACTCCAGCGCGGTGCCCATTGTGACCGACCTAGATCCGGCAAAGCCCACCATCGGGAACCTATCTCTGATTTATTCGCGCGAACTTGGTCTGTGGCTGATGACCTTCGATGGCGGCCGGGCAGAGAATGCAACGACTGGCGTTTATTTTTCCTATGCGGAGCAGCCCTGGGGGCCATGGAGCAAACCGCAGTTCATTTTTGGAGACTGCCAGGACCATGGGTACGCGGATTTCATCTTCTATTACGCAGCTTCCGCGTCACAGAATGGGTGCCCTACGGCGCTGCCGCCCGGTCCTGTTTCTTACCCAGCCTCGGCCGGGCCGATTGGCCCTACAGGGGGCCCGCAGGATCCTGCGGGCAACGATCCGATCTCAACGCGCGGAGGCGGCTTTGCTCCGCAGATGATCGAGCGCTTCACTCAGGTAGAGGGCGATCGGCTCAAGATTTACTACACGCTCTCGACCTGGAATCCGTATGCTGTTCTGAAGATGGAATCGGACTTCACGATTTCACGCAACCCGTGGTGGGGATGGGATTAGCAATTTGTGCAGAAATCAAAGCGGGACAGGCTTCGGCCTGTCCCGTTTCATTTCTCGGTTGAGTCGCCATCATATCTCCAGAATCACAGGCATGATCATCGGCCGTCGCCCCGTCGTCTTCTGGATCAGCCGCTTTAACTCCCCGCGGACTTTTTCCTTCACCATCCCGTAGTCGGATTTCTGCTCCGTGGTCAGGCCATCGAGAGTTTTGAGCACCAACTCCTTGGCTTGCTCGGTGATATCCGAGCCGCCAAAGCCGCGCATGATGACTTCAGGCGATTGTTCTACCTTGCCGGTGCGCTTGTTGATGGCCAGCACGGCCAGCACGATGCCGTCTTCTGAAAGCACGCGGCGGTCCTTGATCACCAGGTCTTCCACCACGTCAATCGAGGAGCCGGAGTCGATCAGCACGCGACCCGCCGTGACCTTGTCCTTCTTGCGGGCGTTGTCCTTGTCCAGTTCGAGCACGTCGCCGTCTTCAATCACCATGGCGTGCTCCACGGCGCCCGTCTCCATGGCCACGCGCGCGTGCTTTTGCAGATTCCGATAGTCGCCGTGGATGGGGATGAAGAACTTTGGACGCACCAGATTGATGAGCAACCGCTGTTCTTCCTGTGCGCCGTGGCCGCTCACGTGAATCAACCCGCTGGCCCCGTCGTCGCAGATCACGTTGGCGTCGCGGCGGCATAGATGGTCGATCACGCGATAGATGCTCTTCTCGTTGCCGGGAATGATGCGCGAACTCATGACCACCGTGTCGCCCGCTTCGATGTGCGCGTGCTTGTGGTTGTCCACGGCAGCGCGGCTGAGGGCGGACATCGGTTCGCCCTGCGTTCCGCTGATCAGGATCATCAACTGCTCGGGCGAGAAGTCGCGCAACTGGCCGGGATTGATGATCAGGCCTGGTGGAACCTCGATGTAGCCGAGGTCCTGCGCGATCTCCGTCGAGTCCACCATCGAGCGGCCCACCACGGCAACCTTGCGCCCATGCTTGCGGGCCAGGTCGAGAGCAATCTTGATGCGGAAAATCGACGATGAAAAGCAGGTGAAGAACAGTTTCTTCTTGGTCTGCGAGAACACTTCGTCCAGGCGGGGAATGACGGCGCGCTCGCTCGGTGTGTAGCCGGACCTCTCCACATTGGTCGAGTCCTGCAGCAGGGCCAGCACGCCTCTCTTGCCGTACTCGGCGAAGGCGTGCAGATCGAAGGCGTGATCGTCGAGCGGGGACAGATCGATCTTGAAATCGCCGGTGTGGATGACCACGCCGACGGGCGTTTCAATGGCCAGTGCAACGCAGTCTACAAGCGAGTGCGTGACGCGGATGGGATCGATGGTGAAGGGGCCGATGGTGAACTTCTGCCGCGGCTGGATCTCGATCAGTTCGATCTCGTCCAGCAGCTTGTGTTCGTCGAGCTTGCCTTCCACGTAAGCCAGCGTGAACTCGGTAGCGTAGACCGGGACTTTCAACTCGGAGAGAATCCACGGCAGGCCGCCGATGTGGTCTTCGTGCCCGTGCGTTAAGATGATCGCGCGAACGCACTGCCTGTTCTCAATCAAATAGGTAATGTCGGGGACTACGATGTCCACGCCGAGCAACTCCGACTCGGGAAACATCAGGCCTGCGTCAATGACGATAATGTCGTCTTCCCAGCGAAGCGCCAGGCAGTTCATTCCGAATTCGCCAAGGCCGCCGAGGGGGATGATCTTCAGTTTCTTCGTTTGCATTGTCAGTCTTGATGGTACCACCTGCGGTGGGGCACCAAGTCTGCGAGTCGCCGAGTCAACAAAGCGGACGCTCTCTTTCGTTTCCCGGTCACTCGACCTGACCCGCGGCCTTACGGTCTGCCTTATCCCTGATTCTGAAGAGGAACCAAAACAGGAAGTTAATCCACGCCGCGGAGACAACGTAAATAATTAGACCTGTTTGGATCGACAACGATCCCTGGATGGCCACTACCGCAACGAACACTGGGGCCGAAAGGTTTGCCACCACATAGCAGAGAGCCTTGTAATTGAAACTGAACTTGGCGGACACGGCTCCTCCATCACCCTGGCTTTTGATCCGTCCCTCCGCGAGTGAAACTGCCGGCACGGTCTTGCGAGCCCGGTCAACGGCATCGAGGGCAGCCTTGGCGGCTGCCCTGTCATTCGCCCGGAAAACGTACCAGAAAAAGAGATTGATCGACGCCGCAGAGGCCACGTAAATGATAAGACCCCGCTGGAGAGACATTTGTCCCTCGATTGCCGCTGTCGCGGAGAAGAAAAACGTCGAGAAGTTCATCACGGTGTAGGTGAGTACTTTTGTTTTGACACTGACCTTGGCGGGCACGGTTCCTCCAGTCGCTTGACCATTCATCACGCCCTTCGATGATGGAATGGATCTCCCACCTCTCGATAAGAACAGAGACGTGGCAAGGGCGGGGCGCCCACTTCATCGGCTGGCCTGGTTAATCCTGGGTCTTCGCGGCGTTAGCCACCAGCATCGACTTCAGAATCTGATCGGAAACCTCGCTGACGGCGGCCGGCGAGTGCGACAGGAACAGCGTGTTGGTCTTGTCGTTCTCGCCAATCGACTTCAGCGTGTCGAAGTACTGCGTCACCAGAACCAGTTGCATCACTTCCTTTGAAGTCGCGCCTTCGACAGCTTTCTGGAACTGCTCGACCGACAGTTGCAGGCCTTCAATGATGGCCTTGCGCTGGTTGGCGATGCCCTGGCCTTGCAGAGCCTTGCTCTCGGCCTCGGCTTCGGCCTTCTTGACCACCAGAATCTTCTCCGCTTCACCGCGTGCATTGGCGGCCACTTGTTCCCGCTGCGCCGCGTTGATGTCGTTCATCGCCGACTTCACCTTCTGGTCGGGAACGATGTCGGTGACCAGCACGTTGACGATCTCGTAGCCGAAGGTGGCCATGTCCGCATCCAGTTCCAGCTTCACGGCGGCGGCGATCGACGACTGCGACGCGAAGACCTCGTCGAGCGTCATTCCGGGCACGTGGCCGAGGATCACCTGCTCGACATACGACTTGATTTGCGCCACCGGGTCGCTGAGCTTGTAATAGGCGTCGTAGACCTTCTCCGGGCGCACGCGGTTCTGCACCGAGATGGGGATGGTGACGAAGACGTTGTCCTTGGTCTTGGTCTCCATGGTGAGCGTGATCTGGTTCACGCGCAGGCTCACGATGCCGGCAACGGTGTCGAAGTAAGGCACTTTCCAGTTGAGGCCGGGATCGGCGACGCGCAGAAACTTGCCGAATCGGGTGATGACGGCCACCTCGGCCGTGCGCACGGTGAAAAAGCTGCCGAGAATGAGGGTGAGCAGAATCAGACCGGCGATAGCAAGGATAACGAGAAAGACGACGTCCATTGGGAGCGCTCCGGAGCTTCCGCTGGAAGCTCGCACGAATTATACCCTTGCCACCTGCGGCGCAGCGGGCACGCGCTCTTCGCTCGCATGGGGATCGCCTTCTCTCAATCTTGCGACAGAAAAAGGTTGCAGGAGCGGGCACGGGCGGCAGCGGGAGTCAGGGCTGAATGTTGGAGTAGTAGCCGGCAGTTGTGCGCACCAGAGCATCGGGTTTATCGATCTGCAAATGCAGGTCGTGGTACTCATTCTTGCGGTCGATGGGCGGGGCTTCAAAGGTGATGGTGTAGCAGGCGCTGGCGTCGCGGATAGCCGTGTTGAGTCCGCCTTTTATATCGGACCCCGAGTCCTGGACAAGCCCGCCAGTGTGAGCGGCCAGGACCTGCAGCGCCAGATCTCCGTACTGGGCGTCGTTCGCCTTGGCAATGCCTTTCAGGTAGTTCTGGTAGTAGAAGGGGTTGGTCTGGCCCAGGATGAACGGATCGATGGCATAAAGGGTTACCCGGCCTTCGCGCAACTCGTTGGAAAATGCCTCGATGGTGTTGAAGGCCCACCTGCGCTCCTTGTCGCTCTCCTGCGTGCCTGCCCAGGGAAACATGGGCCAGCCCGGACCGATGACGATAACCAGCTTGCGTCCCGGTAGGCTGGACTCGTAGGTGGCCAGCCGCCCAAGCTCATCGAGTGACCATTGCAGCTTCTCGGTGGCGCCCCAGAAGCCCGCGGCCCGCGTCGCGGTGCGCAGCTCATTCTGGAATTTGGCGAGCGTGGCGTTCAGCGAAGTGCCGTCGGTGATGAACGACTTCTCAATGCTGACGCCCTTTTCCGTAAGCACGGCCAGGGAAGTGGGTTGCGCCAGGCCTCCGCCGTCCTGGTTGAGAAAATCAGTCAACTCGCCGCGTTCCCGCGCCACCACATCAAAGCCGCCGTTGATGGCGTCGATCACAATCAGCACGCGCATCGGATCGGTGGCGTCGCGCCCGTCCACTTCTTTGATGTCCAGGATCTTTGCCGGCTGCTTGTTGTCGAGAAGGGTAAAGTCCTGCGCTTGCAGCCCCGCAAGGTGATGGCCCAGCTTGTCCGTGACGCGGGCATCGATAGTGATGGTTTGTGGGCCGCTTGGCGCTGGGGCCGCGGCTCCGGCGGCCTGCGCGAGGCAGCCAGCGCTGGAGGCAGCCAGCAGGAGGCAGACGGATGTCGCGCGGAAACTGTACGAAACGCTGCCAGCGTGAGCGAACATGATGGCTCCTTTGTACGGGCTCGACGGGGACTCACTGCTTTGACGGCCGCAGCCGGGTTGCGGTTAGGATACGCTGCGCACAACACGAACGCGACCGGCGATTCGCCGTTCAGTTTGCGGTGCCGCCGGGCTTGGGCTCGCACAGGCTGATCCGGTTGCCAAAGGGAACCAGGAGATTGAGTTGATCCGTCCACCAGAAGGTTTCCGTGATGCCCGGACGCCAGTAGGGGTAATTCTTGGCGCTCAGTTCGGCATGGAGCTCGCGGACCCCTTCGAACGTGACCTTAAAATGAGTTCCCGGCGACCCGTCTCCGTAGTGTTCTGACAGCTGCAGCACCAGGCCGTCGCGCGAGACTTGCGTATAGAGCGGAGCGGTGGGCTCGAAGCGGTGCTCCCAATCGAGATGGAAGGCGGCGTAGTCGAGGTAGAATTCGCGCGCCTTTTCGATGGAGAAGATGCGCAGGATGGGGATGACCTGGAGTGCGCGCGGCCTCATGCAGGCTAGCGTAACAAGTCCTCGAGCGTTGTGGACAGGTCCGTCTTTTCGTCGCGGTATTTCACAATGACCGGAGCGTAAAGCGAAAGGCCCCACTCCTGCCCTTTGCCCTTGCTCACCGCGCGCGAGCCGGGTACAACAACCGCGCCTTCGGGAATGATGAGCGGCAGCTCGGCTGTGGCGCGGAGGATTTCGCCTTTGACCAGGTCGAAGACCGGCGTACCGCGGGTGAGGATCGTCCCGGCCGCGAGAACCGCCCCCCTGCGCACGATGGTCCCCTCGTAAACGCCCGAGTTGCCGCCCACGAGAACATCGTCCTCGATCACAACCGGGCTGGCATTTACAGGCTCCAACACGCCGCCGATCTGTGCCGCCGCGCTCAGGTGTACGCGCTTGCCAATCTGCGCGCACGAACCCACTAGCGCATGAGAGTCGACCATGGTCCCCTCGTCCACGTAGGCGCCGGCGTTGATGTACATCGGCGGCATGCAGACCACGCCGCGAGCGACATAAGCGCCCGAACGCACTGACGAGCCGCCGGGGACCACGCGCACTCCGTCGGCCACGCTGAATCGGCGCGCAGGGTAGGTGTGCTTGTCCACGAAGCTCAGTCCAGGAGCCGGCATTTCCTCCAGCGCGCCCAGGCGGAAGCCGAGCAGGATGCCCCGCTTGACCCAGGCGTTGACGCGCCAGCCGCTGGGCGACGCCGGGGCCGGCGAGGCGGAACGAACCTCGCCGCTTTCCAGCGCGGCGCGCAGGGAAAGAAAAGCCGTCATCGCGGCCGCATCGGCGATGGCCGCCGCGCCCGCGGCAAAATGGCGCTCAATGGACTCTTGCAACTCGGTGAAAGGCATGACAGTTCAGAGTCTATCAAGACAGGGATCGGTGGTCAGAGATCAGGGACCAGCGAATGAAAGCGTGCTTCCATGACCCGCCTTGTGTCTGGGCACGACTTCAGTCGTGCCGACAACGGCCTCAAAAAACACGGGCTTTAGCTCTTGGGAGATTTCGCCGAATGGCTGCAGGGGCATTGATGAAATTTGATGCAGGCAAAATCGTCTCTTCCACTCCCAAAGAGTGTCGCTTAGGCAGCGGCTCACGCCTCCGGAGGCATCACCTGCCTGAGCTTTGCCGCCCCGTTCAACCGCACCGGCTGCAGCTTGAAGGAGTTCTTGCCCGAGGGAATCATCGCCAGCGGCACCGGCGTGCGATCCGGCTTGGTGTGGAATTGCTTTGACTCCAGCCAAGCGCACAGCCGCGGATCCCAGATCTCAGGTTGGTCCTTCCAGAACCCAGGGCTCAGTCCACATTGAATCTGCAGATGATCCAGCTGCAGTTCGATGACGGAAACGTCTTTGGAAAAATAACGGCGGACGTTCGTCGCTCCCACGTGGAGTCCGGTGAGGCCGCGGCCCTTGCATTGTGTTTTGACCACCATACGCGCCTGCTCTTCAACATCCGATGAAGTCAGTCTAGGGAGCCGGGGTGCAGGGAATCACTGCGAGCCATCAGAAATTGTAGTGCGGGTTCCGGATTCGGAAAACACCGGCAGTGATACCTTTTTGGGACGATAGTGCGCCCCAATCGATGCCCTGTCAAGACAGCATTTGATGAATCCTGTGCTTGCGAAAACCCCTGTTGAACCCTTCGATGCCGCGATTGGAACGCGGGTTGCCGGCCAGGACCAGCCCCGGCTGCTCCGCCGGCTTCATGCCAATTCCTGGGAACGCTTTGCCAATTCGATTTACTGCTGAGGTTCGTGTCCCGGGCTGCCCGCGCAGCTTTCCGCGTACCAACTCAGCCAAGCCGGCGGAACTTCGAAGTGCGGGGAATCAAGCTGATAAACAGCCGCACAGCAATTGGACGGTTGTGGAAAAGTTGACCCTGAGCCCGCAGCGAATTCTTGACTGCTGCGGCAACCCCGTGATCCTCGGCCCGCGTGCCTTCGATTGCGGGGCGAACTGAGGGGTATGGGCCTGGATCGTTCGAAGGCTGACTGAGGAAAGTGAGCGGTGCCCCCGAGTCAGCTGTGGACCCGGCACTCGATGCGCGCCTGATTGGTGGAGCCCTCGCGCTCGATCTCGGTAATCGTAGCTCCGATCGCGGGCGGGAGATGCGCGCCCAGTGCGAAGACGGCGTGAGAGGGTCTTATGGGGGTCAATCGCAGTTGCAGGATGGAAGGACGGGGAAGTGCGCTGTCCGCCACGTCAAACTGTCAGCCCACGAGCCGATGCGTGGCCACCGGCCGCTCGCATACACTGGAGGGTTGCCTGCACCGTTTGGCGCATTTTTGGCTGGACGATTCCAGCCGTATTGGGGACGAGGTTCTATGCGAAGGTTCGGGGCTGCGGCCCCTGCGGCTCTGATGGTTGTTTGCATGGCGGCTGCCGGCGCGCGTGCAGTGTCGGCGCGCTTTGATGCCGAGGCGGTGCGGCTCAACAATCGCGGCGTGGCTGAGATGGGCCAGCAGTTCACCGAGCGCGCCGCGGACTCGTTCGTAGCGGCCTTGAAGAAGGACCCGAAGCTGGCCCAGGCGGCCATCAACGAGGGCATCGCGCTGATGACGTTGCAGAAGCTCGACGAGGCCAAGAAGGCATTGCAGGCGGCCATAGCGCTGGACCCGAACAATCCGCAAGCCTGGTACAACCTGGGGTTGGCGCAGCACGCAGGCAACGAGCTGGAGCCGGCCCTCGCCAGCTTTCTGCAGGCGGCCAAGCTCGATCCACGCGATGCGGACTCCTATTATTTTGAGGGCGTCTGCTTTGGGGAGTTGAAGGAATTCGATAAGGCGCTGGCGGTGCTCGAGCAGGCCCTCAAGATCAATCCCCTCGAAGCTTCGGCGGAGTTTGCCGTTGCGCGCGACTTGCAGCGTTCGGGCCGCAAGGCGGAGTCGGCCGATCACTTCAAGAAGTTCCAGCACCTGACCAGCACCAAGATCGGCGCGCCCATCGGCCTTGCCTATGGCGAGCAGGGCCACTACTCGACTGTAACGCCGATCGAAGAGCCGGAAGCGGCCGTGAAGGCCATGATTCCTGTGAAGCTGGTAGCGAAGCCGCTCGCTGCGAACGCTGCTCCGTTCACCGTCGCCGGCGGAGCCTGCATGATGGACGTGACCGGTGAAGGGCACATGGACCTGGTGCTGATGCAGTCGGGGCCGCAGGCGATTCGTGTGCTGCACGCCAAGGGCGATGGGGGTTTTGAAGAGTCGGATGCGGCAGCCGCGGGCCTGAAGGCATCGGGCCACGCCGTTGCCTGCGCCGTGGGCGACTACGACGGCGACGGGCTGAACGACTTGGCGGTTGCGCTGGACGATGCAGTGCTTCTGTTCCGCAACCTGGGCAAGGGCAAGTTTCAGGATGTGACCGCGGAGACAGGACTCGCCGCAAAGAACCGGCCCTCGGGAATCACCTTCATCGACTACGACCACGACGGCGACCTGGATTTGTTCTTGACAGGCGCGCCGGCCGCTGCGGGAGGCGCGCCCAATGTTCTGTGGCGCAACAACGGCAACAAGACCTTCACCGAGTGGACTGAGCCGACAGGTCTGGGCGGAAACGGGACGACGTCCGCCGCGATTCTTACCGATTTCAACAACGATCGCGCGGTGGATATCGCCGTCAGTGGCAACGGGCCGTCGCCCTTGATCTACGTAAATCCGCGCGAGGGCAAGTATCCGGCGCAGCCGCTCTATGAAACTAAAGACCTGCCGGCCACCACAGGCATCGCCGTGCTCGACTACAACAAGGACGGCTGGATGGACATCGCCGTCACGCATGACGGCGCGCCGGGGCTGACGCTGTGGCGCAACGTCGAAGGGCCGAATCACATTGGCCGGCGGTTTGAAAGAGTAGAACTTCCGCTCAAGGACGCGCTGCGCGGATGGGGCGTCTCTGCAATCGACATCGACAACGACGGATGGATCGACCTTGCTGCGATTGTGGAGACCAAAGCTGGGCCCCAGGTGCGCGTCTTTCGCAATCGCGGCGACGGATCTTTTGAAGACGTGACCCACACGCTCGGCCTCGACAGCGTCAAGCTGCACGAGCCGCGCGGCCTGATCGCTGCCGATGTGGAGGACGACGGCGCGGCGGACCTGATTGTCACGCAGGTGAACGCGCCGCCTGTGCTGCTCCGCAACGTGGGCGCGAACAAGAACCACTTCGTTCGCCTCGATCTCACGGGCTTTGCGGATAACAAGACAGCCATCGGCGTGAAGGTGGAGACGTTTGCCAACGGCCATTGGCAGAAGTGGGAGCTGGCCGGCGCTTCGGGCTATCAGACCCAGGCGCCGCCGGAGATTCTCGTAGGCCTCGGCGATGCGGAGGGCATTGATTTGCTCCGGATTCTGTGGCCGACCGGCGTGCTCCAGGACGAGATCGATCTGCCCAGGCTCGTCAACGGCCGCGCGGTTATTGCCATGAAAGAGGCCGACCGCCGCGGCAGCTCGTGCCCGGTCCTGTTTGCGTGGGATGGGCATAAATACCGGCTCGTCACCGATGTGATCGGCGCCGCGGTTGTGGGTCACTGGTTCACACCCGAGCGGCGCAACATTCCCAATCCCGGCGAATGGATCAAGGTGGATGGCGCGCAGGTTGAGCCGGTGAATGGCAAGCTGAGCATGCGCTTCATGGAGCCGATGGAGGAAGTGAATTACATAGACCAGTTGCGGCTGGTTGCGGTGGACCATCCGGAAAATGTTGAAGTGAATCCGGACGAGCGCTTCCTCGACGATCCGCCGTTTGCCTCCGGGCGTGTAGTGGCCAGCGAGGGCGCGCGCCTGCCCGTGGGCGCGTGGGACGGCGAGGGCCGCGACGTGCTCGATGCACTGAGCCGGCGCGATCACGCCTTTGCCAGCGGGTTCACGCCGCAGCCCTATGACGGCTTTGCCAATCTCCACGCACTCACCCTCGATCTGGGCCCGCTCAACGCGCACTCCCCGCTCAAGCTGCTCATGACGGGCTACGTGAACTACTTCAGCGCAACCTCGCTCTATGGGGCCTGGCAGGCGGGAATCAAGCCGATATCGCCGTACGCCGAGGCGCAGTTGCCCGATGGAACCTGGCAGCGCATCGCGGACGATGTCGGTTTTCCCGCCGGCCTCGAGCGCACAATTGTGGTGGACTTGACCGGCAAGCTCCCTGCCGGTGCGCGCAAGATTCGCCTCACCACGAATCTCGAAATCTACTGGGACCAGGTGCTCGTGGATAACCGTGCGGAAGCCGCGGCGAAGACGACGGAAGTGCCTCTATCGACTGCGACCCTGCATTTCCGCGGCTATCCTAAGCAGGTCGATCTGGCCAGCGACGGGGACCTGGATTACGACTACGATCGCGTCAGTCTTACCGGCCCGTTCCAGCATGAGCGCGGCAACTACACCCGCATGGGCGACGTGACGGCTCTGGTCAAAGGCATCGACGACCGCTATGCGATCTTCGGCAGCGGCGAAGAGATTGCGGCGGAATTCGACGCAACCAGCCTGCCCGTGCTGCCCGCGCGCTGGAAGCGCGACTACTTCTTCTACGCCAACGGCTACGTGAAGGACATGGACTGGTGGGACGCATCGCCCTTCACGGTGGCGCAACTGCCGTTCCACAAAATGAGCACATACCCATACCCGTCGAACGAAAAATTCCCCGACGACGCGCAGTCCCTGGACTACCAGTTGAACTGGAACGACCGCTGGGATTCAGGCGAGCCGGTGCGCTCCTACCGGTTCGATTACAAGCTGCGGCATTCGACGCCCGCCGAGGACCTGGCGCCTGTTTCGGGGTCGGCAGCGCTGCAATGAGCCATAGGCTCTGCCTGTTGGCAGAAACTGCGCAGGGGTAGAGCAGCCGAATAGGGGAGTGCGCTTTGCGTGTTTGGGACCGATCAACGCGTGCCTGGGACAGACCTGCGGCGGTTTTCTTTGCGCTGTCCGTTTGCTTCGTCTATTGGGCGTTTACATTGGCGGGATCATTTGGCCCCGACTTCACGATCGCAATACATCCCCCTCAATTTGCCATCGATACCAGGTTCATTCTTCTCATGGCCGCGTCATTCCTGCCTGCGCTTTACTGCTTCGCCGCTTACCCGGAATGCAGATCGTCGCTAGAGAAGCTGAATGCGAGCTGGAAAGTCTATTTCGTGGCCATTGTGGCCGGATTCATTCCTGTTCTGAGCTATTTTGGCTCCCACAATTCTGCTTTTCCATGGGGACGCCCCGCCGCGATGCACTTCGCCAGCGTCTTTGCGAACAATTTGTTCTTATCGCCTTTGTGGGAGGAGATCGTCTGGCGAGGATGTTTCTTGAAAAAGGTGAGATCGTTTTCGTCGGTTCCGGGCGGGATATTGCTTATGTCAATCGGATGGACCCTTTGGCATGGGGGTTATATCGCGTTTCTTTATAGCGGAGGTATTCCAATAACGGTGCTTTCCGTTTTGCCGTTCACCTATTTCTGCTCGGGGATTATTTTTGGCTCGGTGTACGAAATGGGCCGGGGAAGTCTCTGGCCTTGTGTCCTGTTGCATTCCGCATTCAACGCCGCCACTGCCGTCTATTACTCGGCCTTTAATCGAGCATCCGAATTGGGTTCCTACGTATCCGAACTGATCTTTATGGCAATTGCGGCTGTCATATTCTTCATCGTTGCAATTCGAAGCAGCCGGCGCGGCGGCCCGGCATCGGCACTTGTCGCGGTATGACGGTGGCCCCAACCAGGAGTTGGTTCACGGAGCTATATGGGAAACGATTTGGTGCTTGAACCTGCGGTCCGGCAGCTGGAGCTTCTCCGCTCCGGCGATATCGGCGTGCTGGAACTGGCCGAAGCCCACATCCGCCAGATCGAGCGCCTCAATCCCGAACTGAACGCCTTCGCCGACTTCGATGCGGAGCGTGTGCGAGCGCGGGCGCGCAAGCACGACGCATGGCGCGGGACTCGCGCGCGAAGACCGCTGTTCGGACTGCCGGTCACGGTGAAGTCCTCCATTGCCACGCGCGGCCTCAAATGCGAAATCGGCAGCCTTCTGCACAAGGGCGAAATTCCTGCGCACGATGCGGTAGTGGTCGCGCGCCTTCGTGCCGCCGGGGCGCTGATTCTGGGCACCACCAATTGCCCGGAATTCCTGATGGCCTACGAAACCGACAACCTGCTCCACGGCCAGACGCGCAACCCCTGGGATTTGGCGCGGTCGCCGGGCGGGTCCAGCGGCGGCGAGTCGGCTGCCATCGCGGTGGGCATGTCTGCCGCAGGCCTCGGCAGCGATAGTGGCGGATCGGTCCGCGTGCCTGCCCACTTCACGGGGATCTGTTCGCTCAAACCCACGCCCGGCCGCATTCCGGGGCGCGGCCATCTCCCGCCGTGTGTGGGGCCTTTTCAAATTCTCGGCGCCATCGGGCCCATGGCGCGAACCATGGCCGATGTCGCGCTGCTGTTCCGCGTCTTGAGTGGACAGGATCAGGCCGATCCTGCCAGCCCGCCGGTGCCGTTGCGTGAGCCAACCCTTGAGGAGCTGCGCTCCAACCGGATTGGCTTCTTCGAGGACGATGATCTGGTTCCGGTCACGGCAGAGACGCGAGCTGCTGTGCAGGCCGCGGCAACTGCGCTGCGCGATGCAGGGTTCCGCGTCGAGCCCTTCCGGCCTTCCACGCTCGAGCCGCTGCGCAAGCTCTGGGCCAGGTTCTTTGTGCAGTGCGGGGCCATGTTTTACGCGCCCGCGATCGCCGGCCGCGAGCGGGAGCTCAGCCCCATCTTCAACGAGTTTCTGGGCATTGCGGCCAGCGCGCCGGCCTTCACCGCCGCGGAACTGCTCAACGCCTGGGCGGAACTCGATCTGCTGCGCACCGAGACTCTCGAACAGATGCGCGGCTATCCCGTGCTGATGTGCCCCGTGGCCAGCGTCCCCGCGTTCCGCCACCGGGAGCGTTCGTGGAATATCGGCGAGCACACAGTCGAATACCTTGACGCCTGGCGGTTTACGCAGTGGTTCAACGCGTTGGCTGCTCCGGCTGCCGTAGTTCCCGTGGGCGCGTCGCCTGAAGGCCTCCCCATCGGCGTGCAGATTGCAGCGCGCCCTTTCGACGACGAAACGGCATTAGGAATTGCGGCCGTTGTGGACCAGGCATTCGGCTATCGCGCGCCGCCGATGGCGCGTCTTTAATCCCTCGCCCCAATAGTCAAGTTCATCCGTCACAGGCAGATGTTCATCGCGCCGATACAACCGTCGTAACAGGTGCGATTTGAACGCCGTGCCTCAATCTTTGGGTGGAGGCGGATCGCCGTCGATCGCGGTACCCTGATGCTTCCGCTTCCCCAGAAACGGAGCGCGCAGGGTGCGCGAAACCTGGCACGAACGATTTGCCGATTCCCCCGGCGTTCTGAAGAACGCGCTGCGCGAGCAGACCATCGTCCGCGTGCTCGACCTTCAGATCGGCGGTGATGAATTCATCACCATGGCTGGACCCTGCTCGGTAGAGACCGAGTTCCAGCTGATGGCCACGGCCAACCATGTGCGCCGGGCCGGTGCGCGCATTCTTCGTGGCGGTGCATTCAAGCCGCGCAGTTCTCCTTATGCATTTCAAGGCCACGGCCTCGAGGGCCTCAAGATGCTGGCGCGGGCGCGTGAAGAGAGCGGCCTGGCCATCGTCACCGAAGTGATGAGCGAGGAAGATGTTCCCATGGTCGCCGAGTATGCAGACATTCTGCAGATCGGCACACGCAACATGGAGAACTACGCGCTGCTGGAAGCCGCGGCGCGCAGCGGCCGGCCAATCCTCCTCAAACGCGGCATGGCGGCCACCATCGCGGACTGGCTGCGCTCCGCGCAGTTGATTCTGGACCATGGAAATCCCAACCTCATCCTCTGCGAGCGCGGCATCCGCACCTTCGAGACGGCCACGCGCAACACCTTCGACGTCGCGGCCATTGCGCTGCTGAAGCAGATTTCGCATCTGCCCGTGATCGCCGATCCCAGCCATGCGGCGGGGCATCGCGAACTGGTGCCGGCCCTGGCGCGCATCGCGGTGGCGTCGGGCGCAGACGGGCTGCTCGTCGAGGTTCATCCCCATCCTGACAAGGCCTGGAGCGATGGCGGGCAGTCGCTGGATTTCGCCGGATTCGACGCCATGATGTACGAACTGGAGCCCTGGCTTGAGGTGCGCAGCCGGGAACTGGAGCGGCGCGAAGGCTCCGGCAGATTGCCCATGGAGGCCGTGGGATGAGGCTTCCTACCCGCCTCGCGGCCCTTGCCACGTTCATTGTGCTGCTGATTCCGGTGTGCGCATTCGGTCCGGATGCGGCGCAGACCCCCGCTACTGCAGACGTGATTGTCACCGCGGCTCCGGTCTACGCGCCGCTGGCCGCGCTGAAGGGCGGCGAGCGCTTTCCCAAGGGCGCGCAACTGCTGCTGATCCACGCAGGCAAGGCAGAGCCGCTCGTGACCGGTTTCTGGGCCGCGGCCGACGCCAATGTTTCCTTCGATGGCGAGCGCGTGTTGTTCGCCGGCAAGCAGGCCCGGAGCGACGCCTGGCAGATTTGGGAGATGACGCTGGCGGATCGTTCCCTGCGCAAGTTGATCGCGGGCGAGGGCGATGCGATTCGGCCGTTTTATCTTCCCTTCGGCCGCCTGGTGTATGCGCGGCACACGGCCCACGGATTTCAGCTCGAGACCGCGGGCAAGGATGCCGATTCCGCAATCGCCCCCATCGATGCACGGGCCGGCGCGACCGTGCTGCCGCTCAGCTACGTGCCTGGAAACGCCATTCCCGCCGACGTGCTGTTCGATGGGCGCATTCTTTTTGAATCCGGCTTTCCACTCGGCAGCGGATCGACGCCGGAGCTGTACCTGGTCTACTCCGACGGCTCGGGCGTTGAGTCGTACCGCTGCGATCACGGGCGCGCGCGCTGGGGCGGAAAGCAGTTGGCGTCGGGCGATGTGGTCTTCACGCATGGCAGCGCGCTGGCCCGCTTCACTTCGCCATTGGCGCATGAGGCTCCCGTAGTTGCACCGCGCGCCGAGTATGCGGGATCGATTGCGGAGACCGTTCAGGGAGATTGGCTCGTGAGCGCGCGATCCGGCGCGCATTTTGCGCTCGACGCGTGGAAGCCCGGAACCGCCGCGCTGCGCACAGTGCTGGCCGTCAACGGCGAGGACCTGGTTGAGCCGGTGGTGGTGGCGCAGCGCACGCGTCCCAAGCGCCATCCGTCGGCGCTGCATCCGTGGAGCTACGCCAACATGATGGCCATCGATGCGCGGCTGTCGCGCCTGGGCGATCTGAAAGTCGCGCCCGCGCAGGTGCGGCTGGAGACTCTGGATGCCGAGGGCCATGCGGTGGTCACAGGCACAGCGCCGGTAGATGCGGACGGCTCGTTCCTGGTGCGGACTCCCGCGGACAAGCCCATTCGCTTTGCATTGCTCGATGCGAAAGGCGCGGTGCTGCGCCAGGAGCACGGATGGTTCTGGATTCGCGCCGGCGAGCAGCGCTACTGCGTCGGCTGCCATACAGGGCCGGAGCGCTCGTCAGACAATCATGTGCCGGCCGTGCTGCTGCGCACCACAACGCCGGTGGACTTGACCGGCGGCGTCGCGAACAGCAACACCGCGACCAAAGCGGCGGGAGGCAAGTGAGATGAGATTAGGTTTCATTTTCATGTTGGGTGCGGCGTCGATGGCGGCAGCGCAGACCGCCCCGAGCGCGTCGCCTGCCCAGGCAACGCCGGTGGTTGCAACTACGTCGCAGAGTATTGCTGCACCGGCTCCTTCACAGACTCAATCTCAAATTCAATTTGAAGATGCAAGCGACAAGGCGGGCATCGACTTCACCCACAGCTTCGGGTCGCGGCAGCTCGGCTCACTACTTGAAGGCACAGGCGCGGGATGCGTCTGGTTCGACTACAACAACTCCGGCCTGCCTTCGCTCTACGTCGTCAACGGACGCCCCCTCGATGACTCCATGCATCCCTACCCGCTCAAGGAGAAGCCGGCAACGCCGCCCCACAATCATCTCTATCGCAACGACGGCAACGGTCATTTTACCGATGTGACAGACAAGGCCGGGCTCAACCCCGACATATATTCGGTCGCCGTCACGGCGGCCGACTACGACAACGACGGCCACGAAGACCTGCTCGTCACCGGCTACGGCAAAGTGATTCTCTATCGCAACGACGGCAACGGCCACTTCACCGATGTAACGGAGAAGGCTGGCATCAAAGTCGACGGATGGGCCATCAGTTCCACGTGGCTGGACTACGACCGCGACGGATGCGTGGACCTGTTTGTAGGCCGCTATGTCAAGTTCGATCCCAAGTATCGCGCCTTCTATGCGCCAACCAATTATCCGGGGCCGCTTGACTACGAGGGCGAGACCAACAAGCTCTTCCACAACAACTGCGATGGGACCTTTACCGACGTCAGCGAGAAGTCCGGCATCGCCGCGTATGTAGGCCGCACCATGGGCGTGACGGCCGCGGATTTCGACGGTGACGGTTGGGACGACATCTACGTGGCCAACGACCGCACGGAGAATTTCCTGTTCCACAACAAGCACGATGGAACCTTTGAAGAGATCGCCAACGACACGGGCACAGCCTTCGGCCAGAACGGCGAGTCGACCTCATCGATGGGGCCGGTATTTGCCGACTTCGAAGGCCGCGGCGTGCTGGACCTGTGGGTGACAGACGGCCACTACAACCGTTATCTGCGCAACGTCGGCAAACAGGGATTCGAGGATATGGGCGCGTCGAATGGCGTGTCACAGACCAACGCGCAATACGTGAGCTGGGGCACGGGCGTCTACGACTTCTCGAACAACGGCTTCCTCGACATTCTCATCTTTCACGGCGGCCTCATTCATCTGATTCCGCAGGAGCACACGCTGTTCAAGGGACTCGGCGGTGGAAAGTTTGCCGATGTTTCGCGCCAGGCAGGACCGGTCCTGAGCGAGCGCACCACCGCGCGCGGAGCGTGCTTTGCCGACTACATGAACGACGGCAAGGTGGATGCATTCGAAGTCAATCTCGGCGCCAGGGGAACGCTGCTGCACAACATCTCGAGCAACACCGGCCACTGGGTTGAAGTGAAGCTCGTGGGCGCCAAGAGCAATCGCGACGGCATCGGCGCGAAGGTCGAAGTCTTCGCCGCCGGCAAGCGGTGGATGACGGAGCGCGTGGCCGCATCGGGCTACCTCTCTCAGGACGACGGCCGGCTGCACTTCGGGCTGGGTGCGGCGACGATGATCGACAAACTGCTGGTGCATTGGCCCAGCGGGCGCGAGCAGACGCTGGAGAAGCTGAGCGTGGATCGGGTTCTGACGGTGGAAGAGCCGAAGTGACGGGAGCCGAAATGAGCAAGCGCAGTCAACGCGCGTTCCTGGTTGCAGTTGCGGCGAGTTTGCCGCTGCTGGCCTGTGCGTTGATCGCAGTTGCGCTCTGGAGCGGGCGACCGGTTCTTGCTGGCGAGGAACAGCCGTCTGTAAAGAGCATGGACTATGCGTCGCCGCTGGAAGTGCTGCTTTCGCCCGATGGCGCGCGGCTCTATGTGCTCTGCCAGGGGAGCAACGAGATCCGGGTTCTGGATGCGGCCAGCTACGTGGTGATCAAGAAAATCGCCGTAGGGCGCGTGCCGCGAGGCTTCTCGCTTTCGCCGGACGGCGCGCGGCTGTTCGTGACCAACGCGTGGGACGACACGCTTTCCGTAATCGACACAAATGCGCTGGAGGTGGTGGCAACGTGGCCGGTGGGCGCGGAGCCATCGAGCGTGGTGGAGGACCGCGCAGGCAAGCGGCTGTTTGTGGCCAATCGGATCAGCAACGATGTTGCCGTGCTCGATGCGCAGACGGGCGCGGAAGAAAAGCGGCTGCTCGGGGGGCGCGGGGCGAGCTACCTGACCATGTCGCCGGATGGAACGAAGATTTACGCGACCCATGTGTATCCCAATCTGACCGCCTACCGGACGGCGCCGGAGAGCGAGATTACCGTGATCGATGTGGTGCGCGCTGTGGTGGTTGACCGCATTCCGCTGCATGAGATCGCGGGCGTCTTTCATGCCGCCTTCTCTGCGGATGGGCGGCTCGGCGTGGTGGCCGAGTATCACCCCAAGAATCTTGTTACGCTGGCGCATCTCGAGCACGGCGGAGCTTTCGAATATACGATCACGGTGTTTGGCGCGGATGTGGGCAAGACGGTCGAGGTTCCCCTCGATGAGTTGGAGCGCTACGCCTCGCAACCGTTCGGCGTGGCTATTGCGCTCGATAAGTCGCGCATCTATGTCACCAGCGGCGGTTCGGAGATCGTGACCGTGATCGATGTGCCGCGCCTGCTCGCCTATATTCATGCGCACCCCGCCGGCTTTGTGCAGGATCTTTCGGCGAGTGCCAATTATGTCGTTACACGCATTGCAGTCGGGTCGAATCCGTGCGGCCTCACGCTCACACGCGATGGGCGCAGCCTCTTTGTCGCCAACCGGCTCGACGATACCATCAGCGTGATCGACACGCGGACCAACAAGGTTGCAACCACCATCAAGCTCGAAGGGCCGAAGACCGTCTCCGCGATTCGCCACGGCGAGCAGACCTTCTATACCGCGCGCTATTCGTTTCAGGGACAGATTGGCTGCGCCAACTGCCACATCGATTCCACCTTCGACGGCATTCAGTGGAACCTGGAACCGGATGGCTTTGGACGCAACATTGTGGACAACAAGCTGATCGAGGGCATCAAGGACACAGCGCCCTACAAGTGGACGGGCACCAATCCGAACATCCCTACCGAATGCGGGCCGCGGACGGAAAAATACTTCTGGCGATCGGAGAACTACGACGACCTGACCCTTGCCGATCTTGCCATCTACATTCGCAGTCTCGATCCGCGCCCCAACCGGTGGAAGTTGCCGGGATACGATCTTACCCCGGCACAGGAGCGCGGCAAGGCCATCTTCGAACGGGCGGTGGACAAATTCAAGAAACCGATTGCGGAATACAACCGCTGCTCGTATTGCCACAGCGGGCTCAAGGGTACCAATCAGAAGCTGTTCGACGTGGGAACGAAAAGCCCCCTCGACAATCCAGGCCTTCTGAAGGCAGCGCCATTGACCAACATCGCGCTCACTGCGCCCTACCTGCACGATGGTTCGGCGCGTTCGCTCGAGGAGATTTGGACGGTCTACAACCCGGATGACAAGCACGGCCGCACCAACGACCTGACCAAGGACGAACTCAACGATCTGATCGAGTACCTCCGGACTCGATAAATAGGACTCGATGAAGGGAACGCGATGAAGAGGTTTTGCACGATCGCATTGCTTTTGGCCGCCGCCACGCTGGCGTTTTGCACGCCGCCCGAGATGCCGCGTTTCCGCTTCGAGAATTTCACCACAGCCAATGGACTGCCCAACGATCACGTGTTTGCCGTGCTGGTGGATGGGGACCGCATCTGGGCCGGGACGGAAAACGGCCTGGCCCTCTACGAAAATCGCGCATGGAAGGTGTACACCACCGCCGACGGGCTGGCGCATCGCGCGGTGCTCTCGCTCGCGCTGGACAAGCGGACCGGCGATGTGTGGGCGGGGACGATGGGCGGATTGAGCCGGATTTCGGGCGGCCGCATCGACAGCTTCACGCAGTTGAACTCAGGGCTCAGCAACGATGTGGTCTACGGCATTTCCATCGAAGGCGAAAACGTGTGGATCGCCACGGCTGCGGGCGCCTGCCGCCTCAACCTCCACACTAACCAGTGGTCGCTCTATAACGAGCGCAACACGCCCATGATGGAGATCTGGTCCTATTCGGTCTCCGCCACCCCAGCCAAGGTCTACTACGGCATTTGGGGCAGCGGCGTGCTCGAATATGATCAGAAGACCGGCAAGTGGGACAAGTACGACGATCCCGACGGCGAAAACGAGATAGTGCTATTCAAGGATCAGGGGCTGATTCATGAGATTGTCACATCGGTCAGTTATGTGGACAATGTCTTATGGGCGGCCACCTACTTTGGTGACAGCCACTACGACGGGCGCTACTGGCACAACTTTCTGAAGAAGGACAGCGGACTTCCCTCGAACTTTACCAACGTTGTGAAGGGCGTGGACGGCAAGCGCGCGTGGTTCGGTACGGACAAAGGGCTGGCTTACTACGACGGCGTGAACTGGGCAATCTATTGCCCTTCGCTGAAGGACGGAAAGCCTGAAATGACTGTGCGCGACGCCGAGGGCAACGTGACTCCGGTTGCGGTCACCACGGCGCCTCCGCACAACTACATACTCGGAATCGATTTTGATGGCGACGATATTTGGGTCGCAACCGCCAAGGGGTTGAGCCATGGAATACGACAAAAACAATAAGGAGAAAGACGATATGAATTCATTCGCAGATATTCTCGAAGTCATTGCGCACGCGCCCATTGAAAAGCGCGCCATCACCAATCACGGCGTGCTCAACGAAGCCTATGCCTATGCCAAGCCGAGCTCGTTCTCCCGCGGCATGCGCATCGACATCGGCGGCGTTTGCATCCTGCTCATCTCCGGCACTGCATCGATCGACGAGTACGGCAAGAGCGTCCACATCGGCGATTTTCCAGCGCAGCTTCGCCGCACCTTCGACAACATCACCGGGCTGCTCGAGAGCGAAGGCGCAACCTGGCACGACATCGTGCGCACCAGTTGCTACCTGCGCGACATCGATCGCGACTACGACGTCTTCAACGCCGGGCGCACGGCCTTCTTCAGCGAGCAGGGCCTCGAGCCCCTGCCCGCCTCGACCGGTATCCAGGCCCATCTGTGCCGCCCGGAACTGCTCATCGAGATTGAAGCCATCGCCATGTTCCGCACCGACATGAGGGAAGAAAGCAAGGGGTAGTTGCAATGCGCACGGGATGGTGGTTGGTTGCGGCAGGCGTTGTTGGCGCGGTCTTTGCAGCGAACACTTCAGGCCAGAGCACGAGCCCGGACTCAGGCAAGGCAAAAGCAAGAGTTTGCGAGTGCGGCGCGCATCCGCCGGGTCCGCCCAGGGATCGCGAGGTTGTGCCCTATGCCGGAGAGCCGGACGACTTGAGGCCCTATTCCAAGTTTGCCGCGCCCTACGACACCAACTACACGCATCCCAACATCTATCTCGGCGCGGCGCGCGATATACCTGAACCCAAGGGCTTGACCGAGATTCGTATTGGCTTCTTCGGGCCGATCGAAAACAACTCGGAATCCGTGCTTGGACTGCGCATGTTGCACGGCGCGCAGTTGGCGGTGGAAGAGGCCAATGCGGGCGGCGGTTACGGCGGCAAGCCCTTCAAACTGATGCTGCACAACGACTACAACAACTGGCAGGCGAAGGCTGTCTATGGCGATGTCCGGCCCACCGACCAGGCCATCTGGGGCTCGGCCTCCGATGAGACCGTGAAGATGGCCTACGACGACAAGGTCTGGGCGATCTTCGGCTCCATCAGCTCCGAGTCAACGCACATTGCTCTGCGCGTGGCCCTGCGTGCGGAGCTTCCGGTGGTAAGTTCGGCCAACAGCGATCCCACCGTTCCGGAGACATACATTCCCTGGTACTTCGGCGCCATGCAGGATGACCGGCAACAGTATCTGACGCTCGCTCGCCGCATCTATACCGAGCTTGGTCTTAAGCGCGTGGCGGTTCTTAGATCAAGCAGCCGGTATGGTCGTTTTGGCCTTGGCAAATTCCTCGATGCCTCGCGCCGGCTGGGCCATCCGGTGGTGATGGAACAGATTTTTCAGCCAGGGGACTCAGACTACGCCAGGCAACTCAGAGTGATCCGCAGTTCGCGCCCGGATGCCGTCCTTCTGGTAGGAGACGAGCTGGAGGCGGCGACGATTCTGAAGCAGATGCGGGCCACCGGGATGAAGCAGCGCGCCTTTGGCGCGTATCGCACCCTGGGCGACACCCTGGTGAAAGAGGCCGGCGATGCCGCCGAGGGGTTCGAGGCCGTGTACCCCTACGATCCTACGCGCCATGACCCGCGCTGGCTCGCCTTCAACCGCCGCTTCCAGGACCGCTTCCACGAGAAGCCGGAGCAGTTTGCCTCCATGGCCTATGACACCATGAACATGCTGCTCGACTCCATCTGCAAGGCGGGACTGAATCGCGCCCGCATTCACGATGCGCTCGCCGATATCGAGCAATACGACGGCGTGACCGGGCGCATGGTCTTCGATCCCAACCAGAAGAACACGGCTCCCTTGTTCCTGGGCACGGTGCACAACGCGGCGATCTCCTATCGCGTTGCGACCATGGAGAAGCCGCCTGCGACCCCTGCGGTGGGGCAGACGGAGCTGACGCGCCCTGGGGTCCTTGATACAGAACAGGCGCCCACAGCCAGTGCGGCGCAAGCCGCGTCTGCCGCACCGCAGGTGCCGTCCGCCGCACCGCAGGTGCCACAGGCGCCGTATGCGCGAGTCGGCGAGGATGGGGTGGACTATGCCGGGCCGCACCGGCCCGACCTGCCGGCGGGGCCGATCGATCTGGTACTCTTCGGGCCAAAGGCGTCTGAGGTTGCCGCGTCGCCCGAGGTGTTGGCGGAGCTGGCATTCGGTGCGGCAAAAGGCCGGCCGTGGAAGCTGCTGCCGGTGGAGAGCGATCAGAACTGGGGCGCCGCGTCCACCGCGCTGGTTCATGCTCTGCTGGACGAGCATGCGCTTGCCATTGTGGCCTTGGACCGCAACGCCAGCCATCTCGCCGAGCAACTGGCGCTGAAGAGCTTTGTGCCGGTTGTGGCGCTCAGCGGCGACAAGTCGCTGACCTCCAACAATGTTCCCTGGATCTTCCGCTTGCAGCCGGAGACGACCCCAGCCTCCGCGCTGCGCATGCTCGTGGCAGCCGTTTGCCGCAGCGGGGCCAACCCGGAGCGCCTGCGCGACGTGCTGGCTTCAGGCGACGCCGTCGATGGAGCTGCCTTCTTGCCCACCGGCGAGCCGCGCGGGCAGTAGAGAGCTCGTTCCTCCAAAGCCGATGCGCCCGTCCTTTGTCTTGCGCGCCGACACCTTTCTGGATACAGTTTGACCTGAAGGAAATCGATGAACAATCGGAAGATATTGGTCTTTGGCCGGGTGGGCCAGGTGGGTTGGGAACTGCGCCACAAGCTGGCTTGCCTGGGCCACGTCGTGAGCGTCGATTACCCGGAGATCGATTTCTCCAGGCCAGACACGATTCGCTCCGCGGTGCGTGCGGAGGAGCCGTCCGTGATCGTCAATGCGGCCGCCTACACGGCTGTGGACAAGGCCGAGAGCGCCCCGGAGCCGGCCTGGGCCATCAACGCCGAGGGACCGGGCGTGATTGCCGAGGAGGCCAAGCGGATTGGCGCGCTCATTGTCCACTACTCCACCGATTACGTCTACGATGGCTCGAAGTCTTCGCCATGGGTGGAGATCGATGCGCCCAACCCGCTCAATTTCTACGGAGAGACGAAGCTGGCCGGCGATGAGGCCATTGCCGCGGTCGGCGGCGACTACCTGATCCTTCGCACCAGTTGGGTCTACGGTGCGCGCGGCAGCAACTTTCTTCTCACCATGCTGCGCCTGGCCAAGGAGCGGCAGGAATTGCGTATCGTGGACGACCAGACGGGCAGCCCCACCACCAGCGAGTGCATCGCTCAGGCTACGGCGCAGATCCTTGCGCAGGTGATGGCGCCGGGCGCGGGCGGGCTCGCTGGGCGCAGCGGAGTCTATCACCTCACCAGCACCGGTGCCACCACCTGGTTCGGTTTTGCAAAGGCATTCCTCGGCAGGCAGCCGGCTTGCCCCAGGCTGACGCCCATTCCCGCCTCCGAATATCCGGTCCCTGCCAAGAGGCCGGTAAATTCGGTGCTCAACTGTGAGCGCGTGGCAGAGACGTTTGGCGTGCGCATGCCGGCCTGGGAGCTCGCGCTGGACCTGGTGCTGGAAACCCTGGCCGAAGGTGCTGCCCGCGGGTGACGGTGCCGTTGGGAGCGCAAACGCCAGGGCAGCGGTCAGAGGTCCTCGAGGCTGTTTTTCCTCGATTCCGGGACTCTCTGCCGCTGCCGGCTCCAACAGTGTCGCGAGTTTGGAAGGCTCCAGCTTCCAGAATCATCCCAAACCCCGGCCTCATATCCATAGGATGCTCCTGAAAGCACTGGACTGGCTGTGACCGCGGCCACGCCGCCGGGTGAAATCGACTGAGCCCCTTTCCTGAATTGGAAACGAACCGCAACATTCCCCACAAAGCAGGAAGGGCAGCCCGCATCGGGCTGCCCTTCCTGCTTTCACACCATCCGCGGGTTTGCGGGTTAGTCAGGGAAGATAGTAGCGCAGCGTGGTCCAGAACATGTTGTCGATGCCCTTGGCGCCAATGCCGGGAGCGCCTGCGCCCGACCAGCCCTCGCGCACCGCGTAGCCGTACTGGATGCCCTGGCGGAAGCGTCCGTGCTCACCCTTGTAGATGTCGTACCAGTAGCCGCCGGTGATCTCCTGGACGTCGCGGGTTTGCGCGCCGCAGGAGCCGCCGGGGTAGTACCCGGTAGAACTGCCGCTGTAGCCGGGGTTGGCAACGGTGTTGCAGCTAGAGTTCGACAGCAGCCGCGACCCATAGCCGACGGCAGCCGCGGAAGGAGCCTTCCAGGTGGCGCCCCACTTGCCACCGGCGGCGATATCGGCCGCGGTGGGCGTCGAGGTGCAGGTCGTGGTTCCGGTTACGCAAAACGTCGCGCCGGGAGCACCAAGCGTGGTGGCTGTTGCGGTGGCTTCATCCTCGCGCCCGGCGTAGTCGCCGCCGTAGTTCAGGTAGAGGGTCAGGCGCGGGGTCGGCGTGGCTTCCGCGGTGAACAGTCCGCTGACGTTGTGGATGGGCTCCAGCGTGCCGTTGGCGTTGGCGGTCACGTCGGAGAGCGTCGAGTCGCCGTAGCGGCCGATTCCGGGCCCGAAGATGCCCTTGGCGCCAAAGGTGAGGATGTTGGGGATAATGGGAACGCGCAGGCTGCCGCCCACGCCGCCAATCTTGAGGCTCGAAGAGAAGTATCCCGTCGTGGTCAGCGCCGGCGCTGCCAGCACCGTGGAACCCGCCGCGGCCGTGGCCGCAATGTCCGTCAGATTGCCGTAGAGGTTGCTGTTGGTGGTCTCGCCGGGATAGACCGTCTCGTGTGCAAAGCCCAGCACGCCGAAGACTTCGAAGTGTCCCCAGCCTGGATCGAGGGCCACCTTGGCGAGGATGTCGGGAGCCTTGTTGAACGAGATGTTGGTCACGTTGGCGCACGAGTTGACGGTCTTGTACACCGGAACCGCAACGTCGATGGTATTTCCGGCCGAGTCGGTCTCCGCCTGGTTGGTGTAGTTGACCACCGAGGTCGAAGGCGAGCAGGCGCTGATCGTGGCGTTGTAGTTGCCTCCGTTAGCCCCGGCGCTGCCCAGAACGGCGTAGGGCGTATTGCCGGCCAGCGAGGCGGAGTAGAGCAGTTGAGGATTCTCGAACGCGACGCCGACTGCGGCATGGTCGAAGCTCTTCACCACGCGGAAGCCGTACTGGCGCGCCCATGCGAAGCCCGCAACGTAATTCGGGTCGATGGTCAGCGGGGTCAGAACGTCGCCCGAGTCGTTGGAGATGCCCTTCTTGGTTTCGGTGGCAAGCGACCACATCTGTCCGCCGGCGAACTTCCAGTGGTCGTTGGTCTCGGCCGAGCCCCAGATGACGCGCTGGCGAAGAACATAACTGTTGGACTGGTTATTGTTCGAGGAGGTGCCGGTGCCCAGCCAGTCAGCTTCGTAGTAGCCGCGCAGCGTGCCCCAGCTGGTTTTCCCTTCCGCCAGCAGCGAGACGCGCGACTGGCGCGCGCTGCCGTAGAACTCGCTCAGCGAATAGGCGTCGGCGCCCTCGTAAGGCAGGGAACTGAAAGCGGTGGGAATATCGCCGCCGGTGGCCTTGGTGCGGAACACAGTCTCAGCCGCGGTGAAGCCTCCGGGAGTAATGCCGATGCCCTTGTAGTGCAGCACGCCGGGACTGTCGATGGCCTTCCGCAAGCTGGCAGTCGAGTCGGAGATCGTCGTGGCCAGCGAGGCCTGATTGCCTTTCAGGTCGGTGACAGTCGATTGCAGCGAGTTCACGGCCGTCGCGTTCTCAACCACAGCCTGATTTTCCGTGGCTGCCGCGGCTTCCGCCTTGGCCGCCGAGGCTTGCGCATCGGCAGCGGCCTGCTGGGCCTTTTTCAATTCTTCGTCCTTGCTGGCAAGGTCCGATTTGAGGCCGTTGATCTGCCCCTCCAACTCATCTTTCAGGGCTTGGATCTGTTCCTCCACCGTGGGCGGCGGAGGCGTCTTGGGCTTGGCGGTCCTTTTGGTGACGGGATGTTTCTTCGCCGGTGGGTTCTCATCGCTGGCATGGGCAGATAGCGCAATCAGGCCAACCGCCAGAATTGCCGCGGCAGCAGTCTTCAGCTTGAAGTTCATTGGGCCTCTCATCTTCCTCTCGGATCGAATTGGATCGTGGCAGCGCATGCCGGGGATGCGAGCGCCGATTTCTCCCGCACTGCGAACAGTTGAATGATGATGCCGGATTGTGTTTCTTTCCTCATGCGGAAGGCACGTGGAAGCCCGCGGACAAGCCTCGTGCAGGCGCAGCGATCCAGGGTTGCTTCCGCTCACTACACTCGCAGAAGCGTGTTAAGATTTGACGAATTCACGCATTTTTAACATGAAGTTACGGGCTGGATTCACGAGGCCGTACTCGATATATATTCTAGGAATTCTTCACATAAACTCTGGTTGCCGTTTCATAGCCCGGTCGTGTCAGGGCACGACTTCAGTCGTGCCGTAAACAGCACAAGAAACGCCGGATCTTAGGCAGTGTCTGATGATGACCGAACCAGGCGGTTTTGTAACAGGGCATGACTTCAGTCATGCCGAAGTCTCAGCAAGAAATACATGGGCTTCAGCCCCTGCCGGGTGCCCTAGGTCTCGATTTTGAGACCTGGGAGACCACGAATCTCAACGCCCAACCGCCAGCCAGTAATTAAATTGCCACCCGCGAAGGAAGCTCCGTGGGTCCGTCTTTGCCCGCGGCCCAATTGGTCTCAGAAGATCCAGCGCGCCGTGAGAATGAGCGCGTGGTTATAGGTGTGGAAGTGGCTGGTAGCGATCTGCATGCCGCCGCCGAAGGCCAGGCCGGGCCGGGATTTGGGGTCATCGGGGTGCAGGCCGCATTTGCCGATGATGATGCCGGGAGTTAGGAACTCCTGCTTCTTGCCGTCGTTGCTGCCGCCTTTGTAGAAGGTGGCATTGCTCTCCAACTCCGGCCAGAATAGCTTGCCCAGCTTGTATTGCGCGGCGGTGTTCCACAGCACGGGCCGCCCCGCGGTGTTGGTGGCGGGACTCCCTGTGGGCAATGTCGCCCCGATGGTCGAGACCACATCCAGGTTGCCGAAGCCCTTGCCCCCGCCCAGGTTGGGCTGCACGCTGGCGTTGGTGGAACCGTTCTTGGCCTGCCCGGTGGGCACGGTAGTCAATGCCCAGAAGCTCAGGTCGTAGTTGCCGTGCTTCGCGTTGCCGCTGGCCAGGCGGTATTTAGCCAGGAACGAGAAGTCGCCCCACCCGTCGACTGCCGTCGAGTTGTGCCGGATGTAGGGAGGCAGGTCGATGGCGATCTCGATATTCCCGCCCGGAATGAAGTTGATCCCCTTGCTGTTGTCGATGTTCCACGTGTCAGTGCGCGCCGGTGCAATCTGGCGGACGATGTCGGTGCGGACCACCTGGAACAGGCCGGTGTAGGTGGTGACCAGCGGGACGGCCCACTTAGGCTGTTTGCTCTGGGTCGCGTTGGTGCGCGCCGACCACCGGGCGTAGAAGCCCCCCGTTGCCGGGGCTGAAGATGTGACAGGAGCGTCCTGGGCGCACACGCCGGCACAGGCCAGCAGGAAAAGAAGGGAAAGGGGAAGAGTCTTCATGTCGGTTTCATGAGCATGAAGGGTCCATGCAGGGCTGGCAACGGTCCATGGGAGGAGGTTTTTCTCCACCCTCCGGATTAGGCAACTTCTGATTTAGCCACAGTTTTAAAAGGGCACGACTTTAGTTTAGTCGATCCTGAAAAGCCGATAAAACCCTTATAAAAGCTGATGAAATACGGTGTTGGGTGGTCTAGAATTCCTCTGAAGGCGTAACAAATGGCCTGGAAACTGAGGAAAAGCGATGCGACCCAAG
>Ga0302320_10001322_pt1 | contig 59464 bp, 54 predicted proteins | sample Bog_T0_3_FD_202130 | JGI IMG/M metagenome (GOLD analysis project Ga0302320, IMG submission 202130) | Peat permafrost microbial communities from Stordalen Mire near Abisko, Sweden - Bog_T0_3 | ecosystem: Environmental > Terrestrial > Soil > Wetlands > Peat | place: Sweden: Abisko, Stordalen Mire... | reverse complement strand
GGCTGAAGGCGCACGCTTGGAAAGCGTGTTTAGGGGAAACTCTAACGTGGGTTCGAATCCCACTCTCTCCGCCAGTTTTTCAACAACTTAGAAGCGCTTGCAATCAGTTTGCAATCACTTTACGGCGAAGAGCCATGCCTACCACTTTGGAATGCGCCACCGCCATTTCATCCGTAACGACATCTCCGTAAATATTAAGTGTCGTGCGGATGTCACTGTGCCGCATCAGTTTCTGCTGGACCGCGATTGCTGTGCCGGCCGCATCGAGCCATGATCGGTAACTGTGGCGCAAGGAATGTGTGCCTAGGCTTCCGATACCGGCTTTTGTGGCTGCCTTCTGGAACATCTGCCAGACCCAGGGATACGATACCGGCAACCGGCCGAGCTGCACCGCGCTGCCAAACATCCAGTCTTCATTTAAGGAAAACGGGGCGTTCTGTCTCCAGGTCTTGAGCACTTCCAGCATTTCCGGGTCGATGGACATGAGTTTGCCCGAGTAGATGGTCTTAACGTCATCCACCTGCTGCCGGACAATCGCCCGTTCGACGCGAAGCTTCGCTCCGAGCCAGTCCACGTCCGACCACTTCAAGGCGAGACATTCGCTGATGCGCAGGCCAAAGCAAACGCAGACCAATGCAATCGTGCGGAAGGGCTCCTCGAAATTCTCCAGCAGAAGTTGGAACTCCTCCACCGTCAGACTGCGAGGCTTGCGCATTCGCCGGGTTGCCCCTTTGATTGATACCAGTTCCATCGGGTTACGTTGCGTTGGCGCGTCACCGCGCCACATGGCATAGTCCCACATGGCGTGGATGAGGCCACGTACGTGAACCCTGCTCTTGGGCGAGAGGGGCAGGGTGTCGAGCCACAATTCGACGGGACGGGCTTGCAAGTCTGTAAGCGGACAATTCCGCCAGCGCGGGAGTATGTGGTTGTTCAGCCAGGCCTCATAGCCCCGCCGTGTGCTGAGGCGTCGGGGCATCTTTTCGATACGGTACTGGGCGACGATGCTGTTCACTGTGATGATCGGGTTGCTGTTTACCGGGTTTTCCACCAAACGCCTGAATGGTTCGGCCGCCCGCCACGCTGATGTCTTCGTGGGGAATTCGCGTGCCGAGCCGATGAACCTCGTGCGTCGATGGCCATTCTCACACCAGAGAAAATTCCAGGATCTGCGACGCTTGTCGAAGACCACACTACCTTGTTGTAGCCGTGCTCGTTTCATGTGCTCCTTTCGGCTGCGAGCACGGACGGCTGCGTGGATCATAGCGCAGGCGTCACAGTTTTTGGATCACTGTTTTCTCGCAATCGCAGATGCGAGCTCGGAGAGCCGGAACACCCAGATTGTTCGCTTCATTCCCATGCCCAGGGCATAGGCACCGGCGATGCCCCTGCGCGCGAGTGCGAGCAGGTGGCGGCGCTTGATGGACAGAAACTGCGCGGCTTCTTCAGCCGATACAAAGGGTTCCGGGGTCATTGGTGGCCTCCCAAATCTTGCATGCCCTCTAGTGAACACTGTTTCCAGTTGGGTAACTACCAGGGGCTTGCACAAACGCACGCTCGGTGATGCACGACTGCACTGGTTGACGGATTGACAGTGGCGCACCCGCGTGATTAGTTGGGACCGAGAAAATCTGCGATGAGCGGTAAATGCGGTACTACCCGAGAAATGAGGCAGAATCCGACGAACTGGAAACATTCTTTCTGCGAGTTGCAAGAAAGAATGGTCTTAATCTGCGCCTGAAGAACTCTCCGCATGCCTTTGTACTGAAGTGGCTCGGCGAAGTCCTAGAGCGGGATGACACCTGGATGGAGGTGGAGATCAACTGCTCCAATAAGGCGGTCCGGCTGGATCGTTACTGCGGAGCCGGTGAGTTGCACGAAATACTCGAGAAGATGGGAGTGCCGCACGAGTACCACAAGCAGGGCCGCGAGGAAGAGCTGAGCATGAATATACCTGTCGCGAGGAAGCATCTTGAGGCAGCCTTCGATACACTCCATCACAGGAATACGGAGGGAAAGAGTAAGCGGCAGCGGCCACTTGGCGGTCACAAACAAGCAGACGCATCTCATTCTCGATCCTGAGCGAGTTTCTTTCTCCGACGGGAGACAGTACTGGCATCTCTGCCGTATATCCTAGCCAGTTCCTTTTTTGGCACACGCGCTTCCGCGTTGGCTCTTAGCCATTTTTCGAATGACTTCGTTCTGTCCATGATGCTCTGGATTACTTCGCCTGTGCTGTCGAAGATCGGGTACTCGTATTCCAGCTGGAACGGAATTTGCGTCGTGACGACCTTCTTTGCCAAGTGGTGCAGGTAATGATTATCGACAAATTGGCTGAGCAAAGACCACTGGCTGAGATAGTGTCTTGCTGCAGGGTAATCTTTTGTTGAGGAGTAAATCTGTGCAAGGAGAACGTAACACTGCGCTTCAAGAACTGGATCGGGAATGCGGTATCCGGACAGCGCCTCACTGCTTGCTAGGGGAAGAATCTCCGCCAAGGCTTTCTTGACCGTATCGCGGGCAGTATCAAAATCTCCCTGGGCGATGTAAACGGTCGCTTCCATGATGAGAACCGCGCGTTGACGGTGATGCTGGATGCCCTTTAGAAGAGCTACTCTTAACTCCCTAAGTTTAGCGTCTGCCGCATCGATGTCGCCCTTGACGATCAGAAGACGGATGTGGTGAAGGTCGTAGCGCTGCTGGGCCTTTGCATTTGATGACTCTCCGACCTTTCCCAGCCAGTGCTGCGCCTGCTTGACGTTGTATTGTCGGTCTCCCTGATCGCTGCCGAACTCGGCCAAGTCTAGATAGCCGCGAACAAGTTCAAAAGCGCAACGCTGCCGAGTGAGATCGTGGATTCCGCTGGCCTCCGACCACCGGTTAGACAACTCGTCAAGTGAGCTTTGATAGCCGGGGTCATCATAGGCAGTCCTTCTGCGGACGACCATCCATAATAATGAATCGACCCACAGCCCTATCGTCTCCTGCCTGTTGTGCGCCATACAGCTCTGGGCAGTGCAGAGGTGCTGTTCAGCGCGCAGGAGTTGGCCTTGTTGAAATGCAATCCACCCTAGGCCAGAGAGAACGCGCGCGCTAAAAAGGTCCTTGTAATCGAGTTCGTATTGTTTTTGCTGCTCGGTTATGTCAGCACGCTTGATTTCCCTCGCGACCCGTTCGTAGGTGTACATCTGCGCCGCGAGCATTCGTCGCTCTGCCTCGACGAATCCACGATTGACCCGGTAACAAAGTCCAATGAAGTAGTTGCACAGCGCAAGGGTCCCGTAGGGACAGTAGTCGGGTGCCTTAAGCTCCGAAAGAATGATGCTTTCGATGGAGCGAAAGAGATTCAGTGCTTCCTTGTGCTGAGCGGTGACACGGTAGTGGTGGTAGAAAACGTAATGAAGCAACGCCCAGATTTTTTGACGAAGCAATTCACGATTGCCGCTGGGCTCTAGCGGCTGGTCCACGCTCCACACATCCAGCCGGGGTTTTAGCCGCTTCCAGACAGGTTCAAGAACTCGGGCTGACTCCAAGTGAGTACCGCGCTGTTGATAGTATTCCGCCTCCAGTGTGACCAAACGAAGTCGATCTGTCTCGCTCAGCGCACGATTCGTTGTCACTTCCTTCTTTAGGGCCGAAATCGTGTCCGCAATCTGTTTCTTCTGCTTCGTAAGGACGGAGACAGTGTGGGCGACACGCTCCTTCTGATCCGGCACTATCCCGGCCCTATCTAGAGGGAACCCAACGCGAATCATCCGCATGAGGTCGCGAAGGCAGGCTTGCGCATCCTCGTATTTCACTTCGCCGACTCTCAAGCTCACAAGAAAACCTCAGGAAAAACGGCGCTTCAGCATACCGTGCATTCTTGCACGCTCACAAGCGCAAAAGCGCACTGCGGATCTTCCCGAAGGGCATTCCAAAATGCAAAACTCGCCTCATGTTAGAGCACAAAAACACACGACCCGCTGAAAGGAGCGACGGAAATGGAAATACTAGACCTGTTAGCACTCGCGTTGCACCTGGTTCGCATCCTGTTTCGAACCGACAACTGAATAGGACCAGACCTGATGGCCGCACCGCGCGCGCGGTGCGGCCATTCCAGTTTTTGAAGCGCCATTCGCAAATTCAAGGAGGGACACAGTGAAGCTATCTGACTCTCAACAAGACACGGGGAAGCAACGGAAGGTATTCAAGGTCGCAGGGGCCGTGCTGGTTGCACTCTGGCTGGTTTCGCATCTTCCACATAGCCCGCAAGTACGCCCAGTAATGGCGGAAAAAAAATCCGCCCCTTTGGTCGCAACGCCGCCCCCTGCCACTCCAGCGGTGGCGGTCGCTCCGGCTGCCGTTGCCGTCGTCGCTTCGGCTCCGCTCGCGGCTACGCCCGCTGCTGCGCCTGACCCGCTTTTGAACGTTAGCAAAACATTTGTAGGCACGTGGATGGGACGGGCGACCGTGGGTCAAGCGCCCCACGCTCGCGGGTGTGACCTGTCGATGGAAGTAAAGCGGCAGGACAAAGACAAGGAGGCTGAGCCATTCAATGTCTTCCTCACGCTCAACTGCCTGTATGGAAGCGGTTATCACGCGCGGCGGGACATTGCCTCGGCAGTGCTCGGGGGAGTTGGCCAGGACGGTGTTGTTCCCTCCATCAATTTTGACACGGTCATCAATAACGTGGGCGTAAAAGAGTCGGAGTTTTCGTGTGAGGTGCGCTCAATGAAGCTGACGAGCTTCGGTAACGAGAGGATCTCGGCGGCGTGGCAAGAGAGCGGAAGTGAATGGTGTCACGGAGGCGAAGTGGTGATGCTTCGCCGCAGATTTTACTGAGTTATAAAACTTCAAAAACAAAAGGGGGAGTTATGCGGGTAACAAAGCGCGTCGCCGGTGCCTTACTGCTGCTGTACATGGTGCGGGCGGCGGGGGCGCAGTGTCAGGGCAAGAACGGGTTTGCTCTTGCCGTGTGTCAGGCAAAAGCGGCAAGGGCGGCAATGAACACGAAGGGGGGCGGCAATGCGGTTGCGCCTTCTCAGGAAGTTAACAACAAGCCTCCGGCGTTAACTACATCGTGGGCCGTGGATGCGATCCACTCGGACACTCTGCCGTCCACGGTCGAGCTTACCGGGCCGTTCCGGGATTTACGAACGCTGGATAGAGCCGATGACGGCGCGTTCATCCTCAAACCGGGAATCTTCGAGGTAACGCTTGAGGGGTATTCGCTGGAGAAGGTCATCGGCGGCGACATAGCAGGAACTGGTTTTTTCCCCGCCCCGGTAAAAGGACGACGGGCGGCGGCGATTGTTTCGGTGCTAAAACTGGCGGAGCTCCATCCCGATGTCAGCCAAGCTGAAATTGCCGCCTTGCTGACCGCCATTGTTGCGGATACGAACCTGGAGAACATGCCGCCCGCTGTCCAGAAGACAGCGGCGGAAATTCTGCCGCCTGACATACGCGCGCAATTGCAAGGGCCACCGGACGCAAGGCGGGCGCAAAACCAGCGGACAAGTCCGGTTCCTGTCTCGGTCAGTACGGCTCCGAGTGCGGGGCTGAATCTGGCCTTCGGGCGCGGCAGCTGGGTCAGGATGCAGGGCGAGTGGTTCTTGCGAATCCTGCCGGACGGCTACTCGAAAATCCGCCTGCAGCTCATCGTGCCGTACCCGGCACTGACGCCGGAGAAAACCCCGCTGATCTTTGACCCGGTTTCATTCCTGGCCGTTTCTCCTGCGGGGGTCCGTCTGGGAATGACGTTGCGGTCTGCACGATGAGATGAAGTGAATTGCGGGCGCGCTTGATTTTCGTGGCGCGCCCGAGAAGGGGAGAAAACAATGGGACTGATTGCAGATTTCCTGGGCGGAAAAAGAAACGGGACACGTCCGCCTCGCGTGCCATCCGTAGGAGCAATGGTTGGCGGCCGTGACCCGTGGGATCTCGACTGGCCGCTCTTTCAGTGGTCGCCCTGGGATGTTTTCACGCTCAGGAACGCGCTTGAGTCCGTGGCGATATTCGGGGAGCTGGGAGCGGCGAAGACGACAGGCTCAGGCGCATGGCTTTTGCTCAAGTACCTGGAAATCGGCATGGGCGGCCTTGTCTGTTGTGTGAAGCCCGGCGACCGTGAACTCATCGAGGCTTACGCAAAAAAGACGGGCAGGGCGGATTCATTGATCATCGTTTCCCCCGGTAATAAATGGCGCTGCAATCTCATCAGGTACGCACAGAAGCGGCCAACCGGCGGAAAAGGGTCGCGGGTCGAACAGATTGTGTCGTTACTCATGACCATAGTGGAAGCGGCGGAGCGGGGCGAGCGGGCCAGCGCAGGGCAGGGGGATAAATTCTGGCAGCGTTCTTTGCGGCAAATCTTAAGAAATGGAATCGAGATCTGCATCGCCGCGCGCGGCGAAGTCACGATGTCGATGCTGCATGAGGCGATCACCTCGGCTCCGCGCAGCCATGCGGAAGTGCATAACGAGCAGTGGCAGAAGGATTCGCTCTGTTACCGGTTGATAGAAGAGGCGGAGGCCCGCTCGCGCAGCGAGCGCGAGCAAAGCGACTTCGAACTCGCGGCGAAATATTTCCTGCGGGAATTTCCGGATATGCCCAATGACACGCGCGGCTCGATTCTCGCCACTTACGGCGTGATGGCCGATGTCCTGCTGCGCGGGCACATGGCGGACTTGTTCGATGGCGAGACGAACTTTGTCCCCGAACTCTCCTTTGAGGGCGCGATTATCGTTTTGGATCTGCCTATCAAGGTCTATGGACAGGCAGGGGTTTATGTCCAATCAGCATTTACCTATCTATGGCAGATCGCAGCTGAGCAGCGCGATGTCAAAGCAAACCCCCGCCCAATCCTATTTCACTGCGACGAGGCCCACTCTATGGTCGGAGACTACACTTCTGAATTTTTGGCAACCGCCCGCAGCGCACGGGTGGCAACGATCCTGATCTCCCAAAATCGACCCAATTACCTCGCCGCTATGGGCGGCGAAGCCGGACGCCATCGAGTCGATGCGTTCCTGGGCAACATGGGCACGGTCATTGCGCACGCCAATGGTTGCGTCGAGACAAATAAGTGGTTGTCCGAAAAAATTTCCGACGAAATCCAAATCCGGACCAACTTTCACAGCAGCCGTGAGCAGGCAGGGCAAGGCACGGGGGGCGGGACTGAATCTGCTGGCCGCAAGGTGCTCCCTTCCGAATTCACGATGCTGAAAAAAGGCGGGCCGCAGAACGGATTCATGACGGACGCGATTGTCTATCAGACCGGGGCCAGTTTTATCGCCAATGAGGGGCAGCCATACCTGCGCACGACATTTGCGCAGCAGATTCCCGGCGTGACCATGAAGGAACGCAAGTAAGAGCTTTTTGGGAAGCACGGCGGGGCGGTTACAGGATTTTTTACAGGCAGCAGTCAGGACGCCAGGGAGGGCGTCAGTCATGAGGCTGATGAGGGAGTCGAGGGGAGTATTCGGGGGAACGGATATCTGGAGAAAATACGAGTGGGCGCTGGGATTGCTGAGCCTTATCAGCTCGTGCTTCGCGGTAAGCGTGATTCCATTTTTGAGAAAGGACATGGGAGAGCGGTATTTCGGCTGGCTGAATATCTTCTTTGGCTACACCGTGGTCGCCAATTTCATGTTCCTGGGCACCATTCTGTCTATGGCGCTCGGGTTCGTCGGACACCCGCTTTCCTTGTCGCCGCAGCTGATGATGCTGTTCTGGCTGTCGTTTATCGGGGCAAGCATCTACCACCGGCGCGAGATCACCCGCAAGAACAACGCCGGAATCGAGTGGCACAGCATGTATATCGGTACATCGCTGCTGCCAGTGCCTTTCAGTGCGGAGAAGATCCACAAGTTCATTGAGCCTGGGCTGGTGTTTGCGGCGGGGTATTTTCTTTGTAGCTTCTCCGGCCAGGTGGGACTCTGGCTGATCCTTGCTGCGGGTGGATTGTTCGTCAATAACCACATCGTCTATTACAACGAGCGCCAGACGATCCTCGATTATCGCGACGCGCAGATTGAAGCCAAGTATTTCAGTGCGGCGCTGAGCGGAAAACCGGCACGGGAAACCGCAGGGTTTGTCGTCGCGGAGTCCAGCATCAAGCTCATCGGACAGGACGCAAGACTGCAAACCGCGTTCGCCAATCTCTCCACTGAACTGAAAACCCTGATTGATTCTCCGCCGGATTTTGGCAGCGGAAGTATCGCTTAAGAGGTGATGTATGTCAGCAGCAGAGAAGTACGGAAAGTCCGTCGAGTCGCTGTCCCCGGAAACATTGCAGCAGGCACGCTCCGCGGGACAGTCGCTCGCCGACAAAGGCGTTGTCCACGAATCGTCGCTGGGCTCGGGCGCACCGGCCCCGACCCCGGCGATGAAATACAGCGGCGGCAGTGAATCGCTCCAGCGGGAAATAAAGCCTCCGTCGCAGTCACGGTAATAAGGCATCAGTCGTGAAGCGCTTGCATGGAACCCCGGACACCGTCCACGGGTGACATTGGGTCACTCCTGGCGACCATCACGAGCGCTTCACGCTGATTAAGTGAATATCGATAGGCCTTCTAACACTAGCGGTTGACAAGATCGCAGGACTGATCCACTACATGTTGTGAATCCACGTCAGATGGAGAAAGCCAGTAAGTGCTGTTCATTACGCCAGCGACCAACGCGAAAGAAGCCAAGGATTATTTCACGCGGCACATGTCCACGTCGGACTATTACCTGCGTGACGCCACCGAGATCGCTGGCGAATGGCATGGCCTCGGGTCCGAGCTGCTCGGGTTATCGGGAACGATCGACAAGGAGAGTTATTTCAAGCTCTGCGACAACATTAACCCCAAGACGGACGAGCCACTCACTCCACGCACTAAATCGGAGAGGCGCGTTCTCTACGATTTCACCTTCGATGCGCCGAAGTCGGTGACGCTGGCCTACGAGCTGGGACGCGACGAGCGCATCATGGATGCCTTCCAGGGAGCATACAAAGACACGATGTCCGATATTGAAGGGGCCATGATGGCGCGCGTGCGCACGAACGGGCGCAGCGGAGACAGGGCTACCGCCAATATGATCTGGGGCGAATTCATACATAGAACAACGCGTCCTGTGGAGGGCCTGCCGGACCCCCACCTGCACTGCCACGCTGTCGTCTTCAATGCGACTTGGGACCCGGAAGAGGAAAAATTCAAGGCCGCGCAGTTCGGCGGTATTGTGCGCGACCGGGGTCACTATCAGGCCGTTTTCCACAGCAGGTTCGCAGAGCGCCTTGCGGATCTCGGCTATGGCATAGAGCGCGACGGAAAAAGCTTCAGGCTCGGAGGTATCGATCGCGAGACGGTGAAGAAATTCTCGCGGCGAACGGACATCATCGAGGCAGAGGCGAAGCGCCTGGGGATAACCAACCCGGATACCAAGGACAAGCTTGGCAGGCGAACGCGCGAGCAAAAGAACGAGCATGAATTACCGCTCTCCGAGCTGCGCAAGCAGTGGAAGGCTCGGCTGTCGGACGACGAGGACGAAGCGATTAGAGGTGCACGGAGCGGGCAGAAAACAACCACCCTGGCTGCGGGACCGGCAATGGATTACGCCGTGTCCCATGTCTTCGTGCGCGAATCCGCGATTCCTGAAAAGAAACTCCTGGAGGCCGCCCTCATACAAAGTGTCGGTGCGGCAAGCGTGAACGACATCCGGCGTGAATCCTTGCGCGAGGGGATTCTCCACCAGATCCGGGGAGGGCTGCGTTATGTCACGACGAAGGACGTGCTGCGCGAGGAGGTGGCGATATCCGCTTTCGTGCGCGAAGGGCGCGGCAGGAAGTACAAGCTGGGCGGGGAGGGCGCGTTGCCCGCGCTGGACCCGAAGTTAAGCAAGGAACAGCGCGAGGCCGCGCTCGTGATTCTAAACTCGCGCGACATCGTGACGGGATTGCGCGGCAAGGCGGGAACCGGCAAGACCACCATGATCAAGACGACCGTCGAGGCAATCGAAGCCTCGGGCAAGAGGGTCTTTCCCTTCGCGCCATCGGTGGATGCCGTAAACACACTGCGCAAGGAGGGCTTTGCCAATGCCGATACGGTAGAGCGGCTGTTGGTTGATCCGCAAATGCAGAAGCAGGTCAAGGGCCAGGTGCTCTTGGTGGATGAGGCGGGGCTGCTCTCGGCCCCGGACATGAAGCGGCTGTTTGATGTAGCCAAGGAGCAGGACGCGAGAGTTGTGCTCGCGGGAGACTCTGGTCAACACAAATCCGTGAAGCGTGGCGATGCACTCAGAATCTTAGAAAAGAATGCCGGAATGAAAACCGCCCAGCTCTCGGAAATCCGCCGACAGAGCGATTTGAGCTACCGCAAGGCGATCAAGGCTATCAGCGAGGGTGACACGGTCGGAAGAGATGGCAGGACGAGGCTTGAGGCGGGAATGGAGATGCTCGACAAGATGGGTGCGATTGTCGAGTTGGAAGGCGATGAACGATACAAGGCCATCGCCGGAGACTACCTGGCCATCACGTCCACGAAGAAGCGTGATGGGGAATTTATGACCTCATTGGTGGTTTCTCCGACGCACCGGGAAGCGGACCGCGTCACAGGAACCATTCGCGATGCCCTCAAGGCAGCCGAGAAGGTCAGCGGTAAGGAGCGGCAATTCCTTTCCCTGAAGCCCCTTAATCTCACCGAGGCGCAGCTCGGTGATTTCGGCGAATATCAGCCCGGCTCCGTGGTCCAGTTTCACCAGAATGCCAAGGGGTTCGGGCGAGGAGAGCGCGTTACTGTCGTCGAGGCAAAGGGGGGCAGGGTAAGCATCAAGCGAGCCGATGGCCGCGCCGATACCCTGCCGTTGCAGGAAGCAAAGAAATTCCAGCTCTATGCCCCTGAGCAGGTGGCGCTCGCCACAGGCGATAGAGTGCGCATCACCATGAACGGATTGATACCCAAAGCGCGACGCGGGTTGCTGGGCGATGGCAAGGACAGGCTCGATAACGGGACGATTTATCAGGTGGAAGGCTTCACGAGGCAGGGAGATATCAAGCTGGGTAACGGCTTCGTTGTGCCGAAGAATTACGGCGGCATCACGCATGGTTATGTCGTGACCTCGAACGCTTCCCAGAGCAAGACGGTGGACATCCCGATTGTGGCGCTCGGCTCCGAGTCGTTCGCGACGGCGAACCGGGAGCAGATCTATGTCAGCCTGAGCAGAGGCCGCGAGGCGGTGCGGGTTTATACCGACGACAAGGAAGCGATGATGGACGCGATTAAAAGGAGTTCCGCTCGCCTGTCCGCCACTGAATTGATGCAGGGTGAAGAGGCCATGCCCGCACGCAAACCGGGTGTCATTCGCCGGGCATTCGAGCGAATCCAGGTTGCCCATCGCTCCTATAAGCAAAAGCTCGCGCGACTCGTCGCATGGGATGCAGTCCACAAACAACAAGGGGAGGGCAGGAGCCTTGGAAGATAGCGATATTAAGGTACGGCCCACGGCCGCTAAAAGGTTCTTGCAGCAAACCCAGCCGCGCCATGAGCCCGAGGTGGAGGAGGCCCGCGAAAGCTTCCAGCATGGGCGTGCCAACAGCCGCGAGTCCATCATGCTTGACGTGAAGATGAAGGACGGCTCGATAGAAAGCTTCCCCTATAACTGGCTTAAGCGGGTCAGGTATTCGCCCGGCGACACGCTGGTCCTGCGCTTCGACGAGGACGAGGTCAGCATCAAGGGACGCAACCTCGCCCACCTGCGCGATGCCGTCTCCGAGCACCGGGCGCGGTCCATACAGGAAGGCGAGGTAAGCGAGCAGGGGCTGAAGCCGGAAGACGCGGCACATATCACTCGCATTGAGATTACGGAGGGAGAAAGCTAATGACGCAGGAAACGGTAAAAGCGTTGTCGGATACAGACCTTTCACAAGTAATTACCTGGGCGCAAGAGGAAATCAAAACGAGAACCGAGCGCCGCAAGCAGGAGGCCATCGCAAAGATTAAAGCGCTGGCATCACAGGTCGGCGTTTCGGTTTCGATAGCGGGCGTCCGTGGCAGGCCGGCCAGAATAAAACCGGTCGCCAAGCCGGCGAAGGCGGCATTGTAGGCAAGCCTGATTTAGCTGCACGTGCTGTTACGGGGTGACCCGTTTGTCGGTGTGCTCGAAGACGATTGTCCATCCTTCGCAAAGGCAAAGGCACTCCAAGGAACACAGCCTAAGTCTCCGGAGAATGGTAGACTGCCGGGCATGGGCGACCAAGAGAACAAGCGACCCAGGTGGAAGTGGGATTTATTCGGCTTGGCACTCACCGTTATCTTGAGCGCCGTCTCCTTACTCAAGGTAGAAGTTCCACGGTTTGCATTTCTCACGTTGCTGGCCGGGTGCTGTGTATTGACCTGGGTAATATGGGACGCGACTTCACGACTGCGGGGACCATTTCGAGTAGGGATTGCCTGTATCGTGCTGTTGATCTCCGTTTGTGTGAGTTGGCAGACCTTTCTTTTGAGAAGACCCGACAAGCCAGCTGTAATCCAGCCCGTCCTTACGTATAAGGTTCCACCAAAAGAGCCGGGCATTCAACCCATTCAACCGCCAAAGCAGGCTGTATCGCAGGAAGTAACGGTCGTCCTTTATAACGATGCAAATGATCCGCAATTCTCCGTCGATGGCAAGCCCGCGAGCCCGGCACGGTACTCCTCGGGATTCGCAACCCTCCGACTTCCGGAAGGCACCCATATTGTTCACGCTGAGTATTCGACCCGCACCTGTTCCGCGACCGTCACTGTCCGCTCAGGGAAACGGGCCCGGTCCCGGCAAACTGTAGTCTGAAGAAAGTGGGAGGCATGTGATGAGTCCAGGCTGCCATCGATTCGGGCAAGCGCTATGCGCACTATTTCTGATGCTGGAATCCTGCCTGGCCCAATCGGCCCCGGCGATGCCATCGGCCCGGTCGTCACTGGCCACGCAGATGGCGACTTATGTCCTCGATGTTGACACCAACATTAAAGGTGAATTCGGCCTGGTTGCGCCTCAGCTTACGGAGGCTCTGCAAACGGCATTTTCAGAGAAACGCGACGTGTTCAAGATTCTGGAACGGCGGCACCTGGATCAGCTGGTAAAGGCGAATCAGCTTGAAAAAGACCTGCAGGCGATTTCGCACGGAGAGCCCGCGTCCCCACAGTTCGTTCGCCAGGTGCGAGCCGACGGATTCATTCGCGGCGAGTTAATAGACGGCCCTGACGGAGTGGTGCTGACGGTGACCCTGGTCAACCTGAACTCTGAGGTGATGTGGGAGGGGCAGGCTAAAGAGTCTCGCGCCGGTTGGCTATTGCACGACACCCAGACAAAGGACGCCGCGAAGCTGGCGGGGGAGGCTGAGGTGCATTTCAGGCCGTCCAATCCGAGTCGAGACATGCACGGCCAACCGCCCGCTTCTCCAGTTAGCCAACAAGTCCCAACCCAGTCATCCATTCCGGCGACAGCTCAAGAGCCTTCGCTTCAACCTGGCACTTTCGTCACGGGATCTTATCGTCTCAATGCCAGCGGATTTAGGAAAGATGGCAGTCATATTACCCTTTCCCTCACGGCCCAGTCATTGTCCGACAAACCTTTTCGGTTTGTCGTTCTTACGATCTCCTGTTATCTGTTGGACGAAAATGGAAATCGCTGGAACCAGGAGAATCCCGATTCGGCAGGCTTCGCTTGGAGCGGGGTCGAAATTGATCCTGGGATGAAGATCAAGAGCAATTTTTCGTTCGTCGCGAAAGACACCGATGGAGGAACTCAATACAGCTTGATCTGTCCTGAATCCAGTCCTCAACAGGGCAGGAGAATCACGATTCAGGGAATACCATCCCGTTGACTTTACCTGAGCAGCGAACGATGCGAGTAACGCTTCTTACCGGATAGCACCCGTCAATTCTGCTGTATCAATTCGTACCTTGTGTTCGACAATTCCTTCTGTCTGGTACCGGGCCCTGGCATGACCGTGATATTTGTGCACGGGCACCTGTTGCCAGTGAAGCACAAGTCAGGGCACCGATTTTCGCACCACATCTGGAAGCGCATTTTTTGGGTTTTCTAAACCTAAGCTGTGCATAGGGGATGGGTCTATACGCTTAATTGCTTCTATTTGTTGTGGGGTAGCTGTGGGGAATGCCCCTAGATTTAGTAGCAGGGCAATGGCATGACAGGAACACGGGGGCGGCGGTGTTGCCATGCATTGTTTTCGCTGTTACGGTGCAGGCGATAACAAAGTAGGGACGTTATGGATAAAAGGGCAGAACCGAAAGAAGCGAAGAAAATAATGCAAAAGAAACCCTTTCTTCGCCGGACATTTCTCAGCACGTTTGTGTTTTGGGCTGTTGCCGTCACGTTAGATGCTGTGTGTTGTGTGACTTACGAACTGTCGCACCCCATTCCTGACTTATATGCCAATCACATTAGCTTCCAGTTAATGGTATTTGCCATATTCCAACTGCCTTTTTGGATTATTGGTCTTCTTATAGTGCTTGCAATTCGTAGCAGGAACTAGCGCAATTACCTGCGAAAAATAGCCGGATGCATGACGAAGCACCCGGCTGAAAAAATCAGACCGCTAATTGCTACGGCTTATTGAAAAGTATGAACTGTGGCGGAACAGCACCTCCTTTCGGGATGGAATATATTCCTAAGACCGGAACGTTACCGAACTCAGAAAGCGGGCCCAGCACATAGGGTGAAAACGTCGGCAGAATGGAGTCATTCAGATAGCTAGTATCAATTCCAGCCGCGTTGAATGCTCCCTCTATCGCCGTGACGCAATTGTGGGTAGTCTTTGAGTATTTGGTGGGGTCGGGGTCTTTGTAGTTGGCATTCAAGAAGCTAATCATCTTCTGTTCCTGTGCGGGTGTGGTATCGAGCACAATCACGGTTGTATCTCTGTTAAGAGTCTGACCTTGGAGATAGTCCGTTGTACTCGTTCCGAATTTGGTTCCATTGCCGTAACTATAGACACCGCTAAAACTGAAGGTCAGAGCACCGTGACCGAAGGGATTACCCGAACTGCCCACGCCGGATGTCGGGGGAAATGGCACAGGCGTTGGACCGCCAAGAATCACGGCTGTTGCAAGCCCGCTCCTGTCCGTAAACCCCAGCGGATTCCCATTGGCATAAGCAAACGTGTTAATTCCGCCACCCAGCCCTGTCGGGTCCGTCTCCAGATAGCGGCCAAGGTTGGGCATGTAGTCGCGGTTGAGGTTGTAGTTGAAACCCGTCTCAAGGTCAAAATACTGACCCGGATAACGCAGGTTCTGCGCGATGCCGGAAATGATCATCCCGGTCGTGCCGTAAGGGTCGTAGGTCGTGCTCCACTGCCCGGTTTGCGTGCTGTCGGTGACAAGCTGGGGCGTGCCTAGCCGGTCATCGTGGACGTAATAAAATACAGGCGTGGGCGGCCTGTGCAGACGCCCGGTGAACGGAACCATCACTATTATCGCCAGCGGCCTGCCGTCCGCATAGAGGTAATCGGTGATGGAACCGCCGTCATTTTCCTCCAGCAAACTGCTGTCCTGGCCGTAGCTGTAAAGGTTCGGGTCGCTGCCTGCATCGGTCTTGGCAAAGCGCTGCCCGAAGGCGTCATAGGTGAACGTCGCCGCTGTCGGTGAGCCAGTCACCGAAGCCAGACGGTTGGATACGTCATAGGCAAACGTCGCGGGCGTTGTCGTGCTCGCGGGCGGAATGCTCGTGATATTACCGTTGGCATTGGTCGCAACTGTTGTCGTGACACCCCCCGTCACATAACTTGCAAGCTGGTTGCTGGTGCCGGCCGTGGTGTAGGTCGTGAGGGTCCCGCCCAGATTAAACGTCTTGGTGTTTCCCGCTTTGTCATACGTCCATGCGTAGCTGCCGTAATTGCCCGGAGCGTTCGCGCTGGTGATGCGGTTTATTACGTCATAACCCAGCGTCTGGTTGTTGGCCGGGTTCACGCTGTCGTTGATGGTCGAGACGTTGTTGGCCGCGTCGTAGGTGTAGGAAAGGCCCATGAGGGTGTCAGAGAAGCTGTCCGTCTCCGTAATCCCCTGTGGCCGGTAATCAAGGTCAAAGCCCCAGCTTTCGGTAACGGCGTTGCCGTATGCAACTGCGTTGATGGGACCGAAGGGAAGATGGTTGATGGCGGCGACCGTCGTTGCAGCAAATGCGCCGTAAGGCAGAGACGCCACTTGGCTCAGATAACCCGCGCCGTCGTAGCTGTTCGTCACCATATTGCCGTCCGGGTAGTTGATGGAGGCAATGCGGCTGGCCGGGTCGTAGGTGTAAGCGGTGAAGTAAGTGTTGCCGCTGTTGATGCGCTGCTCGGTCAGCATATTGCCGCGCTCGTCATACGAACGGCTGAGGCTGCCTGCCGGGTCGGTGAGGCTGGTTAAGCGCCCTACGCCAAAACCAAAACCGCTGCCGGTCTGGTCATAGGTAAAGGCGACATTCTGCGTGCTGTCTGCCGGATAGGAACGGCTGACAATGCGGTCGAGCGCGTCATAGGCGTAGTTGGCGGTAACGGAAAGCGCGTCCACCTTCTGCGTCAGGTTGGCGTCACCGTCAAAGTGATAAACACTCCTGCCGGAATCCGGGCTGGTCTGCTGGATGGCGTCGCCGAATCCGTCATAGACGTATGCGGTCGCGTTGCTGTTGGGGTCGTTGATGCTTAAAGGGCGGTCATGCGCGTCATAGCTGAACGCCGTGACGCCCGTGTTCGCATCCGTGCTGGTGCTGAGGCGGTTGAGCGCGTCAAAGACTTGCGTCGTCTGGTGGGTCAGCGGGTCCTTGATGGTAAGCGCGTTGCCGTTCTTGTCGTAGCTGTAGGTCGTGGTCTGGCCGACACCTGCCACATCGGTCAGCATCCTTCCCAGCGCGTCGAATGTGGCCGAGTGCTGCCGGTCGAGATGGCTGGAAGAGTCGTAGGTGTTGATTTGTGTTTTGTCGCCCAGCGCGTCGAGCGTGTATTGCAGGCTATTGCTCAGCGCGTCGGTCACGCTGGTGACACGGTGCGCGGTGTCATAGACGTAACTGAGGAATGAGCCGTCAGGCAAAGTGGTTTTATTGAGTTCGCCTGTCGGGTCGATGGTGTAGCTCGTGGTGAGCGTTCCGCTGCCCGTCGTCACGGCGCTGCTGGTTAGCCGCTGGCGTGCGTCGTAGGTCAGCGTCGTGGTCACGCTGTTGGGGTCCACGATGGTAAGCGGTAATCCCCCACCCGTGTGAGATGTGATGTTCGTCGCATGGCTCAGCGGATCGGTGATGGAAGTTAGGGCGCCCGTGCCGTCATAGCCGTAATGGGTGGTGTTGCTGTTGGGCGTCTTTACCGAGGCCAGGAGAGAACTACTCCATGTGTTCGTCCATGTGCGCGTCTGCCCGTTCGTGGAATAGGGCGTGGTCGTCGTGGTCGTGTCGGTCAGGGTTTTGGTGAGCACTTCGCCGCTGCCGTCGTAGGTAAAGCCCGTCGTCAGTCCCGGCGTGGTGATGCTGTCGGGCAAATGCACGAACGTCGGGTCATAGGCGATCGTGGTGGTTCGCGCCACGCTGGAGCCTACCGCCTCATTGATAGTGGTGGGGTCGCCGTGGCTGTCGTTGACATAGGTCGTCTGGTTGCCGTTCCAGTCCGTAGCGCTTGCCAGATACCCGTTGCTGTCGTAGCTGAACGTCTCCGTGGCCGCTGCCGTGGTCGAGGTTGCGGCACGGCTGATGCCTGTCACCTTGGGGACGCCTTGCAGTGTCGTAAACGTGTAAGTGTCGGTGACGCCCGTCGCGTTGGTGACCGTGCGGCTGCCGTCCGTGTCGTTGTAGGTGATGGTGGTCAGATCCGCGCCGCTTCCGTGCTTGCTCGTAAGCCCGCGCCCGAAAGCGTCGTAGGTCCATGTTGCAAAACGGTTGCTGTTCTCGTCGAGAATGCCGGTCAGGGCAAAAGGCTCGGCGGGAAGTTCGTAAAGATACGTCTGGCTCGTGGCCGGTGACGTTGGATAGGTTACAGAGGCCAACTGATTGGGGACGCCCGGTGTCGGGGCGTTATAAGCACAGGTGATGGTGGTGCTGTCCGGGGTCAGGACGGATTGCAGCATGGTGCCAAACCCGCCTGCATAGGTGAAGGTCAGGCTGCGGCCATAGCTGTCCGTAACACTCGCAAGCTGGCTGTTGCTGTTATAGGCAAGCGTCTGCGTATAGCCGTTTCGCGCAACAATCGTGTTAAGTTGCGCTGCCGTGCCCGCGCTGTTGGTCGTGTAGGTTTCTACTGTGTCGTCATGGTCGGTCAGCGTCCAGGTCGAACCGGAGTTGGTGAGCGTCACGTCAACGTCGGTATCCGTCACCCAGGTGCTGCCCGTCAACGTGAACGTCAGTTGCTGCCCGTCCTGCCGTTCGGCCATCACGGAAGAGGAAGAGACGATATTGATGTAGCGGTCATAAGTGGACCGCCAATTGGTTCCGAGTGTCCCCGCAAGGGTAGGCAGAGTAAGGTTGTTGTAATACCGCGTAAAGCTGAGCTTGTTTTGCCCAGTCGTTTGATAATCCGTAAATTCGTAGTACATGTTGCCGGTACCCACGTCGATGGGCTCGCCCACTTTGGGCCTTCCGGTACAGTTGCAACGGGAATTGTTACCGATAGACTTGCCCGATGGCGTGTACGGCAGGCAATCCGTAATGCCTAGTACTGGAGACGATCCTCCGCCTATCTGAAGTTCCCTCCATACGGAATCACTACAGGGGCTGTTGGTTGGTTGCTCAAGCGAGTAGATGAAATCAAAAGTCCCCACCGGGGTGCCCCCGAAGAAGTAATAGATTTGAGCATTGGTGCCGTTGGCTCCTGTGGGTCCATTTTTTGAGCTTGCCGCCCAGAAGATGGTGACGGGTACATGAGCCTCCGACTCCAGATATGCCTGAGCATCCGACAAGGCATTAAAACACTGACCGGGGGGCAGTATTCCGTTGAACCAGATCCCGGCGGAACAGATCTGCGCATGGGCAGGCGAAGGGGCAAACAGCATGAGCGCACAGACCGAAATCCAGAGCGCCGGGTTTTTGAGAAGGTGTTGTACGAACCGCGAGATGCGGTGGTTCATTGTAATTTTCTCCTTGTGGGATTTAGCTCTCGGAAGACACGAAAGGCAGTGACGCCCGAGGTCGCTGATGGCAGAGCACGCTAGATGCCACTAATGGCATCTATAATACGGTGGATTCGGTAATGGCCGCAGGAAGCGGAAAGCAAAGATGGTTGCAGGGTTGTCGTTGCTGTTCTCCCCCGAAGCATTCGCTGGAGCACCTTTCTCGAAAGTGCAAACCTGTGCGCAACAATTGCCATATATGGTAATCTTTACGCTGGAGCAGCCACGGCAAGTAACGGACGGCGGCGGGATAGACGAAGCCCCCGCCCGTGTTTCCGGGGGTTGGCTGCTATGCTTTAAGGCCGAAGGACGATAGGTGACGAGTCTATTTAAGGACGAGAAGCCGGTTTTCGAGAGGGTTGGGTTCGGCAGCAAAGCCCGCGAGTTTCATCGGGCGCTAGCGACAGACACTGAACTCGATGGCGTTGACCTGCGGGTGTTTCTGTACCTTGCCGCGCGGTTGAATTTTGAGAAGTGCATCCCAGTGCCCCAACTGGAAATTGCCGAAGCACTAGGGCGGCGCAAGGAACACATTTCCCGCTCAATGGCGAAGCTCAAGGCAAAGGGCGTGGTCATCGCTGGCCCGAAGGTCGGCCGCGCCGCCGTCTGGCGGCTTAATCCCAAATATGGTAAGTGACGAAGCCCGGAACCACGGCGGGCAGGGGGCATCAGCGGCAGCGGTCGTGGCACTCTTCAAGTGCTGCGTGCGATTCCTCATCCTTCTGTCTGTCCTTCGACAGCCGGTAGGTCCAGACCGCCTCGGAGGCAAGTGCTGCACCAACTGAAACGAACCGCATGGCACGCCATTTTGCATCAGGACTCTTAATGACTTCACCGATAACGAGGGGTGCCGTGACAGCGGCCAGATGTATCCAGTGTCCTGCCGCGCCAAGGGAAGTACGCGGATGGTGAAACTGCTGTCTGTTAGATGGTGCCGCTGAGTAGCCAGCGCGTGGCGCGGTGGCTTGCGAGGCGAAGCGGTCGGTGAAGCTGGCGGTACGGTTCATGCGGAGTTGTTTCGCGTGAGGAAGATTGCAGCGGTCTTTAGCGTGAAGATTTCCGGTTGGCAAGCGTTAGACACAACAGGTAGTAGGAAAGTGAAAACTTATCCACTACCGCTCGACAGACTACGAACGTTAGGTGTCCGCCGAAAGACGCGCCGATGCAGCGCTCGGTAAAGCGGCGGAGTCAATGTCCTTCATGAAGTTCCGCAGAGCATCCACGTTGATGCCGTCGATGCGGCGTGCGAGGCTGTGCAGATGTCCAGCCGCATCCACGATGCAGAAGTCAGACCGGTCACCTCTGACCAGCTTGTAGCCTTGCTCGTTGAGCAAGGCTGCGAATTCAGCGCCGGTCTTGCTGGCGCGGTAGAGCTCCGTAATGGCCTGCTTCATTTTCCACGGGTCAATGCCGCTCTTCTGCCCCCGGAAACTCTCCCAGGTCTTCGGTCGCCGTGAAGGACGCGGGCCGGAGGCCAGCGTCCGCCCCAGCACGCTGCACCCACGCTCAAGGTCGAACTTCTTTTCCAGCGCACGGGCAACCGTCTCGTGCTTTTCGTAGTTGTCGTCCATTCTCACGGCGGTCATGCTGGCAACGTCAATCCGCGACCAGATGACATGCCGGTGCGTGCGCCCGTGCTTTTGGTGCTCCACGACAAAGCGGGCGTGGCCTTCAAGTCCCAGATGCTTCTCCAGTGTATTGACCGCCTCGTCCCACTGCTCCGCCGTAAGTTCCTCACCCTCACGCGGGTTCAGATTCGCGTGGTAGAAGTAATTCTTGCAGAGCGTTCCCAATGCGACTGTCGCCATCTCCCGGAACGCATCTGGGATGTTATCGGCGGCAAGATTACGCAATTCACAGACGGTCACGCGCTCATTGTTCTCACCGTTGGTCAGGTGTTTCGCAAAGAACGCACTGTTGCTGCGGGAGCCGCCATTGATAATCATGCGCGCTTCCCCAAAGCCCGCAGGATGGCGGAAGCCGCCGCGCGGAAATCCGCAAGGGCGGCATTTATCTCGCCAGAGCCATGCGCCTCTGAATCCACCGTCTTTGCCAGCCGCTGAAGTTCCCCTCCGGCCGCGCCCAGCAGCCCCAGCAATTGCGCAAGCTGCGCGGTCTCGACGGGGGCGCGGCGCACGGCGCGTGTCGTGGGTTGTTTAAGCGTCCGTGAGCGGGCATAGGAGCCGACCGTCAGCCCCGCGCGGTCTGCGTTAGCCTGAACCTGGGCCTGTTCGGCGTCAGTGACGCGGAAATTAATTTTCGGGCCGCGCTTCCTGGTCTCGCTCCCGCTGCGGCTCTTACCACCGCTTTGCTTCTTACCCAACCCCATCTACCACTACCGCTCAATGTTGCTGTTTTTCCCTGGGCCGGACCGTCTGCGCCTAACCCGCGCGGTCGTACCATATATGGCTTGTCACTGTTACATATCGAGACAGATTTGTCTTAAAGCGGGACAGAAGGACTGTCAACAGTTTCATGCGAGACGCCGCGATGCAATAGCGTGGTACTTGGCGTCCAGCTCGATGCCAATATATGAACGGCCCAGCATCTTCGCTGCTAATAAGGAAGAGCCGGAACCGGTGAAGGGATCGAGCACCGTGTCGTCGGGTGCGGAGAACGTCTCCACCAAAGGCAAGAGGGCTGACACGGGCTTCTGGGTTGGATGGAGCTTGTTGCCGGTGTATTCCCATTCGATAACGTCAGCAATGGGTTTTTCGGGCTGGCGGGGATTGCCCTTTGCCAGAAGGTGTGCAGATTCGTGCTGGTAACGCAGGAAGCGCGTTGATGATGCGTAGCGCTTCGGGAACATCAGGTGGCCCACGACGCGGAATCCTGCGGCGCGATAGGCCTGCATGAATTGGTCGGCCATCGGCCAGCCATAAAAGCTGACACAGAAGCTGTCATTAGCGAGTACGCGGTGCATCTCCGCAAAGGCGGGCACCAGCCATTTATCGTTGTCGTCGTTGGGAACTCTGCGTCCGTCACGGGACTTGTAGTTCGTGATGTATGGCGGATCGGTCAGGATGAAATTGACGCTTCTGTCCTGGAGCATCGGGAGGGCTTTGAGGCAGTCAGCGTTGAGGATAGTGTTCGTGAGGATGGTCATGGTGCGCTTCTTTCTGATTGAAGTGGTTATTTGGGGAACTTGAGATGGCGGAGTAACTCTTCAAATATGTCGCCCCGGTAGGAATTAAAGCCGAAGGCGATGTTACCGGCTGAAAGCTTGGCCACATCGAGAACCGCGCAGTGATACGGCTCCTCGAAAAGAATCCCGACTTTCCGGGTGTTCTCGTCGTCCACGTCATCAAAGAGGACAACGTGAAACGGTGCGCCGCATATGCCGTTGCGGTGGTAGGCCCAGTCAATCACGCGGATAGGGACGCGAGGTTTGTTGCGCCTGGTCATATCGCGCCTCCCTTTGCCTTCCCAAGGGTGACGGTATAGAGCAGGTATTCGTAATGCCACTCAGATGTATGCGTCGAAACCATATGCGTGCTCCTTGCTATTGCTGGTCAGGGATGTTGATAAAGATGCCTTCTTCGGTGCAGAGAATATCGAGGTCGAAGAGGTCATCGAATAACGGGTGTAGCGGATCGAGGTTGGCGATTTCGAAAGGTATGTAATTGCACGGTGTCATGGGTTTGTTCCTTTTAAGAGTGAGGTGAGAGAAAATGAAGGGGCGGCCTTTCGACCGCCCCGGCAGGGGTTATTTGCCGTTCTGAGGGCGGGAACGCTCCCAGTAGAGGGTGTGGCCCTCTTCGGTGCCGGTCTTGACCAGACGGCAATTGATGCGCTCTGCGAAGCTTGGGTCGTCGATGCTGACGGACAAGTATTCCGCGCTTTCCCTGGATGTCTTCTTCCAGGCTGCGCCGATTTCAGAAGAGCACGAATCGGTGATGTGAAACACCCGGAAGTCCGGTGCGTTGTCGCTTTTCTTCTCAACCGGCTCGAAAGTGAGTTTTGCGCTGAGGGTGAGCGTCTCGATAGTGCCTGCGTAACCTGCGCCGTCTTTCTTGAAGTTTCCGATGGTAGCCATGATGTAGTCTCCTTTTCCTGTTTTGGAGGTCGCCCATTGCGTCCTCGCTTACGGCCATGTAAAGGCGATCCGGTTAAGCGACTGCGTCATAGCATTTTGTTTCGCGAGGAATGCGCGCCCCATTTCTTTTCTCAATGGGAGCGCAAGGGAAAATGCGTCATTGACGCTAAGGAGTGGCGGTCGCACATTGGCCGGTTAAAAGCGAGTCGGCAAAGGGCGTGGTTCACGTGAAAAGGAGAATTACGTCGGGGCCAGCGGACTTGAAATCCGGCGGCGGGAAACACGGCGGGGGCTATGACTTTCTCGGCAAAAACTCAACCGGCTGTGAGGCTGTGAGAGACAGCGAACACAGTGCTACTTACGGCGTCATCGCAGCTTCTCGGCTTTCTGAATTGAGGCGGCTGACAAAGCTGCTCCGGTCGGAAAGTGCGGATTCCTTGCCTTCCGTCTCGGCGGAGTCTTGCGCAACCTGGTGCTCATTCTTGTCCAGATCAAGAGCGGCGTTGAGTTGGGCCTGCTTGGCGAGCAGATCCTTGAGCCGGTGTTCATGCTCGAACGCCCTGTCAAGCTGGGCCTTATAGTCGGCAAGCGCCTTTTCCTGCCGCTCGATCTGGGCGCGTTCATCCTCGGCAAGCCTGTCGAGCGCTCGCAGCGTGTGCTCGATGCTCTGGATAGTGCCGATGGGATTCTCTGCGTTGAGGTGGGCACGATAGGTCTCTTTGCCTTTGACGAAGAGTTCCGGCAGTTCCGCTTCGCCATCAAAGCGCTTCAGGCCGTTGCCACGGCTCAGGATTTCAAAGCCCTTGAACCGGGCGCGGGTTGCAAGTATATGGTCATCGCGCCAGGACATGACGGCGTTGGTTAATGCCTTCGCCGCTTCCTCGCGTGCGCCTTTGCCGGAATAAACGTGATTGCCGACGGTCATCGCAAACTCCTGATCTGCGTGCGCGTCGCGGGTGGCAAGGTCGGCGGAGATTCGCTCATGGCTTTGCTTTGAGCGCTGGATCTGCTCCGGCAGCTTGCGTACTTCCCATGCAATAGTGAGCTGCTGGTTGATGTGGGCCGAGCGCAGCTGGTCGAGCTTGCGGATTTCGGTATCGACCCGGACTTTCTCCATGACGGCGGGGTTGCCCGAAGCAATCGCTTTGATCTCGGCATAAGTAAGCGCGCCGCCGTCGAGATCCTCGGCGGAGCGCACCGTCGTGCTGCCGTTCATGACCTGCTGGATGAACCGGGCCTTAGTCTCCAGCGTCTGCCACATGTAAGCGTCAAAACTGCCCTCGGTGACATAGCGGTAGATATCGACCTCCTTGTTGCCGTTGCCCTGACGCAGGATTCGACCCTCGCGCTGTTCGATGTCACGCGGACGCCACGGGGCGTCGAGGTGATGCAGAGCCTTAAGGCGTTTCTGCACGTTGGTCCCGGCTCCCATCTTCTCGGTGGAGCCTATGAGAATACGAACGCGTCCGGCATTCACCGAATCAAACAGCATTGCCTTGGCGCTGTCGGAATCGGCGTCGTGGATAAAGGCAATCTCGCGCTCTGGAATGCCGCGCTCGATGAGCTTTGAGCGGATTTCATCATAGACGTTGAATTTGTCGGGATTCGGAGTCGATAAATCGCAGAACACAAGCTGGGTGGAGCGGGTGTCACGGGTCTGATCCCAGGTGGCATAGATGCGCTCAACCGCGCGGCTAAGCTTGGTATCCCCGTGCGGGTCGGAAAGCCCATGAACGAGACGCATATCGAGTGCGGCCTTGCGTCCGTCGCCGGTGATTTTGAGCATGTTGTCGGTTCTCGGGTCCACACCGCCGCTCCTGAGTTTCTGGGCGCGGTCAACCAGCGTCTGCACGAACGCCTTAAGGTCTTCCGATGCGGGCGCGGCGACGATATAGGGTTTTCCGCCTGCAACGTCGGGCCGTGGGAGCTTGAGCATGTCTGCGGTCTGCACATCCGCAAAGCTGCGGAACATCGAGAGCAGCTCCGGCAGGTTCACGAATTTGGCAAATCGCGTATGCATCCGGTAGCCCGATCCGTCCGGGGCGAGTTCCAGCGATGTAACCGCCTCGCCGAAGTTGGCGGCCCAGGCGTCGAAATGCTCCACGCCGCAGGCCTTGAGCATTTCCGGGGCGAGATAACGCTGCGCGGTGTACATCTCTGCCATCGTGTTCGAGATCGGCGTGCCTTTGGCGAATACAACGCCCCTTCCGCCGCTCTTATCCTTGAGGTAGCGAGTCTTTATGAACATGTCGATCGCGCGGTTGCTCTCGGAGTTGGGCAGCCCCGCTATGCGGTTCATCTTCGTCACATAGGGAAGATTCTTATAAAGGTCCGACTCGTCGATAAAAAGCTGGTCCACGCCGAGTTCCTCAAAGGTGATGGTCCTGTCCTTGCCTTCGCGGTCGGCGCGTTCCTTGATCTTGGCGGTCAGGCGTTTCTTGGCCTTCTCGATTTCCTTGACGATGCGGCGCGTGTCGCCCTTTTCCGCCTTGGCTTCGGTGATGGCGTTTTCAAGCTCCGCAACCTGCTGCCCTACAAAACGCGAGAATGTCGCATCGGAGACGGGAAGCTTTTCAAACGAGCTGTGCGAGACGATCACCGCGTCGTAATTGCCGGTGGCGATGCGGGACATGGCTTTCTGCCGGTTGCCGGTAGAAAACTGGTCCCTGCCGGCAACAAGGATGTTGGCCTGCGGGTAAAGCTGCAAGAATGCAGCGCCCCATTGTTCGACCAGATGGTTGGGCACGACGATCATGGGCTTTTTTGCAAGTCCCATACGCCGCAGTTCCATCGCGGCTGCGACCATCTCAAAGGTTTTGCCCGCGCCCACGACATGGGCAAGCAGCGTGCTGCCTGTCTGCAATACTCGCCAGACCGCATCCTTCTGGTGCTTGTCGAGATCCGCTTCGCGCAAATGCTCACGCGCCATGCCGGGGAAGGTCAGGTGCGAGCCGTCAAAAGTGCGAAGCCGGAGGTTATTGAATTTGTCGTTATAGTCGCGGGCGAGCCTTGCGGCCCTTTGCTCGTCCTTCCAGGCCCACTCGCTGAATTTATCTTTAAGCTGCTGCTGCTTTTCACGCGCGGCGATGGTTTCACGCTGGTTGATGACGCGGGTTTTATCGGGCATCTCGTCGTAAGCGGTCGGCACCCGGCCATTCAAGGCCTGTTCGATGAGGTCCGAGGCAAGGAAACGCGCCGTGCCGTGCGTCGTCGTGTTGCTGACGCTGGATTTTGCATAACCATCGAGTGTCACGGTCCAGGTGGCAATTGCTCCTGCATGGGCAACGGACACCGCACGCTCAGGGATATCGAGCAACTGGACGATGAAGTCGCGTATGTCGCTCGTCGGAATCCACGGCGAGCCGAGCCTGGCGCTGATGTCGCCGGGAAGGATATCTTCGGGCTGCACGGCCTTGAGTGCCTCGACGTTGCGCGTAAAGGCGGAATCAAGCGCGCTTGCGGCGGTGGCTACTTTAAGCTTTTCGCGTACATAGCCGCTCAAATAACGATCAGCTGTTTCCCACGAACCGCCCTCGGGATTGCGATAGACGAGGGTTCCAAGCTCATGCTGCATTTGCCTTGCGCTGTGGCCGGTCAGTGCTGCCATGCGCGGCCAGTTGATCTCACCCGTTTCATTGAGGCAAACGGCAAGCGCCTCGGCTGCCGACTCTACATGTTCGACGGGCTTGTAACGCTCCAGCGTCCTGCGGTCGAAGATGGCGGTCCGGGTCGCGCGTTTGGTTTCCGCGTCGTAGTTTTCGAGAGAAAGAAGCAGCGGCAGGTCGGGGTCTCCCGCGAAAGCGCGGATGTTCTCGCGCGAGGAGAGCGGGCCGTAACGGCTGACGAAAGAGCCGTACATGCGGCCCAACAGTTCGCGCGCCTGCACGATCTTTTCTTCCGGTTGGTCCTGAAGCTGCGTGTTGAACACAAGACGCACCGCATCGCGCACGGCAAGCATCCCGCGCACTCGCGCCGCGACGGAAGCTCCAAGCTCGACCGGCTCGAAAGCATTTGCATTGCGTACGAACAATGCGCCGTCACGCTCAACAAACCCGCCTTCCTTAACGCCCGATGTATCGGTCAGCTCCCTGACAGGTTGCGGCGGGCCGCGGCCTTCGTCCCTTGAGACATAAGCGCCCTCGGGAAGTTTTGTGACGGCCTGCGCGAGGAGGACAGGCGTGAGGGTGCCTGCAAGTGTGGGCTCCTGGCCCCGGTACATCGTGCCCTCAAGCCTCATCTCGCCCAGCATCATCTGCGGGTGCCTTGCGAAATATTCATTAACCGCGATTTCACCATCGGGTGTGTGGATGGGAGCGAGTTGCCGCCATGCCTCGCCGGAAGGGGCTTTGCCCGGTGTGCGCTTTTGCAGGAACAGGATGTCGGTCGTAACTGAAGTTCCGGCATTGGCCTTGAACGCTGTGTTTGGAAGCCGTATCGCGCCCAGAAGATCCGCGCGCTCCGCGAGGTAGTCGCGAATCGTGCTGTCCTGCTTGTCCATCGTGTAGCGGCTGGTAATGAGTGCCATGACGCCGCCGGGGCGCAGCTTGTCGAGTGACTTTGCGAAGAAGTAGTCATGGATGGCGCGGGTGAGATTGCGTTTGTACGACGGGTCATGCACGCCGTAATCGCCAAACGGCACGTTGCCGACAACCGCGTCGAAGAAATTATCAGGCAAGCTCGTTTCCTCAAAGCCCTTCGCGAATATCGTGGCGTCCGGATAAAGCCTGGCCGCGATGCGGGCCGTCATCGAATCAAGCTCGACGCCGGTACGCTTACAGCCCTGAACCACGGCGGGGGGCATGAGCCCGAAGAAATGGCCGACGCCCAGCGATGGCTCAAGTATCTGTGAGCCTGCAGTCAGGCCCAGGCGCATCATTCCGTCCCAGATGGCGGTAATCACCTGCGGCGATGTGAAATGAGCGTTGGGTGTCGATGCGCGGGCTGACTCAAATTCATCGTCGGTGAGTAGCTGCTTTACTTCATGCGCGACAGCTTTCCATTCAGCGGGGGGATAGTGGTCAAAGGCGTTGGGCATTGCGCCCCATCCCGCGTAGCGGGCAAGGACGGCTTTTTCCGATTCGGTCGCATCTCTGGTTTCGGTTTCAAGCTGTTTGAGTGTCCTGATGGCGGCGAGATTGTCTCGGGCCTTCTCATGCAATCCGCCCTGTCCGATACGGTGGGAGTCAGTTATCCGGAAATCGCGGGAGGGAGTTTCTTCTATGACCGGGTTGAGGTCAAAGAGGACTCGGGTTACCGGGGGGCCTCGGTCGGCGGGAACGCCCATTCCCGTGTCGCCAGTTCCCAGGCCTCCTGATACTGCATCTTCTTCACTGACAGCAGGTCGTAGAGAAGATCCGAGGTGCGCGCCTCGGCCTCCGAGATCGCCTGCTCCAGGTGATTGCTCTTTCGCAGCTCCTCGACCATCTGTGGCCGGTGGACCAGCCAGTGCTTCAAGATCATTTCCTGCAAGCGGTTCTTCTCGTCCATCCTGTACCTTGACCTGTTCGGGTGGGCTCTGTACCGGCGCAACCGTATCGGCGGGATCTATAGAGAAGCTGGCGAAGAAATCAAGCTGATTGGAATTGCGCGCTCTTCGGGCGCTTGTTCCATAGGCTGGGGCCATAACACTACCGGTAGTGGTTGCGCGACGTACTCTAGCCATAGATGTAGAGATTTCAACCGTGTTGTGGAATGGGTCAGACATGGGCATCTCCATTTACTTCGTCCGGTTCCTCATCTTTCTGCATTTCAATGTGGACTTGTATGCTGACCTCGCCTGGGACCGGCACCGTGCTGAGCAAATAGCCGATGCGGTTGACGAGGTGATAGCCGCTCGCCACGTAAAGGTCGCCGTCATCTCCGTCGAGTAGCGTCCAGATAGTGCGCGGGTCTTGTTTCCTCACGAAATCCAATTCTTCGCCGTAGGTCTCAAACAGACAACCGTTGTCCTCACCAGTCGCCCAGCCAGCGCTCGGGTTGAGATGATTCGGCACCAGCGGGTACGTCGCGTCGAAATCGTCTTCGGAAAGTTCGATAAATGTTTCGGTCATGGCTGGATTCCTTGTCTTGTTTGGCAAGACCACCCCTGCGGCCTCGCTTACGGCGCACATGAAGCGTGCGGAAAGCCGAGCGGGTCATAGAATTTTGTTTCGCGAGGAATGCGCGCCCCATTCTTTTCTTATTGGGAGCGCAGGGGAAAATTCGTTATTGACGCGCGAGTGCCGCACGCCATCGTCGCCGTCATAAAGCGAGAGGGCAGGGGTGCAGAAGGCCAGCCAAGTGAAGTGACAATTTTTGTCAGTCTAAGGCTGTGAATTTCTCGTGAATTGGAAAAATAAATCTGGCTGAGATAAGGCAGTCCGATCTAAACTCTTCGATCCGATTTTTGTCCCGCAGGTTCCTCCGCAAGAAAAATCCAGGGCCCGGAACAAATCCGTAAAGAGGTTGCGATGTCCAAACTGATTCTCGGGCGCAGTGTCGCTGCGTCCCGTTCCATGGGGTTCGCTGGGAGAGCTAACGATAAAGCGGGAGAGCTGGTGACCTATTCGGGTGACGGTCATCTCATCACGTTTGCGCCAACAGGGACAGGAAAGACCAGTGGTCCCGTAATTACGAATTCACTCACCTGGCCGGGACAACTCATCGTCCTTGATATGAAAGGCGAGGTTTACGCTGCGACCGCGCAGGCAAGGCGCGACATGGGACAGGATGTATATGTGATTGACCTGCGGGACGGCAGCGACAGCGGTTCACTCAATCCTCTCGATCTGGCTGCCCGCTGTGGAACCGACCCCGCTGCGACGGGACGCAGCTTTGCAGCGGAACTCATCGAGCGTGGCTCGGATGAGCGGGACAGGTTCTGGAATGACTGGTCAGAGACGATGATAGGAGCCGCAACCGCGTGGCTGCTCGCTGACCGCCCTCCGGAAGAGCGGCGGCTCTCCAGCCTGTTCGACCTGTTTACCGATGATGATGTCACGTACAAGCTGGCCGTGATGCTGGACAAGAAGGAAGTCCCGAACCGCGCCGCTCGGGCAGCGTTCGCGTCTTTCCTGCAGCTGCCGGACCAGAACACGCGTCCGAGCGTGCTTGGCACGGTGCAATCACATTTAAGGCTCTTCGACAGCGACCTGACCCGCAGGCTTACAGACACTACCACGATGGATATTGACGGCTTCCTTGCCGGAAAGCCGATGAGCCTTTACATCATCGTGCCGCCTTTTAGGCTTAGTGCCTATCGTCCGCTCTTACGGCTGTGGCTTTCAGGGTTGATCCTGCTGCTGACACAGCGCAGGCATCCGCCTCAAGAGCGCACGCTGATGCTCTGCGATGAAATAGGAAATCTCGGGCGGCTGGAGGCACTGCTCATGGCGACAACGCTTCTGCGGGCTGGGGGACTCACTGTGTGGTCGTTCTGGCAGAACGCCGCGCAGCTGCAGATTTATGGCGCGCAAGCGAATACGCTCCTGGACAACGCGGGCGTAATTCAAATCTTCGGAATCCGGAATTACCGGATGGCGCAGGATCTTGCGAATGTCGTGGGGGGAATTTCCGCCGATGAATTGTTAGGCTTGCCGCCCAACGAGCAAATACTGCTGATTGAGAGCAAGCTGCTACGCTGCCGGCAGGTTCGCCACTATGACGACCGCGAGTTTCTCAAGCGCGCATGAGTCTGACCGACACCCCTAGTCATGGATGTCCTGCGAAGAAGAATACATTTCTTAATAGGCAGTCACCGATGTCTCCCCCCAGGTCTGCTGTATGAGAAAACCGGCCTAACGCGACTCCCGCAACCCCTACGGCGCTCTTTTGTAAGCGCGGGGTTGCTTCGTCGAAGCAAGGATTTCGGTATCAAGGTTGACGTGTGACTGATGCGCGCAACCGCACGCCGGGGCGGTCGTCATCGAGGAACTCAATCCCGCCACGTTCAAGGGCAACCTGAACCTTGTAGAGCGTCCCGGTCTGTGAGTTGATGGTGCCGTCAAAGGATTCCATCCTGCGGATGGTGCCGATGGAGACACGAGCGGCCTTTGCAAGCTTCGCCTGGTCCCATCCAAGCAAAACACGGGCTGCCCTTAACTGCCTTCCATTCGTGAGCTTCAAGAGCGCACCGTAACACGGGCGCATCTTCAGCCCCAAGAAACCGATTATTATAAACAACTACTTGATTATTATAACTATTCTGTGGCAGGATCGGATCGCGGGAATCGACATTGCCGCAAATGATCGACCCGACAATCCAGGAGGTGCTTTGTGGAGGGTTTCAGCCGACGTTTCCGGCAGGGTGGGGTTTTGATCTTCATGACAATCGCGCTTGCGCTGTCCGCGCAGGCTACAAGCTTCAGCAATGCGAGCCTGAACGGCAGCTACAGCTTTTTAACCAACCTGTGGACTGAAAATGTGAATACAAACGAGTTTGCCATGATCGGAGTCCTGACATTCAATGGCGCGGGCGACGTGACCGGCTCGTACACGTCGATCTCGGCGGGGATAGTCCAGACCGGGACCCTGGGCGGGACGTACTCCGTGAATTCTAATGGCACCGGCGAGATTACTTTTACCGCAGGCTCGACGGCTCAGTTCACGATCACTCTCAACTCAACTGCCGCCAAGGTGGCTCATGGCGTGCAATTGTTGCAGACCAACGACAGCAACAACGAGAACGTAAGCGGCATCGCTTTGCTGCAATCCACGACCGCCGAGACTTACAGCGCGGCCAGTCTGAAAGGAAATTTGACCTTCGAGTTCAACCATTGGTCCGCCGACCCGAGTCAACTCGCGGGCGCCTCCGTGGGGATATTCGCTTTTGACGGCAAAGGCAACGTCAAGATTACAGAGACCGAGGTGTACGGCGGCGTGGCTTATACGGGAATCGTCACCGGCACCTATACGGTGAACCCGGATGGCATTGGCACGATCATTGTCGGAACCGGCTCGCCGTTTAATTTTGCGCTGAACTCGGTCGCGGCGGGAAAGGCCAAGGGGTTGCAGTTTATCGATACCAATCCGGGTGACGGCAACGGCAATTTAATCATTGCCGGGACCGCACTGAAACAGTGAAGGCAACCGGGGGGTGCCATCATGGCGTTCTGTCAAAAGTGCGGATCTGCAATCGCGGAAGAAGCTTCCTTTTGCGGCAAGTGTGGCGTACCTGTCGCCTCTCCATCTTCACCACTGCCCGTCACTCCGGTTCCCGTACAGGTGTCGAGAAGGTCGCCGCTGAAAGTTCTTCTCTGGGCGGGAGCGGGATTCTTCTTGCTCATCATCATGCTGGGGTTAATCATTGCGGCGGGAGGCAAGGGCTCATCTCAAGCCTCCGATCTCGCGGCGATACAGGCGGTGAGACAGCAGGACAGTAACTTTGCCGCGATGACTGCGGCAAGCAAGGGGCTTCGGGTAAACAGCGACGAGGATTTGGACAAGGCGGGCGCCATCATCAAGGATTACGTTACGGTAGCCCGGCGAATCGACACGCATTCCTGCCCGCGCGATTTTGCGGAAAGCTACTACCGCAACATTACAGCATGGTCGGACGAAGCGGATGCCATCCTTGCCCACCCGCATATCCCGGCAACGCAGACGGAAGCCTTTGTCGATGGGTTTTTCCTGGGCCTCATGACCGGAGACGTGAGTGGTGGAACAAATGAAATCAACGCGTGGTACGACCAGGTTAGGGAAAAAAACGTTGAGGTTAAACGAACCCAGGATGAAGTAAACGCACTCGCTGTGCGTTACGGTGGGCGCTAGAAGCACGGGGGGGGCGGCACTAGAGATGCGAAACGGGAGAAACCAAAATGCTCGGCATTGACCCCAAAGCCGCTCGCGCCGCGTGGACATACGCTGTTGTTGTGCTGCTGCTTTTTGCGGTCTATCTCATCCGCAAGACGCTGCTCGTGTTCGTCATCGCATTGATGTTCGCGTATCTGCTCTACCCGCTGATTGACGCGATTGATAAAAAGTTTTCGCTGAAGTCGCGCACGCCTGCGGTGGCCTTTCCGTTCCTGCTTATCTTCGGGTTGCTCACCGTCTTTGGCGTGAGCGTCAGGCATCAGGTGAAATCCGAGGCAGCACAGCTCGCCATGCAGGTAAAGAGTCCCGAGTTCAGGCAGCACCTGACCGATTGGAGTCCGCTCGGCATCCCCGTGGGCAGGGAGATAGTGGACAATTCCTCCTTAAGTCAGGTCCTGAACATGATGCCGCAGCTGGGCAAGGGACTGCGCGCCGCCGTGCGGGATCTGACGAATTTCTTCATCGTGCCTATTTTGAGCTTTTTTCTTCTCAAGGACGGGAAGTGGATACGCGACAGCCTGATGGAGATGTGTTTCGGGAGCGACGACGCGGGAGTAGCCTGCGACAGGCGGCGGGCGGTGGAAAGCGTTCTGCGGGACGCGCATACGCTGATTCTGCAGTACATGCGCGCGCTGCTGTTCCTGTGTCTTGCGACGCTTGTGTCTTTCACGATAGGCCTCAGGCTCATGCACGTGCCCTACGCGATTCTGCTGGCGCTCGTTGCGTCCCCGCTGGAATTCGTCCCGCTGGTGGGGCCGCTGGCAAGCGCCGTCGTCATCCTGGGTGCGTGCGAGTTCAACAAGTACCCGCATCTGTTCTGGGTGGTGGTCTTCCTCGGCGTTTATCGGCTCTTCCAAGACTATGTGCTGTCCCCGCACCTGATGAGGCAGGGCGTGAAGCTGCATCCGCTGCTCGTGCTGTTCGGGGTGTTCGCGGGTGGCGAACTTGGAGGGGTAGGGGGTATCTTCTTAAGTGTGCCGATACTTGCGCTGATCAGGCTCGTGTACTACGAGCTGCGCAAGCGCCGTGTGTCCTCGGCGAGTCTGGCGGAAACGGCCACACAGAGGGGGACTCCGCCAGATTATCAAACCATTCCTGCGGGTGCGCCTGCGATTGCTTTCCGGTCGAGTACAGAAGCTTAAATCACATATTCGCCTTTTGTTCGCTAATGCGATACACTGCCGAGCGTGGGGAATCGGTGGGCCACGGTCACGATGATTGAGGTTGGCGGTCGGCGACACAGCGTGGACGTGTACGCCTCCAGCACCTTCGACGCGGCTCACCTCTTCGTAACCCATGCCAAGGGAGATCCCCGCAATGGAATACCGAAACCAACCGTGAATTCAGTATTCGAGGTCGTGCTGGACGGAAAGGTTCACCGCGTGGAAGGAATGGCTCTGCAGCGCTGGATCATGAAAGAGCGGCAGGAGCGAAACGGGCCTGCGGGGTTTCTCTTTTCAAAGCGGCCGACGCTGGAGTAGCGAGAAGTCAGGCGGCGTCCGGGACTCGCCGTCTCACACTCTGGAGAACTGTTGCGGGAAGCCCCTTTGGCGCTCTGTTGAAGGCGCGGGGTTTCTTCGTCGTATTCTTTAGTCGGTAGTAGCGTCGGACACTCCGGATGAGAGTCACTTCAGCGATCTGGTGGCATCGAAGCTTGATGTCCAAGTTGCACCCTTTGCTGGATAAGTCTCCATCCCACGGATGCTTGTAGGTATCTAATCGCGATGTGGCTGAGGTACAGAAAAACAAACGTTGCAATGGTTGTTGCAATAAACACCCCGGTCCGAAACATCGCTCTGCTGTCGAACAGCATCCTGGTGACTGACATACTCGGGCCGATCCAATATTCAGACACGAGGGTTACCGTGGCCGCTAATACAAACACATTCGGAATCGATTGAGATAGTAGAACATTGACGGCCAAGGCCTTCATTATGGCGCGGTGCGATTTCCACGACTTGTGCGACTGTAGGGCCATTAGTTCCTTCTTAATCCCGCTACCCAGATACGTCGCCGCTGCAAGGCTGCCGACAGCCAAGAGTGTGTCGATGAAGGGGAAGCGCAACATCCCAAATGCGGCCGTTAACAAAAGCAGAAGGATTAGAATCGGGCTCGCACTGCGAAGGACGACCGTCTTTACGGACTGTGCCAGCAATTGCGTGAATCCCAGCAGTACCGACCAAATCGCAAGGGCGCAGACGCAATCAAGAACGCTCATGGACAATAGGCGCGTGAAAGCGCCTATGAATTCCCATCGATAAGTGGATATTGAGCGCCACACATCGTGAAGGGAGGGGACAAGATAGTTTTCAGGTTCTACAGCGCGCGACATGCCCATAACCAGCGCCATACCCGCAACAACTACTCCGAGATTACGCAATGAGACCCTGATCTCAGCGGAATCCGGAAGACCAAAAACCGTGGAGGCAGAAATGTCGCCCTTCACTATTCTGTCAGACACCCACACACCGAGATCGGCTTTTACTTGCTCACAGAGGTCGTCTGCGTTCTCAAATGGCCTTGCCCTAAAGTATCCTGTTGAGAAGTCGGTTACTTCTGCTACGAACGTGGCTTCTCGACTTTCACGCAAGTGGTCAGGATCTGCCTTCACGTAAACGAGGATTTTCGACGGGTCGGCTTGACGCGCCGTACGGTATTCCAGTTCTGTGACCGAAATTGCCGATCCAGGAATCTCCCAGCCATAGCGAAAGCCCGCGATGAGGATGTAGACATGGCAAGTTCTCGCCATGGCCTCACACACTTCTTTTGAACTAAGAGCAAGAGAGCCCATGAGCTCTGATCGAAAGCGTTCAAAGTAGAAATGCCTCACTGCGCGGTCGGTGGCCCCGCGTTCGGGGCCCAAGTCCTCTACCGTTGAACTGATCATGACTCGCAGAGGGTTCATCATAGGTATGCTCCATCCGCGTGTGGCTCGCGGCGCTACGCCATTCGAAGCGGATATTGGTCATCAAATGTAAACCATTTCTAGTCGTGACAGATTACGACACATAAAATGGATGTCGGCCCGAATGTTGTTGTGCTTCTGGACCTCCGGACCCCTCTGGATAGTGAATAATAGAGGGCGTCATCATTCGAAAGCGGCTATGATTTCCGCGCACTGTATATGTCGCGCAGCATTTCGATGGGCGATCGTTCTTTGTCCAGGGCTTGCCACAACTGCGCGAGAGCGCTACTGGATTTGCGAATCAGAGCAATAAACACTTTCTGATATTCGTTATAGTCGTGTTCCGTTTTTGGAAAGCTTTTGAGCACTAAACGAATCGCCTCGGCATCGCGTAAGTAACCGAACGCGGCCCAGAAATGCTGGCGGGCGCGCGGACCCAGCTGCTGAGCGAGCCGGATGCCTTCTGTTTCAAAGAGTCGGGCGTTATACACTTCAAGTTCATACTCCGGCGCACCCGAGAATGCCACATCGCCGACGCCGAAAAGAAAGTATTTCCCCCGCGAAAACACCTCTCCGACAGGAACCTGTTGTTTGCTATCAATTTCCATGTGCGTGCGCATGAGCTCCGCACGGAATAGATTGATCAGACGTTGCTTCTCCTGCCTGCGCTTAAGCACTTCGGCTATCTGTCCACTGGTCAAGCCAAGTACAAATCCGATGAGGCTGCTCACCACACTGGATAGCGAGAGGATTTCAGCTGACGGTGTCGGCATAAGCGTCACACTCCTATTGACTTCTAACCCGATAAAATACATTACCGAGTTAGAGATTGTTAGTGCGACGAATCGCAGGATTTACTTTCGGCCTTTTCCAGATAGTGAATAAATAATGGACTGTCATGATGCGTGGCCTTCTTAAGGGCGGTCTAGTCATTTGAGTAGTTGCTCTGCGCTATTAGAATAGGGAAGATAACCATCAGTGCGAAGTCTGGATGACTGGCACGGATGCGGTCTGCTGCGAGCAACTCTATGCCCACAATTGCGTACCTATTCTCAGGCAACAAATTCGGTCCGAGTGACTTCGATCTGTCATACAGGGTGATCTTTCGGCAAGTGCTGACCGTGATGCCAGACGCCGATTTTCATCTCCGATCTGGAGGCGTGTTGTTGTGGCGATTCTCGTATCGCACCAGCGCTGTTGAGCGGACCGCAAAAGGAAAACATCCTTCCGTCAGTCACACGTTGAGCGATGACAAGGAACTGCGCGCGACCCTCGCCGTCGCTTTTGCCAAATCAGTATCAGCACAGTACCACCACATTGAGGCCGACGAACTATCCATGACTCTGTTGCGGCAGAATATAGAATGCATAACGGCTTCCGAATTGTCTTATGCATGTAGCGATCTGATTCACGACGAACTGGGCAGGGAGTGCCCGGCGTATTTGGGATGTTTCGAAGTCGATAGGGGCGATCCCCTCGTGCTGGAGCTGGCTGCGAATGGATTGATACCGTTCTGCTTTTATCGCGATCGATCGCTGAAATGGCTGACCCCGTTCGATGAATATCCGCACCAGCAGGCCCCGCTCTCGTGGCCGCGAGGACTCGATTTCTCATCGGTTGAGTTTTCGGCGAATACGCCAGATCCTATTGCTTCCCTTGCGCTTTCGCCGGCAGGCCAAGAAAGCGCGAGACTCCTAAGCACGCGGGCGCAGCCTCATCATGCACAGAACGTGTTATCGGCCTTGAGAGAAAGCCTGGAGGACAGCAAGGACACCAGCGAGTTTAAAGTAGCCTTCGGGAAGGCCGAATTCGGAGCTGGGCGGGCTGACGTACGGAAACTGCGAGATTACAGTCTGAATGAGCAACATCCGAGCGGCAAGCACAAAGCGCTGCTTTTCCGTAAATTGTTGGGGATCACGGCTGCCGACTGGTCGTTCCTGGGCGAGCAGTTGGTCGCCGGCCTAGCAGCGGAACTTGTGCGGAGACCGATCAAGAGCGAGTGGGGGGTGCAATATCATGTGATAGCACCCGTGACTGGCCGCAATGAACAGACGAAACTGGTCACGTCCGCATGGATAATCCGTCCTGGGGAGCCGCCTTCCTTGGTTTCTGCTTACGTGGCGGACGACGCTGATACCGAAGACACCGGTGCGCTCGCCCATCTCATCGTCAAAGAGGCAAAAGGGGCGGACCGCTGGCAGCGCATATACGAGGTTGCCGATGCTCAAGGAAAAAAGGCGGCAGAAGAATGGACCCCGACACCCATGTGGGTTAGCGGCTATGCCGAACCGATATCCGACGGAGCTTGTGGATCAGCGTGGGTCAGATTGCCAGATGGGCGGTCGAGCTTTTCGCGTTGGCTGAAGAAGAACAAGCTTTGTTCGGATTTTTCAAGACACTGCATCATTTTTGGGAAGACAACTTCACAGTCGTTGGAACGCGAGCAGAAGTATTGCGAGGCCTTTGCCCAGGTGTTACGTTTGAACGGAATCGAATGCGAAGTGAAATGGCGCTATGACTGAAGGATCGAATATCCTCTCAGGATCTATCGATCAGAAGAATGCGCTCAGCGTATAATCTTCAACATTATTTGTCGCAGTGAGAGCGCTGGAGTGGCGACTTGAGCAGCTGAACACTTGCGGAGTGACAAATAGCGCGGAAAAAACAGCGACATTTATTGATGGAGATTACATCGTGCCGCATTTACTCCACAGTCCGGCGGTTTTGTTTCAGTAGATCTGGTACGTCTTCGGGACCCACTTTGAAAAGCGCTGGAACACGCTCCAGTAGTCGGTTTGCGAACTCTCCTTCTTCGATCTCCCCGTGCCCATCCCTGCCATAGGAGAACTCATAACAGCGTAGCCATTGTATTTCGTGTGCCAGAGTAGCTAGGCGAACCATATATGCGTTCTCACCGTAAAGAAGCACGAATGCCACGACCTCGGGAGGCGAGCAGTACAAAAGCACACCATGTTGCTCGGTAAAGTTCATCTGGAACTCCGGTCCCAGCCTCTGAACAAATCGAGCGTCAACTGCAATTTCCCCAGGGCGTGGATCAGGCAGGCGAACATCACCCATAATGTAATCGCGGATCGGGTCGAATTCGGGCTGCAAGACGTACGGGGCACCGAGAACCAATGCTGTCGCCTCAAAGGCAATTTTGGCTACTCCTCTGAACTCTTCGTTAGGACGGAATTTTAGCTTCACATTAATATCTGGTTTTACTTGCTCAACCCGGACTTCTGCTGTGCCTTGTAAATCCGATTTGATGGTTGACCATTGGGCTTCCAGCAAAAGCAGAAATTTCCGCGCAGCCTCGGGGTCGGAACACGACGCATATGCATCGTCGCTGCGATGCATGACGAAATGCGGCTCTGAAGATTCAGCCGTAACTATGCGTGTAGCCTGCAGTTTCTTTTTATTAATTTGTTTGTCGATAAAAGTTATGAGGTCAGCCAAGCCGTTCCGCCCGCTTGCAATGGCCCGGATTTGCCCCTCCCGCAAGAAGAGCTGTGGGCGCACTTCCGTCTGCGCCTGATTGCCAATTCGTACTGCGACATCAAGGCCGCCCGTTTCTTGGAATGAAGCATGACCGCCCAGTTGAGTTTGGAAAGCCGTAAGAGGTGTGTGCTGGATTTTCGAGAACGCAACGGGCGAGTTTTCTGCCAGCGATTGATCTACGACCGACAACTTGCCATTGCACGGCACGCAGACGCAGGTGATCGTGCAATTTCCCCCAAGTGAGCGAGGAGCGACATGTTCTCGCGAAGAGCCTTCCTTTTTACAATAAATGCATACGGAGTTGCCAGGATCAGGCATGCCGGTCCTCGCTTCCAGTATAGCGAGATCCTGCTGGAAAGATCACGACCCATAAAAGAGGTTATGGGTCCGAATCTTGTTGTCTTCCTGAAGCGCGTAGCTAGCCTGAATCGCCGTTCCCGCGGCAAGCCCAGAATCTTGTCTCTCAAAGGTCGAGTTCGACCCAGTTATCCTGAGGGGCCTGATAGAACATCCAGTCGGTTGCGGCGCGGTCTTCGTCGGTGGGCTTGTAGGGAAAACCATTGCCGGAAAATGTGCCGTCACAGTTGTCAAGCTTCCAGAATAAAAGCGTGCCCTCCTCTTCATTGGGAGCGATAGCGCAAAAGATGTTCCAAGAAGGTCGGGTAACCATAGTATTGGTGCGTGCGACCTGCATCGCTTGATCGAATGTCATGGTGCCGGGCTTTCGGCGAGCGACCTGACTTCTCGCGTGAGCGATAGAACAACGGATCAATTGTTCCAGGATTCTCACGGTTGCAGCCCAATCCTTTACTTCGCAGGTTGTGCTGCGCCCGAGTTCACTTATTGCATCGGCGGCGAAGTGACGCGCGATCATATCATCGACGGATTTGATAAAGTCCGACAAGCCATCCCCCCGTTCTGGATTTATTCTACGTAAGCGTCGTGAATGGCATTGTTGCATTCCTGCGTCAGTTGCTGACTAAAAACATCCCCGCCGTGCTCTCGGGTGGCCTTCTGGTGTAGCGTGTGATAAAGGACGTTATCACACGGTTTTGAACAGTGTGCTGCATGCGCCGCTGCAGGTGTACCCACTGTATGAAGCAGTTTCCTCGTTGTCTAACGCTGGTAGTCTCATCTACAGGCCACAGCGGGCAGAGCTCCACGAATTGCAGCAGCCACGGCTGGCGCTTTATCATTTCTAAGTATCCGTGTAAGCCAGCTCTCAAAGTCATCCAGGCGCTGCCGCTTTAGATGGGTGGCCGCAAGTGCCAATAGTGCCTTATTATCATAGTTCGCCAGAAGTAGCGGAAGGTCTTGGTCGCGCAATGCTTTTTCAATGCGATCTTTGGCTGTCTTCGCTATATCCGCTATGTTGATCTCGCTAGTCTTCGTTGTATAAGTGCCCGTGATGCCCTGAATATCGGCAGCGCCACTTAGATCGATCTTCTTAAGGAGCCGGTCGATTCGACGGCGGCAATATCGCACCACAACGGTCTCAACCGCTGCCGCCGAATTTAAGGTTAGGAATACGGCATCCTTTACATTCTTCAGCTTGTCCTCAAGCTCTGTGCCTTTGTAACCCTCACTTTCGGCAATAGCACGACTGACCGCGGGTAGGAGCACAAGGTTTTCAATCTCTGATACAGGGAGAACGGCGACACCAGATTGCCCTAAAAGGGCAATATCCTCGGGCTGATAGTCGTCAGCGTCAACGATTCCCGAACAGGTTATCCGAGTAAGCGCAGCGTTTCGCCTCATCGTCACAACCGAATGGATGACTTCCTCGCACGAACCTCTTGGAATCACAGTTAAATCAGGGAAGCAACATCTATAAATAGTCGTGTCCAGGCTGCCTTCAGTCCCCTCGACAAAGAGTATTGGGCGACGGCTGCCGAGAATGAGTGTCGTAATCTCTTCACTAAAGCCCGTGTCTTCCGGAACTGACTCGATTGTCCAGTGCGGTGCCGGGTCGTATTCTAGGATCACGAACTTGTGAGCCGGCCGGGAAGCGGCGAATTCCAGATCGTGAGTGATGAAGACAAACGCACAATCATGCCGCGCCGCCTCTAACTCATCCCAAAGTTTCCCCATAATCGAGCGATGTACGTGAAGTTCGGGTTCGTCAACGATCAGGAGTGAATCATCAGCCGCTAGGAGTGCTTGCCCGATCATGTAAAAGATCGCGCGCTCGCCATCACTCATCTCCGACGCTTTGTATTTCGATATGGAGCCCGGAACTGACACCTCGATATTGTCACCCGAGATAATAAGCGTCCGGTGCGATAATAATCGTCCCCATATTTCGTTCAGTTGCTCGAATTTTGTGAGAGGAGCGGGGCTATGATCACCGGCGCGGGCGCGCTGATGAGTTTGCAATGACTTATTTGCTTGATCCGCGAAGAGTGCCTGAATTAGAAAATCAAAGTCGTTGAGCAGAGCAGTTGCTGCCTTGCTCTGCCAGCGATGGCCCGTGCGCTGAATCACTTGGGCATCCTCGCTGGCGCGTCCGATTCGAAGACCAGAAATCGCCTGTTTCTCTGAGATTTTTGCCACTTCTGGATTCAGCGAGAGCGCGCGATGCGCTGATATGCGATGCGCACGCCCAACAAGTGAGTCTTCGATGTGGACTGCCAAGCGAGACTTTCCTCCACCATTGGCACCGACAAAAATTACGGAGGCCCCAGGTTCAACGGTTACATTTGTGGCTCCCTTAGGACCAGGAATCGAGAAATTGAATGGCATGCGTATAAAACTCCCTTTAGGCGTTCAATAGGTGGCAAAGAAACTCGCCGACTTCTCCGGATTATAGCCGCGCCGGTCGTAGAGCTTGGTGGTGCCGGGCTCGGCGTGACCGGCCGCGCGCTGCACGTCGTCGAGCGTGGCGCCATTCTCCAGTGCCGTGGTGATGAAAGTAGCGCGCATGGAATGCGCGGAATAACCCCGTGTCAGCCCGATGGCTGCCGCGTACTTGCGCAGTACCCGGTCAATGGCATCAGGGTCCATGTGCCGGCGGGACTCCTGGCCCTTGCGATTGTGACTTAACGGGCGGAACATCGGCCCGTCCAGGTCATCCCCATGGCCGGCGGCGTCTAAATAGGCGCGGATGCGTTGCGCGACATTCGGATGGATGGCAAGGGCGTCGCGCCTGCCGCCCTTCCTAACTATACGAAGTGAGTCGAAGCCACGGTTCTGATGCAGGTCCTCTACCGAAAGGGCAGCGATTTCCGCGCGGCGGAGACCTACCTGCAGGCCCACCGAGAGAATCGCCCGGTCGCGCAGACCCTCAATCGTGTCTTCCGCTGGAGTGTTGAGCAGTTTGGCTGCATCAGCCTTGGAAAAGGCGAGCGTCGATCCTTCCCTCCGGTTAATCGCGGGACGTTCCACGTCGGCGACAGGATTGGTCTTGACGTGATGATGACGGACGAGGTGTTTGAAGAGGCTCGACAGCGCCGCGAGCCTACGCCGGATGGTCGAGGGCTCAGCTTCATCGATCTCGCGCATGATGCGTTCCCAGGCAATCACGGCGCGGTGATCCACTTTACGCAGCTCATCGTAGGACGTGATATGGAGAGTCCGCATAAAGTGCTGCACGTCGAGCTTGTAAGCACGGCGGGTGCGAGCGCTTTTCTGCTTGGCGAGCCAAATTTCCTCTTCGGGGATGTCGGCGAGCCGTGCGAGGGGCGACAGAGCGCCGGGAGAATCGGTGACGATCTGTAATTCGGTACTGCTCTCCGTCATTGGCGAAGCTTCTCTACTTGCATTCCGGCCCCTCTAGCAGCGCATCGGCAATTCTGAGCATTGCCTCAGCGCCTTGTTCATTGCAGTACTCACCTGGCTTCGTGGGTGGATACTCGTGATCTATTGTCAGCAGGCGCTGGCGGATGTGTTCGATTTCGGGGTCGCGTTGAGTCACGGAGATGAAGTCGTCCCACTCCCACTTGCCGGATGTGCCTCCGACAAACGCCTTTAGTAATGCGGCGAGTTCTTTCTTGTTCATTTGTCGATTCTCCTTCGGACTTATCCCCATGTGACAAATTCCGCGTCGAAGTCCCTAATGCCTGTTAACTTTTCCATGCCCCCACCGTGTTTATCCCCTACGTGATAAACCGGATTATCACGTACCGACGGTCGAGCCAAGTTGTATTCGGAACAAGGAGAAAAATTCTGTTGGAGTGTGGCGGCCCGAGCACGCCGCGAATAAGCGCGCACGTTAAGAGACAGGAGGCTCGACGACAAAAGGGCCATCCGCCGCCCCGAACAATCCGCGTACCGGTCCTTCCTCGGGAACCTGAATGACCCACAGACCCTGTACATCGACGATCTGAACAAAGTGCCAGCCTAATAAGAGTTTGATAAGCCGAGACCATTCATCAACGGTGTATTTGACGTTGATCGTCGGATCTCCTGGGGCGTAAGGGTTCCTGCAATGAAGCAGCTCGGCGCTTCCGTCATAAAGTGTGACGAAATCGTCCTTTGTGAGAAAGCCATCCGAGATCCGATCGAAGAACTTGTGACCCGGCGCGGTCTCCTGTGGAGGCTTTAGTGGAATGGGGTAAAAGTTCGGATTAACCTTCTCCACGAAGCCAAGCATGCGGCGAGCATTCCACTCGGTTGCGAATCCAGCACGAGCTGCCGAATACTTTTCGCGATTGGCGGACAGGGATGCAAACGCGATTTCCTCCAGAGCCTTTCTGAAGTGCAGGAAAATCAGTTCGGCATTGAGGTCGCGATCATGGGTGTCAATCTTCCCCGCAAATACCTGATCCGCAATGTAGACGTGCCGGCGCACACGCTCCATACAATTGCAGTAAATCTGAATGTCATCGGCCATTTGCCGCTTGGTTCCTTGTCACACAATCCTGGTTGCACGCTTGTTAAATACTGCGATCCAGGCCTCATGCTCAACTTTGAGTTTTTCTACAACTGACTTAACCAAATTGTCGTCGATTGCCTGGGGTTGGCCATGTGCGAATTGGTTGCGCTGCTCCTGCACTTTGGCCAAATGCGGCCAAACCTCGGCGTGGCCGAGATCCTCTAGGTCTTTCTTATATGTTGAGTCGAACGCGATGCGGTAGAAATCATTGAGCCGGACCCCAATCATCGAGTACCTGCGGAGCATGTCATCCAGGAGACGGTTGGGAATCTCGGCCAGAGCCGCACGCAGCAGACGTTCGATTCGCGTTTCAAAATAACTCCAGAAGAGCAGTACGATGGATGCTCGCAATGAGGGACGAAAGCCGAGAGGAGTCCCCGAAAAGGAATCGTCGCTCATGATCGGCCGATTCCACTCTCGCTGCATCATTTCCAGGTAGACATAGTCTTCGTAGCGGCCCTCTGCTCCCATGAAAACCGCGGGCACTGGGTATTCCTTACCGTTCTGGTCGTGAATCAGTTTGGGAGTGAAGTCGAAGGGCGGGTCTCCACAGACCTGGCATGTCCCTTCAAACCGTCGAATTCCCCTGCAGCGTCCACAAATCGTGTAGTCGCTCCAGAGCCTGATCCAGGATTTTTCGTTGGGCAGCTTCTCGTACCACATTTGGGTGGGCGTGTTATTCATAGGGTTCGCGAGGTATATAAGTCGAAGTTACACGCCAGGCTGGCATAGTTCGGACTCGACATGCAAAAGTCTTACGACCACAAGGTTTTGATCGCTTTCCACCAGTTGCGCGTTGGTTTGGTGACTTGGGGCTTCTCAGTACGGGCTTCGGCTCGAATCTCGACGCCAAAATAACCTTCTTTGTCATGACTGTCATGAAGCCGTCCGCGCTCGATCTGCTCGCGCGACCACTTCGGTGCCCATCTAACGCGATTTTTCCGGATGTAGTAATGGGACTGGCACGGAAAGCTCCAATTGCCAATCGACGGCTCCAGGGAAACTGTCTTTCCGTCGAAAATGAGAGTCCAGTCCGTTGGACGTATCGGGGTGACAACCTTGTTTCCGCATCCGCAGATGCACAGATGGGACGCCGTCGCGAAACGCATCGACACATACACCATCCCTTGCTCCAGCTCTTCAGGAATGAACTCGACGAATTCATGCTTCAGGACGATGTCCGGCGTCATTGCGGCCGATCCTCGTTGATGAGCAGGTTGGTGTCAATGCTGAACTGAGTGTGATGCTCGGACTTGAGATCGCGGTAAAAGCCAAAAAGCTTTTTCCACTTGATGACGGCAAGAGCGGCGTTGAGCGCGTTAAGATCGGCGATCTGGACGTTACGGTTATAGTCGTCTGCGCCCGGCGTGTCCTCGAAGGAAACTCTCTCTCGGAAATGGTCGCGTTTCTGCGGTGTGCTCGTCGTGACTCTCACGATGCCGCCCAAGGTGTTGTCGTCCAACTGAATCCCCATGCCCACGTCGGTGAACGGGATATTGAACTCTTCGACCTTCTCGACAATCAGTTTCTTGGGAGTGTTCTTGTCCAGGCAGACAAATACGAAGTCCATGCCGCGCAGCTCTTCCACGTTCCCGGCGTCAAGATAGACATGGTGATCCACAATGCCGCGGTGCATTCTCCCGTACAGACCCTTGAAATATGTCGTCTTCGGCTGCCTGGTCCTCAGCTCGTCACCGGAGGGCGCGCTCGGTGAGCGGAACGCATTGTGCTGGTAGAACGTATCGCCGTCATAGAGGTGAATCTCCTTCACCGGCGTCTTCGCCACGAGGTCGAGCACGTAGGAGCCGGTGCCGCCCAGCCCCAAGATGGCGATCTTCTTGCGCGCCAACTTCTGGGTGACCTCGACGATTTCCGCCCGGCTGGAGGCGGTGTCGGTGTAATTGAACGGCTCGTCATCGTCGGCGTCAGGGACGATGAGCGGATGAGTCTTGGCCGTCACGTTGGGATCGATTCTCTGCGCAGGCCCGGACAGGATGGCGACATAGGTTCTCACCTGAGCGTGGTAATCCGGGTAGGCGTCATCGGGCTTGGGTTTCGCCGAAAAAGTGTGGTCAATCGTTACTCCCGCGGCTAGGGATTGTGCGCCGCTCCCCGCCCTTATCTTCTCAATGGCGCTACCATCCTCGTTGCACGGATACTCACCCGAGAAATACGCGACGTGGGTATCCGGCTTGCCCGTCTCGTCGTCGGCGAGCACCAGCTTAATGACCAAAACTCCGCGCTTGATCTCCCTGCGCGAATTCACGTAGGGAATATCCTTCACCAGTAGACAGCCGGAGCGCACTTCGAGATCGTACCCCTCGTCGCGTAGGTCCTTCAGATCTCGGCTACGATTTATCGGTCGCTGTGACATTGAAAATCATCTCGTTCTTCACTTTGACGCTCTGTCCTTCTTTGAGCGAACCCTGCGGATTCTCGCGGGGGCCATCCTCGTAGGAGACCGTGTACAGAATGTTTGCCCCAGCCGGGGGCGTTGGGAAAGCCAGCTTAACGATTTCGTCGAACGTCACCGTCCTGGTCGTCACCACCTTCTTCTGTCCGTTCACAACGATCGTGAATCTCCGTGGCTGTGCAGGGCCGCTGTGAAAATGCTCGTCCTCTTTCAGGTGAATCGACTCTGCATCGTTCTCCACGACAGCATCTTCCTTGTCGCCTTTCACTTCGCGAAAAAGGTCATAGCCCGGCTGGACGTTGCCAAGCTTGTAGAGAGCCTCCCCGGTCGTCGGGTTCGGCGACTCGTAGGGCGTCTGGTCGATGTGTATGCGAACTTCATGCTTGCGGTTTTCCATTGTTATCTCCGTTGGTTACAAACCACACTGATTGAGCGAAAGCAGGTTATCGTTCCAATCCCCGTCGGCGTGGGTTCGCACATAGGCCGCGCGGGCAGACGGGCGAACCACCCCGACCTCCGAACGCTTGCGATTGTAGGAATCGATAACAAAAAAGGTATTGGTCCTAGCGTCGATACTTTCGATGACCTGCTCGCGGGTCCATTTCCATCCGGCCTGCGGATTGCCCAGGTGCGTGATGTGCTCATGCGGACTCTGCGGATGAGGTTTCGTGATGCAGGTTACCTGCACGTCAGCCATTAAGGTCTCCTTTCCAGTTATAGCCAATATATACCAAAATCAGCGGTTTTGGGTATTATGCCATCAAAAAAATAGAAATGTCAAAACAATTCCGCCGTCTGCCGAGCTCCGGCTTCGGCCAGGATGCCCTTTTTCAGGAGCCGGACCCTCGCAGCGTCCCTGGATGTCTGAAACGTCACGGTCACCTGGGTTATGAGTTGCCGGCCATGTTCGGAATCAAGGAACAGGCTGGCGTATGGGATCTTGTTATCCTCCCGAAAACGCTTAACCGTTTCGACGAGCGCGGCGACAGGCATGAGAATTGCTCCGCACGCATAGCCTGCCTGCCATTCCATCCAGTCTTTCTCGGAAGCTCCGATCATATTGTCGCGGTGACATTTATTGGTGTGGCTCTTTTCCTGACAGGGAAACAGCAACGAAGATTGCGCCTGAACTTCTGCGAACATGAACTGGTGGAAGTGGACATGTCCGTATTCGTGGGTGAGCGTAGTCCTCAGGCGGTTTTCCATGTGCGGTGAGCTAAGCGCCTCGGAGATCTTCACTACGGGCCGTTTACCCGGCACGAACTCAGTGACGCCTTCGACCTCCCCCGGTTCGCCCGAGAGATCGGCATAGGAATCGAGATCGGCCTGTTCCTCTATCAGGACGGTCAGATCGTCGGTCTTTACCGGAAACTCAACCTTTCCATATTTCTTGTTCAAAAAGGCACGGATTATGCGCTCACACTCCTCATCCAGTTCTCCTGGCAGATAGTGCGGGCGTTGAGAAAACCGGCCCGTTTTGTCGCGTACCCACTTCATAGCTACTTGGCGTCCTTAACCGCCCTGCGGAAAGCCTTAAAAGCTTGCTCCATCTTTTCCGGCTGACTTGTCGCGATTTTCTTAAGGTCTGTGGGAATACTCCCCGCTGCAAGACACAAAACATCCTTCGATAAATCGATAGCCTCCGCGATTTGGTCTATTAGGAATTCCGAGGGAGGATTGCGGCGGTCATGTTCAATGTCATTGAGATATTGCGCGGAAATGGCCTGCCCATCCTCCTTCTTCACCTTCGATGCAAGATCCTTCTGGCTCAAGCCCTTGGCCCGCCGTGCTTCAGATATCAGAGTCCCAAATGTTTTCATGATTTCACCAGTATTATAATCCGCTGATTAGCGAATCAAGCAGTTTATTGACCTTTTGTCGTGAAGGTGTTGTCTGATTGTGAGCGCTACCGGCTATGGAGCCAGACTAGCCGGGAGTTTCCCGCACTTCGCGGAGCGCCCGGTTGAAGAAATGGCGGATTGCTTGGTCTCGCACCTGAGAATCTGTCAGGACGATATTTTTCATTTCGTTGTCGCGTTGAAAGAGATCGATGGCGCCCTTAAAGAAAGCTTGGGAGAAGGCGGCGTACACAACATCGGGAGGATTATTGCGCAACATCTCAGCCATATCCTCATCAATGATCGTCCGGTTCACTTGCTCGAATCGAATGAAATCGTCGCGTGAAAACTGCGTGCCGTGGCGCTCATTAAATGCCTTGATGATCTCCGAAAGTGACCGTTCCTCGTCTTCGGTGTAGGGCTTTGCGCCAAACTCGCTGATCGGCTTCAGCGTCGCTCTATCCCCCGGACTGAGTGAGGCAGAACCATGTTCCTTTTGGTCCACCCTGAATGCCTGAAGCCGGAGCATGTCTTCGGTGATATCAATGTCGGGCGGTATCAGCCGGTTGGGAAGAAGCCGCGAGAGCCAGGCAGCATAGGAGTAAAGCTTTTCCAAGCCCGTATCGCTCAAGCGCACTACCTGAGCAACAAAGCTATAGAAGCGCATATAGCTCTTCACGAGCTGCCGAAATTCTTCCTGCCTTCCTGGGTCGTCTTCCTGCTCAAAGCGGCCTACTGCCTGTCGCACGAGGCCTTCAAGGCGGGCGCGGTCATGGGTGTCGAGAGCACCCTTGTAAAACGTCTCGGCAAAGCGGTCGATCTCGCCCTGGTCGAGAATACCGAAAGTCTTCAGCCGGGCTTCCAGCTCATAGATTTGATTTGGGTCGGAATTGGCCTCCAGAGCGGTTACTTCGTAGAAGGGCCTGAAGGCATTCTGCATGTCCTCAATAGTGTTTTGAAAATCAAGGACGAAGGTCCGCTCCTTGCCAGGATAGGTGCGATTGAGACGCGAGAGAGTCTGGACCGCCTGAAGGCCCGCGAGCTTGCGGTCGAGATACATTGCGCACAGCTTGGGTTGGTCGAAGCCGGTCTGGTACTTTTCCGCAACGATCAGGACCTGGTAATCGGTGGTATCGAACTTCTTGGGAAGCTCCGTCTCCGAGAAACCATTCACTGCCGCTTCCGTATAGGTCTCGCCATCGACCTCTAGGTCGCCGGAGAAGGCGACTAGAGGCTTAACATCTTTGTACCCCTTCTCCTTGATGTAATCGCGCACGCCAAAATAATAGCGAAGCGCATGCTCACGGCTGCCGGTGACGACCATCGCTTTCGCGTGGCCCTCCAATTCGGTCAGAACGTGCCGGCGAAAATGCTCGACGATTACCTCGACTTTCTGGCCTATGGCAGTGGGGTGCAAAGATGCAAAGCGAGCTACCCGCCTCTGCCCGCTCCGTCCGTTCAGTTCAGGATCGTCCTCGATAGCTTTTTCGAGCTGATAGTAGGCCCTGTAGGTCATGTAATTCTGGAGAACGTCCAGGATGAACCCTTCTTCGATGGCCTGACGCATCGAATACAAATGAAAGGGGTGAGGCAGGCCGTCCTGACCTCTAATCCCGAACCGCTCCAAGGTGACGTTACGAGGGGTCGCGGTGAACGCGAAGAAACTGATGTTGGGCTGGGGACCGCGCGCCTTTTGATACTCCGCGATCATCTCCTCAATATCGTCGCTCGACGTTGCTTCGCGAGTCAGAGCATCGGTCATGGCCTGCGCGGATTTGCCGGACTGGCTCCCGTGCGCCTCGTCGATAATGACGGCGAACTTCCGCGCCCCCTGCCCCGAAATCTCCTTCAGATGGTCGGTCGAGAACTTCTGAATGGTGGTGATGATGATGCGCGCTCCGCTGCTGATGGCTTCCTTAAGCTGACGCGAGGTGCCATCGATCTTCTTTACGATGCCCTTGGTCTGCTCGAACTGAGACACCGTGTTCTGTAGCTGGCGGTCAAGGACGACGCGATCAGTGACAATAATCGCCGAGTCAAAGATTGGCTGGTCGGCGGCGTCATGCAAGTTGATGGCCTGATGAGCCGTCCAGCCGATGGTGTTGGACTTACCCGAGCCTGCCGAATGCTGGATCAAGTAATTGCGGCCAGGCCCGAAGCTGCGGGCGTGCGTCACCATTTTGCGCACGGCATCTAGCTGCTGGAACCGGGGGAAGATTAAGGTCTCTCTGAGCTGGGGAGCGCCGTTCGCGGTCGGCGTCTCCTGGGAGTCCAGATGAACGAAACGTCCAATTACATCGAGCAGCACGTCACGAGAGAAAATCGCCTTGCCTTCTGGCTGGTCCGCATAAAGATACGCGACGCGAAACTCCCCTTCGATGTCCGGGTTTCCGGCACCGCCGTCGCGACCGCGATTGAAAGGCAGAAAACCTGTTTTCCCATTCTGAAGCCGCGTCGTCATCGACACGTTGTCTTCATCCATCGCGAAGTGGACAATCGCTCCGCGTTTAAACATTAGTAGTGGTTCTCCGGCGGGGGAGCGGTCGTAGCGATATTGCTTTTCGGCGTGGCGAAAAGTGGAGCTGGTCAGAAGATTCTTGAGCTCGGCTGTGGCCACGGGCAAACCGTTGACGAAGAATACCGTGTCAATAGCGTTTTCGTTCTTTAGGCTGTAGTGGACCTGGCGGATCACAGAAAGTATGTTCGCCTCATAAAGACGGACGAGATCTGCGTTCAGGCCCGAAGCAGGTCTAAAGAAACAGAATGAAAACTTGATCCCAGGGACTAGCTTGACTCCCTGCCGAAGCACGTCAAGAGTGCTGCGGGTCTTCAGACCTTTATCGAGCTGTTTAAAGAACTCGGACTCGGACGCCGTAGTGTACTGAGCCTCCAGTTTCGCCCATTCGTCAGGCTGCGTGTCCTTGATGAACTGCAGGACGAGCCCCCGGTCAATGGCAAGAGGCCGGTCATAGTCCTCGGACTTGCGTTCGATGTAACCCTGAACGGCAACGAGCTGATCGACCATATGCTGTTCTAGGACGATCTCGCGGTGCGCATTACTTGCGGCATGATGAACTGTCATGACGTCACCTCTACCTCGATGGCGTCTAGGCGGCGGGCCGTTGATCCCTGCTTCTGCCAGGCCGCCATGTCGATCTGACCGGTAACTGCAGCGGTGATCAGGGAAGAACGAAATTCGTTGAGGCGCTCGATGGAGGAACCAATGGCCTCAGAAAGCGCCCATTGTTTTCTTGCGCGTAGATCAATCTTAGAGACGATCTCATCTTGCTCGGCCAACGGCGGGAGCAATATGGGAACGTTCCTAATGTCGAAGATGTTGAGGTGCGGGGATGTCGCGCCGGCCGTTGACTGCTTTAGATATTGATAAGCAAACTCGCCGTTTAGGGACCACATCAGATATGCCGGACGGATTCGCCTATTTGTGCGAAACATCATCATGCGTTGACCGAGGCAGAGTTTTTTGTTGTCGGGGATCAACGCAGCTATCCCGAATCTTTCGCCTTCACGGGTGTAAACGACATCCCCGGCAATCGGCTCCAGACGCTGTATTCTGCGCGTATATTCGAGTTCCGATACTCTTTTTGCGGTCTCAATCAATATCCGCCCGCTTTCAACGTCAGCAGTTCGAATCGACGGATATTCGCCCGACTCGGAGTGTTCCGGTGTTTCATGGAGGCAATCGACGATGCGGCTACACACGACCTTCAGGCGCGAAACGGTCCAGTGTTCTGGCACAGAAGAGAGCCATACGTGCGGTGATGGACGAGTCTTTCCATCGTATATTCCACCGGTTACGGCCAAGGACATGAACGCCCGAAATTCCTCATCCAGCTTCGCGATCTGCTGCTTCTTCTTATCGATCAGATGATTGACGTGGGTGGTTTCGTGATCGAGAAAGTCCGCAATATCTATTTGGATGTTGCTTTCGGGAACTCCAATCCAGTCGTTTGGGAAATCAGAGAAGTTAATCGACTGCCGGACGCCACCACCTAGCGAATAGTAGTATTTCGCCAAATCGAGCGCGAGAAGCGAATATGCCCAGAAGCGGGGATCATGCTCCGACCCTACTTCAAGTGCATCGTAGGCGGAGGTAATGATGCCGCGTTCAAGCACCAAGCCTTGCCGCAGGCTACGTTTGTCGTTCTGGAGGTCGGTCAGGCGCATCACAATGTTGCCTGGCTTAACGATCTGATAGGTTTCAAAACTCTCTGGCAGGAGACCTTCTGCTGCGTCGATATCCTTGCGGATGATGCGTCCGTAGCTCAGGGACAGAAGGTTGTCTTCTTGCATTCCTGCGTTCTTGAGGTTCTTTCGCGAGCGGAGCACACGATGCAGTTTCCCGACAGACCATGACGGAGGATGGGGCGCACCGTGAACACGTTCCTGAAGCGTGATCATCCGGCAACCGCCTTAAGCAGCTCCGCGATTTCGGTTTCCAGTTGCTTTAGTTCCTTATCAATCACGCTGAGGGGTCGGGGCGCAACGTACTTGTAGAAGTAACGGCTGAAGTTGATCTCATAACCAGCCCGACCCATTTGGGCGTCCTGCTCGTCCCGATAGGTCTTATCAACCCAGGCGTCAGGTGCGAAGGGCATTACCTCGCGCGCCACGTAGCTCTCCCAGTCTTCCTTCAATGGCACCAGCTCAAAATCGCGCAATCCTGGATCGGGCTCGGGCTTGCCGTCGCCGTCACGGCAGATGTCCGCCTCCTCATCCCGTTCGGACACTGCGGATAAGATTGCCTTCTTCATTGGTGGGCCGACTTTGATACCAGCAACCTTTAGAGACTTGGCAAGCACCTCCTCGAACTCATCACGATTGCGGTAAGAATTCTTGGGAACCTTCTCTTCAAGACAGGCGAAAAGGTCGTCCTGTTCGGCTGGGTCGAGCTTAAGGAAAGGCTTTTCGGTTCTCAATCGAGCGATGCGATCGGGTGTCACCTGAAAGGAGAGGCGCAATGGTCGCTCAACGCGAATTTCCCGGTAGCCAAAGTCGGACACCTCAAAAATTTTAGAGAACTCCCCATATTCGCCGTTGCCGTTGAGCATCTTGGCATAGATACGAACGATCTCCTTGCGGGCATCCTCGGGAATTTGCCGGCGCTTCGAGCCGAGACTCTTTCGCAGAGGCTTCCAGAAGCGCTCCGACGAGGCGTCGATCAACTGTACCTTGCCCCGGCGCGCTTTGGGCTTACGGTTCGTCAAGAGCCAGACATAGGTCTGAATGCCGGTGTTGTAGAAAATGTCGGTGGGCAGGGCGACAATCGCCTCAACCCAATCGTTTTCCAGCATCCACCGGCGAATTTCACTTTCGCCGGACCCCGCCCCGCCGGTGAAGAGGGGCGAGCCGTTCATGACTATGCCGATGCGCGAACCCGCCTCGTCATTGCGCATCTTCGAAATCATGTGTTGAAGAAAAAGAAGCTGGCCGTCAGAGATGCGTGGGGTTCCTGCTCCGAAGCGGCCGTCGGCCCCCAGAGTCTCGGCCTCTTCTTTGATAGGGTCTTGGTACTTCTTCCAGTCCACACCATAGGGCGGATTGGAGAGCATGTAGTGAAACGTCTTTCCCTTGTGGGCGTCAGTGGTGAGTGTGTTGCCGAAAGCGATTTGCTCTGGATCGTGACCGGTGACGAGCATATCGGATTTACAGATGCCAAATGACTCGCCATTCAGTTCCTGGCCGAAGAGTTCGACGCGGATTTTTGGGTTGAGAGACTTCATCTCTTCCTCGGTGATCGCGAGCATGCCTCCCGTTCCACAGGCCGGGTCATAGACGGTGCGGATGATACCGGTTCCGGTGAGCGCGGCGTGGTCGTTGGCAAGCAACAGTTCGACGATGAGGCGAATAACCTCACGCGGCGTGAAGTGTTCACCGGCCGTTTCATTCGAGACTTCAGAGAAACGGCGAATCAGGTCCTCAAACAGGTAGCCCATCTCGTTGTTCGACACGCGATCCGGATGGAGGTCAATTTGTGCCAAGCGGTCGAAGACCTGCCAGAGAATGCCCCCGTCCTTCAGGCGCTTGAGCTGGTCGGTTAAGAGGAATTTGTCGAGGAAGATATCGCGGACGTTGCTGGAAAACTTCGTGACGTAGTCGAGAAGATTGGCATGCAGGTGGCCGGGGTCCTGGCCTTTCAGACTCTTGAAGGTGAAGGCGCTGAGGTTGTAGACCTTGAGGTTGCCGCCAGCCGCACCGAAGAGGATCATGTCCTTCGTAGCCTCGTCCACGCCCCCCGGCAACTTCTTAGCAGCCTTAAGAACAGCATCTTTTGAGGCTTCGAGAATGCAATCAAGGCGACGCATTACGACGAACGGAAGAATGACCTTGCCATACTCGGATTGTTTAAAATCGCCACGAAGGATTTCCGCTATGGCCCAGACAAATGATGCCAGTGACTGAGTCTGTGGGCCGTGCTTCTGGGAAGCGATGTCTTGTTGAGGCGGCATAAAATGAAAGTTCTCTTTAGTTCTTTGAAGCTCTTATCAGATCAAATTTCGGATGTCATTGCCCTTGAGAAGTACGATTGTACCCGGATACGCTTATCCGCTCAGTGCATCTTTCAGATCTGCGTGCTCAAAAGCGGAAGCCATCCGGTCGATCTCGTTCTTGGTGATACCATGCCGCGCGGCTTCATTGCGCCACTTCGATACAGTTTTGCCGACCTGCGCTGCCATTTCTCGGGCCTTGTCAGTCTCCAGCTCAAAATACTTGGCCACGGACATCGCCAGAGCCAGGGAGGCGGTGCCGTCATCTTCATTGATTGCCGTGGTCAGGATGCGCGGCTTTATGTCGGTCGGCACGGGGTTGAGGTCATAGGCCGGAGACAGTCGCCAGCCGTCGCTGCCTTCATATAGAAAACCGTGATTGCGAAGGTGGTCGTCGGTATTGGAAATAAGGATACTGAAAACAACCCGCCGCCAAAGGGCCTCCATGTCCGCCTTCGGGGCGGCCCCGTGTTGGCGGAGGGCATCTACAATTTCGAGGTAGCTGTGCGTCTCATTGTCTTTCGCGCCCAGCATGCTCATGGCGGACAGAAACGGGATACGCCCCTTCCCGTCCCGGTCAAAACGCCGCAGCAGTAGCACAGGTTTATTGGCAACGGTTTCGACGCGCGCAGTCGGCACAGAAATTCCGGCCTTTTGCGCAAGGGCAAGAGCCACCGCTTCCCATACGACCGTGTTGATTTCATCGTCTTTGCGCGGAAACTTCGCAATTGCCAGATGACCGTCCTTTTCTCTGACGGAGGCCTTGGGCCGTGCGCCGCCTAGCGATGAGCCAGGCGCAAACAGGAGAAGCAAATCCTCCTCGGTGTCCTTCTCTTCCATGACGTGTTCCGCAGCCGAAAGCAGTTTCGGCAATTCCAGGAGCGGCGGGATGCGCTTGGCTTCTTCTTGCCTCAAGAATGGCCCGCCCTCGGTTTCAGAAAAGCGCAGAGCGCCCGCGCGCGCTTCGTCGTCCACCAATAGCAGGTAATCCATCTCAAACAGAGTGCGGGGTGCCTGCCCTTCGTGTTCCGCGCGCCGCCGCTCCATGCGCCGCATCAGCGCCCTGCCCCACCGATCAGGTGCCGAGTCTCCGATAGCGCCAAACATTGGCGTATCGGCTCCGGTGTGAAATGGTCCGGGCCCGAGCTTTAGGGCTGGCTCCAGTGAGAAGCGATTCGGATGGTCCAACCAGGCCTTGTTGTATTCAAAGGACGCGCCTTCCTTGTTCTTGCGCACGCGCGCCCACAGGCGTCCGACCAGATGGGGGACGCCGGCAAGATCCACATACACAAAAACAGCCTTCTCCATCACCAGTCCCTCGTTCTATTTTCGTGGCCGCCTGATCCGCTGCGGCAAGTGTTCTTCTTCCAGCTGGAGGCCTACCGCGTCATTCCTAGGATCGGCCAGCTCGGCGAGCCGATCAGTCAGGCCTAAGACAAACAGGACGATGGCATAATTTCCAATCGCAACGCTGGGCGCGCCTTTTTCGATCTTAACCAGTGTCGTTCGGCTGATGGATGCGCGTTCAGCGGCAACTTCCGCTGGAATCCGCCGCCGCCGCCGGGCGTCCCGTATATCATGGCCGAGCTTACGCAGCGCGCGCGTGACGGGAATAGGGAGCATCCCTGAAGGCTTCTTTTTACGCATACTTAATGTCCATTTATATGGTCAGTACGTCGTTAAATGTACATGATAATGAACGTTGTGTCAATGACAGTCATATCTTGGACCGACGCGTGGAATTGGGTATGAATGGGTGAAATTGGGTGTAAACGGATACGTGGGTGGTCTAAACTTCATGTGACTACATAAGGTAAGGAGCATCACGACAGCCCATACCAAATAGACCGGCCCGCCCCGTGACGCACCAGAAGTCCCTTCTTCACCAGGTTGGAGAAGGTCGCCTTGGCGGTGTTCGGGCTTGCTTTGTGCTCGCGCACCATGTCGCGGGTAGTGACCCTGCCGTGAGCCTGGACGTAATCCATAATGTGCACCGCCAATTCAGACAGGACAGAGAGTGCGGCCTTCTCCCTTTCCACCTTCGCGGCGAGGCGGCGCTTCTGTTGCTGCAGCCCGCGCAGGAAAAACAAGAGCCACGGTTGCCAGTTAGGCTTCTCGCTGTGCAGGGTGCCTTGTGTCTGGCGTAGCGCCAGGTAGTAGGACTCCTTGCTGTTCTCTATCACGCTCTCCAGAGAGCTGTAGGGCACATAGGCGTAACCGGCCTGCAGTAAGAGCAGCGTCGTCAGGATGCGGCTTAAGCGGCCGTTGCCATCCTGAAAAGGGTGGATCTCCAGAAAAACAACAATAAAGACCGCAATGATGAGCAGCGGATGCGGCCTGCGAAGCTCGCGAGCGTCCTTCAGCCATGCGATGAGCTCGGCCATGCGCCGCGGTGTGTCGAACGGCGAAGCGGTCTCAAACACGACGCCGATCATCTTTCCATCTGCATCAAAAGCGCCCACATCATTGCGAAGCGTTTTATATTCGCCGCGATGGCGCTCGTCCTTGGAACTGTGGCGCAGAAGGTCCCGGTGCAGCTGCTTAATATGATTCTCCGTGATGGGTATGTCGGCCCAAGCGTGAAAGACCGTTTCCATGACCTCGGCGTATCCCGCAACTTCCTGCTCGTCCCGTGTGGCGAATTTCTTGATTTCGAGACCAGCGAGCACCTGCTCAACCTCTCGGTCGGACAGCTTGCTCCCCTCGATGCGCGTCGAGGAGCCGATACTCTCAATGGTGGCCACCCGCCGAAGGGCGTTCAGCCGGTCTGGGGCGATGGTCCCCAGCGCCCGCCAGGCACCTTTGAATTCATCGATTTCCGAGAGAAGCTCCAGGAGATCGGCGGTGATCTGGATGGTTTCTATTGCGAGCATACCCAATTTTATGCTGGATTATACCGGATTTGTCTACCGGAAAAGACACCGGATTATACCTGATTACGGAGAACGGCCCTGATTTACCCCCTGCCCTTTTCTCTCAACGGCTGCAGCGGCGTTACTGGCCGTAAGAACAGCGTATCTCTGTCCATTCTCGCGTGCCTTGGAGCTTACCTGCATTAGCTGATTAGCGGTTTCGTCGGTGTTGTAGCCCCAATCGAGCGCCGTCATACACCAGACGAAGTCGGCGCGGCTGACATCCGGGCCGGTGTCGCCGTGATTACGCGGGGCCCGTTCCAGGCATCGCTGATAGTCAGGCCATTTCCGCGCGCGTACCGCATTCTCGTGCCTGCGGGAAACTCGAAGGGGGATGACCGTTGCCGGTTTTACCGGCTCGGGCTCGGCAACTAGCCCCAGGGATTCCAGATGGGATGGGGAGACCACACGGCCGGGGGCAGTATTAAGGATAGCGACTTTCGGAAACTCGGGTTCGTATTTGCGTTTGTAGTTCAAGGTGCCGGCCACGCGGGTGGCACCCGAGGCAGTGGCATCGGCTCCGACGCCTTTCTTCAGTCTCCGGGTGAAGTCTTTCGCATCGCTGGGGTCAGTAAGGCCGGAGATGGCTACCCATGCCTGGTGATTGCCGGGGCTGGTCTGCAGCGTCAGGAAGGCGACCTCCCCTACCCTGCTCAGTTTTGCCGGGTCCAGATCATCGAGCTGCACGAGGCAGGTTTTATCGCTGTCCGGGCGGATGATGATGTTGTTTTTGCGTTCTGTTGCACCCGGAAAAAGCTTCGGCAATGAGCTTTTGAGTTGTGCGATGGACTGGTGCCGCCGGAATCCCCGCTTTTCTCCGTCGATGTCGAGATGCGTCAGGTCAAAGTGCGTCGCGCCAACACTGGCGAACGCATCGAGCATCCTGAAAGCTTCATCCTGCTGACCCACGCTCTTTCTCCTTTCGCGGTGGGCCTTTTTGGTTTCACCGGCAGGCCGACCACGAAAAGAGTTGGCAGACGATAGCGGCACGATTTGAGACATGCAAGCAGTGCATGGATTGAAACTACATATAGACCTCCCCCCGCGGCCGTGTTTCATGGGCTAGTCAAGGAAGGGTTTCCCTTCCTTGGGAAGCGAGAGCCCTGGATGGGCTTGAGCTTCCAGATCGAGTGGTTGAGAAATTGTCCACAGCGTAAGAATTCAAATTCAATAAGTTCAAGTTTCCCCATCAATAAAATTTTGGCGAATCAAGCGGTTAAAGCGGTTAGCGTAACTTCTGGGGGGATTTACGTCACTTTTGGGGGGAATATCACAACGTTGCGGGGGCACAGCGTAACCTTCAGGGGGGGATCGATCAAGGTTTTCTGCGCAACTATACTGGCGGGAATGGCACTCGTATGATTTGTTTGCCTATCATAACCGCTGGGAACTGCCAATTCTCGAACGCTTCCCTGATCGTAACTTTTTGGGGAAGATATCTAGCATCGTAACTTCCTGGGGAGAGGATTGGTGGATTTCCGGTGCCTCTTCACCGTCAGCATTGCAGCGGAATTTGAGATCTGGGTAGGAACGTTGATGACTGCCGTTTCTGGGCTGGCAGCGCATCGTAACTTTTGGGGGACAGATAGCACATCGTAACTTTTCGGGGAGA
>Ga0302320_10001320_pt1 | contig 59481 bp, 58 predicted proteins | sample Bog_T0_3_FD_202130 | JGI IMG/M metagenome (GOLD analysis project Ga0302320, IMG submission 202130) | Peat permafrost microbial communities from Stordalen Mire near Abisko, Sweden - Bog_T0_3 | ecosystem: Environmental > Terrestrial > Soil > Wetlands > Peat | place: Sweden: Abisko, Stordalen Mire... | reverse complement strand
TTCCGCTGCGGCTGTTTCTATGAGAGGTTGACAGAATCAACGCTCAGCACTCCAACGTGAAGGTCAACAGGCTGAGTGCATGTGAGTCATCCAAACATTCGACTGCGCTTTACGGCATTCATGAGTCGCAAGTACAAATAGCGCCCCAAGTATACGGTTGCCTGTGCTTTTCGTCACATACGATTCCCTGACCGGCTGGTTCTCGTACTATGTTTTGGCTCTTATTCCCATATTTTGAGACGGAAATCCGCGCTCGAATCGGTTTCCAGCCAACGATGGACAAAATCAGGCAGCGGTCAGCTCGCAGCGCGGGCCGGAATGTGGAATTTTGACCGCATTCTGGGACAGAAGAATGCGGTCCAGCCCTACCAGAGCCAGTATTTCCGCCACCCGGGGCGAGGCATTGCAGATGGTGAAATTGTGCCCCGTTTCGCGTGCGCCGCAGTAGAGGGAGATGAGCGCGGCAATCCCGGCAGCATCGATGCGCTCCACCAGGCTGAGATCGAGCGTCACGGATTGGCTCCGCACCAGCGGCATCATCTGCTCCAGCAGACGCCGCTCCTGCCCCCTGACCAGTTCGGTCTGTTCGCCCGGTCCGGCAGATGCAATCGCCCATGTGCCTGGTGTTTCAGTGAAAATGCTGTTCATAAAGACCTCCATTGGGAAAGCTGTTCACCGGCCATTGGCCCTGTGAAAGGCTGCTGCCTTACGCTCTGGGAACCTGCATGCGGAAGGCCAAAGACCTGCGAAGGGGATATGCTGAAATCGCAAGGGATAGGAGCGGTTCAGAATCCCTTTTCGCGGCCCCAGGTGTTCGCTTTCGATTCTGCCGTCCGCAATTGAACACATAACCTGATACGCAAACAGGAGTGTCCCCGGTTCCGTGTCCAACTCTTCTTCCAGTTCCGCAAACGGTCAGACCCTCGGGATGAACCTGAACCAGGTGCGCGCCTGGGCCCTGGAGGCCGGCTTTGCCGAGGCCGGGCTGACGGCGCTTCCTCATGCGGCCGAGGCGCGGGACGCAGAGCGGTTTGAGCAGTGGGTGCGCGCCGGCCGCGCCGGAACTATGCACTACCTGGAGCGGGCTGACGAAGCCGGGCAACTGTTGCGCGCGCGGCCAGGAATTCCGTTCCCGTGGGCGCGTTCCGCGATTGTCTGCTTTGCCGCTTACGACAGCGCGCAGCCACGCTCCATCGCGCCGGCAGCCGAAGGCGCGGGGTGGATTGCGCGGTACGCGTGGAGCAGCCGCAAGGATGCGGCTGGAGTGCGCCGGCCGAGCGATTATCACAAGGTGCTCAAGAAGCGGCTGGCAGGGCTGGAAGCGAGTCTGCACGCGCAGTTTGGCGAGTTTGAGGCGCGCGGCTACGTGGATACCGGGCCGGTGGTAGAGCGCTCGCTGGCCACGGCAGCAGGCCTCGGCTGGACCGGCAAGAACACCTGCCTGATTCATCCCAGGCTGGGGTCGTTTGGCTTTCTGGCAGTTTTACTCACCTCGTTGCCCATCCAGGAGGAAAAAGTGCCCACGGCGCCGCCGCCGGACCGCTGCGGAACCTGCCGCCGCTGCCTGGACTCCTGCCCCACCGGTGCGCTGATCGCTCCCTACCAGATGGATGCAACGCGATGCATCTCCTACCTGACCATCGAACACCGCGGAGCCATCCAGGCTGAGCTGATGGAGGGAATGGGGCGGCAGGTCTTCGGCTGCGATATCTGCCAGGATGTGTGTCCGTGGAATCGCAAATCGCCTCTCAGCGCGGACCCTGAACTGGAGGCGCGCCGGGAACTGGTAAATCCGGCGCTGGATTGGCTGGCCCAGCTCGACGAGGCGGAGTTCGAGCGGCACTTCAACGGCTCGCCGGTGCGCCGGGCCGGATTCCTGGGCCTGCGCCGCAATGTGGCCATCGCCATGGGCAACAGCGGGCAAGAACGATTCGCGCCCTGGCTGGAAAAGTGGACCGCAACCGCGGACGAGGGCTTGCGCTCGGCGGCCCGATGGGCGCTGAACAAACTGCACACCGCGGGCAATCCACCGCATGCATCCTGAGTCCACGTATCAGCCAGAGGGTCTATCCTTGAAGAAGCAACCATCCGGCTGTTGCGCCACGTGCACTTGGGCCGTGGAGATTCAATGGCTCCAGACAAGGGGTAGCACATGGCTGATGATTCAAGCTCCGGCTCTATAGCGGATAAGGTGATCGAGGCTTCAGGCCTGACCGATCCGCCCGAACCGGCCACCCGCTCGAAGTGGTACCGCTGGCGCATGGACGGAAAGGCGCTGCTGGCCTATCTGCTTGACAGCGAGGTGCATACCTTCGCCTTCAGCGTCGCGGCCAATGCCATTCTCTCCTTCATCCCGTTCATAGTGCTGCTCTACACCCTGGCCCATTCGGTCTTCCACTCACCCGCGATGGAGAAGGTGATCACGGACATGGTGGACTATTTCATGCCTTCAAACCAGGGGTTCGTTGCATTGAATCTTTATCACACTGCCTCGCGGCATGGCGTGCAGGTCTTTTCGCTCGTCATGATTCTCATCGCCTGCACCGGCATCTTCCTGCCTCTCGAAGTGGCGCTGAACCAGGCCTGGGGCGTGACCAAGAGCCGCAACTATCTGCATAACCAGGTGATTGCCTTCGGGCTGGCAATCCTGATGGTGCTGCTCGGCCTGGGCAGCATTGCCCTGAACGCCGGAGCGCGCGACGTGCTGGCCGTGGTCTTCCTTCAGCACACAGACAACTTTGTATTCAACGGCATCTGTTTCCTGCTACTGGCCGTGACCACGGGCGTGGCCTCGATCCTGTTCTTCTTTTCCATCTATTGGCTGCTGCCCAACCGCAAGATTAATCCCCGCCCGGTCATGCGCACCGCCATCGTCACGGGCATCATTTGGCTGTTTGCCAAATTTGTCTTTGAGGCCGTGCTGCCCCATCTCGCTCTCGAGGATTTATATGGCCGGTTTTTCGTTTCGGTCGGCCTGCTCTTCTGGGCCTATATTTCGGGATTGATCCTGTTTGCCGGAGCGCAGTTCAGCGTGTCGCGTATGGGAGATAAGAAGGGTTAGTCCGTAAACAGTCGAATAAGTTCGATTGCTTGCCCAGGGGAATCGGATGAGCGGCTTGTCGCCGACAGGATTCCCCGCCCCGCAGCAATCACTCTTGCCGGGTGCAAACCCTCCACAAACCCACTCTCTGAGGGTGCCCCATCCATGAATCGCTTTTTGATTCATGGGTGGGAATCCACGAACCCCTCTCCGCGAGTCTTTCTGTTCCCTGGTCCCTCAGTCCCTCAGTCCCTTTTGCACATAATTACCTTCCCTTGACGCATACTGGAGAGGCAATCGGGTTTGCGTCAGGGATGTGACCGGTCCGTACCAAACGGTCCCCAGTTTTTCGTTTTTTTCGTTTTTTGCGCACTTTTTCATCTCGTCATTTTATGCAACATGCATTAAATGAACAACTTAAAGTTTATTCTTGTTAACCAACTGGTAACACAAAACCCTCAATTTTGGCCCATTTTTGGCCAAAAAATGCCGTTTTATGCCTCATAATCGTCGTTTTTCGCACCGAAAATCGCTGTTTTTTGCATGACTCGCCGATTGCATTCTCCGGCCTTGCCACAGTCCGTCACCTCGCAGGCATGCTTGCGCCGTTCACGCGATTGATCTGGATTGCCTGCCCATCATTCCTCCACGAGCCTGCCCAACCGGTTTATTCTTGGGTCGATGCGCAAGAGCTTATCCGTAGCCATGATCACCATGAACGAGGCGGCCAACCTGCCGCGCACGCTCGCCAGCCTGCGCAGCGTTCCGGAGTTCGCCCCGGAGGTGGTCGTCGTGGATTCGGGATCGACCGACAACACGCTGGAGATCGCCCGCTCTGCAGGCGCACGCGTCTTCGCGGAGCCGTGGAAGGGCTATGCCGCGCAGAAAAACTCCGCCATTGCGCATGCGGCCGGAGACTGGGTTCTTTCGCTCGACGCAGACGAGGAGCTCAGCCCGGAATTGGCGCGGGAAATTGCCGCTCTTCTAGAGAGCGAACCGGAGTTCAGCGCCTATCGCATTCCGCGGCTGAATCATTTCCTGGGCAGGCCGTTGCGCCACGGCGGCTACTGGCCCGATCCCAAGCTGCGCCTCTTCCGCAAGGGCTCGGCGCTGTTTGAGGAGCGTCCCGTCCACGAGACGCTGAAGGCGGCGGGACCGGTGGGCCTGCTCAAGGGCCACATGGTCCACCGCTGCTACCCGACGCTCGAAGAGTACATCGAGCACATGAACCGCTATAGCTCTGAAGGCGCGCAGTTGCTGGCGAACAAAGGCCGCGGCAGCAGGTCACTTGCCGCGTGGATCTGCAATGCGTTTCTCAATCCGGCGGCGACTTTTGTTTATAACTACGTTTTCCGGCTGGGCTTTCTGGACGGCCGCGAAGGCCTCGTCCAGCACCTGAACCACTCGGTTTATATCCACTGGAAGTTCGTCAAAGCCTGGCAGGCCGGGCGTAGCAGGCAGTAACTCAAGTCATAACCTGCTCTCGCCAGGCAGCCTTATTCAGGCGGCGGAACTTCGTCTGGCGGCGGAATCTCAACCGCGGCGGACCGTGAACCCTCCGGCTGCCCGGCCAGCACAGGAACAGCCACCAGCGCTTCCTCCCTGGGCGGCTCTTCGCGGCCAAACAGCGTGGCCGCCCAGCCCAGCAGCAGCACCCAACTACCCACTCCCAGCAGGTAAGCCGCGGCCAGCTTAAGCACCACGTACCAAATCGGCTCGGACTCCGATCCTGCAAGGAAGCAGGCCGGCAGCGCCACGCCCATCATGACTGCAAGCAGCACGCCCAGCCACCAGCGCCAGTTCCACAGCAGCCGCAGAATCCTGCGCACGGGCAGCCGCCATCCCCACTGGGCGCTCGCTATTCCATAGGGAATGCACTTGGCGGGCAGCACCACCCAGCGCAACACCCACTCGACGCACTGCAAGCCCACGTAGATGTGCACGAACGAAAACAGCGAAACACGCGCACCGGCCGGAGCCTGCGCGCTCAGGTACCCCGCCCACTGCGGAATCTGGAAGTCGCACCAGTCCAGCACCGCCCAGAAGGCGCAGGCCATCGCGATCCACACCAGAAGCGTGAGCGCGCCCCAGACCAGCTTCACGCGCTTCCCGTCGTCGTACGCCAGGCCGCGCATCGTTCCGGCCTGCAACTCCAGCGCCGAAATACCCAGCAGCACCACGATCAGCAGGATCAGCGCCACCTGCCACACGTGCTCATCGGGCAGATTCGTCCAGACAAACCCCAGCAGGATCAATCCCAGCGTGACGGCAAACTGCGCCACAACCCAGCCGCGGGCCAGGCGCAAGCGGTGAAACAAATCTCGCAACAAATTCACAACTGCACCTCCAGGTTTGCCGGAGCGGTCATCCGCTGTAATGCCGGCGTCCTGTTCACAACAGCGGCCGGCCGAAGCTTGCCACAGTTCGCGTCCTGGCTCAAGCAATGCGAGGCCATGGAAAGGTGCATTCCATTCCCTGCCCCCTGGTACCTGTGCCGCCCATGTCCATACACAAATACAAACAGCCGCAATATCAGCAGAAGCACAACAAACGCAATCGCGACGGCCAAGAGCAGATTCGGTTTGCGCTGCTTTGCTTCACGCTTCATGCGAAAATCCTATGCAATTTTAGGCCCATCTTATTCTGAAGCCTGTTCCCAAAGATACAAAGGCCCCTCAGCCTGCGCCAAAGGGCCTTTGCAATCGATAACCGACCAGCCTTACGCCGTAATCCTCCGCACTGGCTTCGATCCCCACAGCCCGTAGTAGGCGATGTAGAGATAGCAGATCACCGGCAGAATAAACGCATTCTGAATGCCAACCCTGTCGGCCAGAGCGCCGATGAGGTAGGGAACCACCGCTCCGCCCACGCACGCGGTCATGATCATCCCCGAGCCCTTGCTGGTCATCGGTCCCAGTCCGGCAATGCCAAGCGTGAAGATGTTGGGGAACATGATCGAGTTGAAGAATCCACAGAGCACCAGGGTCCAGATGGCCACCTGCCCGCTGGTGAACATGGACAGGGTGATCAGCGCGGCTGCGGCAAAGCCGAAGATGCCCAGCAGCTTTCCTGAGGCAACCCGCGTCAGAATCCAGGAACCGAGCAGGCGTCCCACCATCGCGCCCAGCCAATAGAGCGACACCAGGAACGACGCAGTACTAAGCGAACTCATACCCTGCGACTTGAAGTAGTTGACCGCGATGGAGGCCAGGCCCACTTCCACACCCACGTAGAGGAAGATGCCCACGGTGGCCAGAACCGTGTGCCTGAAGCTCCAGATGCTGCGGCTCAGCAGATTGGCGCCGTCCTTGCCGGGACGGAAGGACTGCGTCTCGGTGATCTGGGGCAGGTGCATGAAGGCCACGGCCAGGCCCAGCAGCAGCAGTCCGCCGGCAATGAGCAAGTAAGGAATCCGAACGGTGTCTGCAATCTCCGCCTTGGAGATGACCTTGGTGGGATCGGACAGGATGAACGCGCCGGCAATCAGGGGCGCGATGGTGCAACCGATGGAGTTGAACGCCTGCGCCAGGGTGAGGCGAATGGGGGCGCTATGTTCGGGGCCCAGAATGGCGACATAGGGGTTGGCCGAAGTCTGCAGAGCCGTCACGCCTGCTCCCACGATAAAGACCGCGGTGAGAAACAGCGGGAAACTTACCAGCTTGGCCGCCGGGATGAACAACAGGCAACCCACCACCTGGATGAAGAGGGAGACGACCATGGTGCGCTTGTAGCCGATCCACTCGATCAGTTTCGAGCTGGGCGAGGAAAACACAAAATAGGCGAGGAAAAATGCGGAGTCGGCAAGCATAGCCGGCCCGTATTTGAGGTCGAAGATCGACTTCAGGTGGGGCACCAGCGCCATGTTCAGGGTGGTGATGAACCCGAAGATAAAAAACAGACCGGTGACGATAATGAACGGGATGAGGTACCCCGAAGACGTCAGCGCCGACGATTGCTTGTTTTCTGCTGCCATAGAAAGTTTTTCCCCGCTTCCTCAAGAACGTGTTGCCCGGAAACCCGGCTCTTTTACTGCACACAACACTATACGGCAAACCCTGTGCTGGGGAAGTGGCGGCACGAAGCTCTTGACCGTAGCGCCAACCGATTCCCCAGTTTCCCTGCGAGCATTTCCACAGTCCGCCCGCTTCCGCAGCCGCAAACCACCGCGGCAAAACGGCCGCAGCAGGCAAAAATACCGTATCCTCTTAGAAACGTTAGGAGAATCCCGTGCCCATCCCCATTTTGAGCAGTGCCAAGCTGAAGAAAGTTCTGGCGGCCCTGGAAGGCAACTGGCAGGCTGAAGTCGAGGCCTTCCACACCTACCAGACCCTGGCCGACCGCGACACTGACCCGGTGCGCGCCCAGGTGCTGCGCCATCTGGCCGGCGCCGAGTGGGAGCACGCCGCCCTGTGGCACGGCCGCATCATTGAACTGGGCGGTCCTGAGCCCGTCTATCACGGCAGTCCCGGCGGCGAGGCCGACTCGCTGGCCAACCGCGCCGGCGGCGTGCGCATGGCCCTGCGCCGGCTTGAAATCGAGGAGAGCCGCCACATCGCCAGCTACGGCGAGCAGCTCAAGGCCCTGGGTGACGAAGGCTCCATCGCCATCCTCGATCACGTCATTCAAGACGAAAAGGACCACTACCGCGAGCTCGGTTCGCTCATCCGCGGCCACTATGCCGCCCCGGCCGGCGCGCCCCGCATTGACGCCAAGGCCGTGCTTGAAGAAATGCTGGCCAAGCGCGCGCAGGGCCGCAAGCAGCCCGGCAGCTGGATCGGCGATGCCATCTACGGTGTCAACGACGGACTCGGCGCCATCTTCGGCATCGTTTCCGGCGTCTCCGGCGCCACTGCCGGCGACAGCAAGTACGTGCTCCTGGCCGGCCTCTCCGGCATGATCGCCTCAGCGCTCTCCATGGGCTCCGGCGCGTATCTGGCCGCCAAGAGCGAACGCGAAATCTATCAGGCCGAAGTTGCCCGCGAACGTGAAGCCATCAAGATGAACGGACCCGAGGCCCGCGAACTGCTCTCTCTCTACTACCAGGTCAAGGGCCTGCCCGAGGAAGACGCCCAGCACATGGTCAACCACATCGCCAGCGACCCGGACCAGTTGCTCCGCGCCCTGGCCGCCGAGCGGCTAGGCTCTTCGGAGGAGGCGCTGGCCAATCCCCTGGTTTCGGCCGGCTCCGGCGCGCTCTCCACGGCCATCGGCGCCTCCATTCCCATCATTCCCTTCTTCTTTCTCAGCGGCATTGAGGCCGTCATTGCCGCCGCCATCATCTCCCTCGCCGCCCACTTCGCTGTCGGCGCAGCCAAGAGCCTCATCACCGTCCGCTCCTGGTGGTCTTCCGGCATGGAAATGACCATAGTCGGCGCTCTGGAAGGCGCCGTCACCTACGGCATAGGCATCCTGCTCGGCAAGGGCGGCATGTAACGCTGTCTTTTTACGAAGCACGTTGAGACAAAGAAAAAGCCGGGGCGATGCACACGCGCATCGCCCCGGTGAACCGCAAACAGTCTGGCCTTCAAGCAATAAAATCCAGATCTTACTGCAATGATTTGCCTCTATACGCTTCCGGTGCGTTGACCGGATTGCCGCGCGCTGCGGCTTTACCGGGCAGCGTGACCACGTAGTGTCCCGCCCATCTGGCGGGCTCGTTCGCCGGGTAATCCGTACTCAGAATCTGCGCTCCGCTTGCCATCACTGCATCGCGCCTGGCCGTGTCGTTGTTGCGCGCTTCCCTGGTGCTGTCGTCGGTGCGCGTGCGGATGAGATAACCCTGGCGAACCAGGGCGGTAATGTCGCTGGGAGGCCCGTCGTTGCGCTCAATGAAGGCTGCGTCGGGCTGGCCGGGGGCGGCGTTGGTAAACAGAACGCGTCCGCGCAGCGAGGGATGCCCTTCAAGATAAATGAAGCCCACGGGGCGCTGGTCCATGAGGAAGATCACCTTGCCGCGCGCGCTGGCCAGTGTGGGCCAGTTGCCGGCCAGCACTGCCTGGTTCAGCGTGTCGTAGCTGCCGCGCACATCGTCCGGAGTGATCAGCTCCTTCGCGGGAAAGACGGAACGAATCTCCGCGTCCAGCGCATCGAAGGTGCTTGAAGTAAACGGCTCGGGAACGACGACCTGAAATGGCGCCTTCGGCTGTTCCTCCTTGGTTTCCACCAGGATGAAGAGGGGAAGGTGATGCGGATGCGCGTGCGACCATGCACGGATTTGCTTGAGGCATGTAGTGAAGGGCTGGCAGACGCTGCGATAGTCCACGTCCTGCATGTGCATCACTTTGAAGCCGGGCTTGTTCATCACCCCGTCGTGGTCGAAGTTCGGGTCAGATGGCAGATGCGCCGCAGCCACCATCTCTGGACCCTTGGGATGCGCGTAGAGCCCGCCTTTGCTGTCGGAATAAACATCGAGCTCAATCTGGCGGACGCCGCTGTCGAACTGCTGCGGCAGCGGCTGGTGCCGGTAGTCCAGGCTTTTGAATCCTTCGAGATTCTTGACCTGCCACACCTTTACCTCGTTGGGCGCAATGCCCGCGTGATAGCTGTTGTGGCTGCCGATGACCTGGATCTGATTGAGCTTCAACGCGCTCGCATCCTGCTGCGCCCGGAGCGGAGCGGCTGCAACCAGGCTGCCCAGCGCTACGGCCAGGGCGACGAAAGTGAAGATGCTGCAATGACGTGGAAACATGTGTGTGTCCTTTGCTGAATTGAATTCTGTGGCCCTAACGGGCCGGTTGTGCCGCGGCCGGGCAGCCCTGGTAGCCGGGGTCGCTCATGGATGGCGGGGGCGTTGCCTGACCCCACTTCGTCGGCGCCGAGCCCATGGTAAACACCAGCGTTGCGCCGTTCTTGATTTGATCGTGACGGAACCATGCATTGGGCAGGTCCACTCCGTTCAACGTCACTGACTGCACGTAATGGTACAGCCCGTCGCGGTCCAGGTTCTTCGCAACCAGGTGCAGCTTTTTTCCGTTGCCCAGCGAGAGCAACGCGTCCGGAATGCTGGGCGCGCTGATCAGGTAAATGTCCTCGCCGGCCACCGGGTAAATGCCCAGCGTCTCAAAGATAAGCCAACTCGACATGGCGCCCGAGTCGTCATTGCCTGGAATACCCGCGCGCGAGTCGGTGAAGGCCTTCTCCAGCAGGTAATGCACAATGTCCGCGGATTTGTCCGGCCGCCCGGCGTAATTGTAGAGCGTGGGCATCAGGAAGCCGGGCTCGTTGGTCACGTCAAAGTGGCCGCGCGCAAAGATGAAGTCCATCCGCAGCGAGAACGCCTCATTGCCTCCGGCGAGCTGGATCAGGCGGCGCATGTCCTGCGGCGCGTAGAGCGAGTAGGTCCACAGGTCGCCCTCATAGAAGAAGTCAGGCCAGGTGCCGCGCACCACATAATACGGCGCGGCCCAGGTGCCGTCTGCATTGCGCGGCCGCAGAAAGCCCTTGAAGCCCATGTAGTTGAGGCTGGTGTCGAACAGGTTTTCAAAGTTATGCGCGCGTCCGGCATAGAGCGCCGCCTCTTTCGTCTTGCCAAGGCCGCAGGCCACCTCGGAGATGGCGAAGTCGTCGTAGGCGTACTCGACCGTGCGCGAGCCGGAGCGCTCGTCGGCCAAGGTAACAAAACCCCGCTCGTTGTAGTCCTTCAGTCCGCCGCGGCCTTCCTTCTGAGCGTTTTTTGGCGGCACTTCGGCGTCGTGCACCATCGCCTGGAACGCCGTCTCGTAGTCAATGCCCTTCATGCCTTTGACATACGCATCAGCAATCACCACGTTCGCGTTCGAGCCGCCCTGCGTGCGCCCGGTGACGTTGCCGCTGCGCCCGTCGGGCATCCAGCCTTCGTGGCGATAGATATCGATCAGGGAGCGAATAATGTCGCGCTGGCGATCGGGCGAAATCAGCGTCAGCAGCGGGCTGGAGCTGCGATACGTGTCCCAGACGGTATAGAAATCGTCGTAATAAGGCTCCGTGGATTTCCAGCCGGGATTCTCGCCCGTGCGGTCCGTCGGCATCAACATGATGTGGTACATGGCCGTGTAGAGTTGCCGACGCTGCGATGCGGTCTCGCCCTTCAGGTCCAGCTTGGCCAGTTCCGCTCTCCACAGCGCAAGGCTGGCGGCATGCACTGCATCGAAGTTCCATCCCGGAACCTCCTTCTGCACATTCTGTTTCGCCTGCTCCGCGCTGATGAACGAGATGCCCACCTTCACCTGCACCACCTGGTGCGCATGGGTCTTGAAGTCGAAGCTGGCGCCAATGGGCTTTGCGGTTGCGACCGACGCGTCTTTGTCCGGCGAGAGAGTTGTGCCGGTCCAGGTCCGCACCGCATCGGCCGGCGTATCCAGAACCAGATAGTAATAGACGTCGTACTCGCCGCCCTTGTTCCACCCGCCGGTAAAACGCGCAATGCCCTGCGCCTCGTGGTTGGAAGTCACATGCACTTCCGCGCCCAGAAAGCGCTGGTCTTCCGAACCCATGCCGAGACCAAGCGCGGAGGCAACATTCACGGTCAGGTGCGACTCTGCGGAAGCGGGAAAGGTGAAGCGATGGAAGCCGACCCGGCGCGAGCTGGTCACCTCCGCCTTGATGTTGTAGCGCGAGAGCTGCGACCTGTAATAACCCAGCGTGTTGATCTCGTCCGTCCGCGGGCTCTTGATGTCCGCAATGTCCAGCGGTCCGGTCACCGGCGCCACCAGGATGTTGCCATACTTGCCTTGCGCGCCGCTCAGGTGCAGTTGCGAAAAGCCCAGAATGACGCCGTGGCTGGAGTAGCCGAAGCCCGACCGCCGGCCGTCGAAGGTCGCCATGTCCGGACCCACCTTGACCATGCCGAACGGAATCGCCGATCCGACAAAAGTATTGCCGCCCCAGTCGACGCCAATGAAGGGATCCACGTCGCCGGTGTGATCGGAAATAGCTTTGTGATCGGGAACGGTCTTGAAGTCGGGAACGGTCTTCTGCGCAAGAACCGGAAGCGAGAACAACATAACAACAAGCGCAACCAGCGCTCGAAAGCGGCGAACAGGCGATATGGGCAACGGAATGCTCCTGAGTTTCGGGTCAATGAGAAGTCGGGCTGGAACAGAGTAAGTCACCGGAGTGATTCAAAAAGGTCTGGAGCGGAGGCCGGTTGGCGATAGCGTTCAGTTGCAGCGTCACGATCTGCCTCCCGCCTTTCGGAAACTATGCTTCGGCGTCCATCAACGATAGTAAACCGCCCGGCCGCGTTCCCGCGGCGCCTCCCTTGCCGCAAAAAAGAAGGCTGCCTCATCGTGAAAATCGGCTGCAAATCTTGTATTGAAAAGTAGATCCTGATTCCGTAGAGTGCTGCAATTGCGCGCAGAGGCGGATCGCCGCCCGCCTCCGCCGCATGAAAAGATCATTAATTCTGAGGAACCTCCGCCAGTGGAATCCGGACGCACTTGATGGTTTCCGTGCGCCACGAGTAGCTCGTGACCAGGTCTCCATTCTTCGCCTGGATGATGGCAGGATACGAGTACTGTCCCGGCGCGTCTTCCAGTGTCTTGAAGATCTTGAAGTGCTCTCCGTCGCGGCTCACGGCCAGGTTCAGCGGAGTCCGCCTGGTGGCGCTGTTGTTGAACACCAGCACAATCCGGCCATCGCGCAAACGCACCGCGTCGATGCCTGAATTCGGATTCGGCAGGTCGATGTAGTGCAGTTCGCTCCAGGTCTTGCCCGCGTCAAAGGAATCCGATACCGCAATCTTCTTTGCCTTGGACTGCGACCGCGCATAGAAGCGCAGATGCTTGCCCTTCAGTTGCACCACGGCCGGCTGAATAATTCCGATCGTCCTGGCTGGCCGCGCGGGTGGCGGCGCGCTGGCATCGGGCACATCCATGCTTTCAGACAGCGTGATCGGCCCAAACTTTGTCCAGTTGGCCCCGCTGTCTGTGGAGCGCTCGATCCACGCCGACCAGCGCCCAATCTCCGGCGAGTCCTGCTCCTTCTCCACCGACGATCCGCTTACGATGGCGCCGTCGCTCATCACCAGCGGCTTGTCCTTGATGGGCCCCAGTATCCCGTCCGGCAGCTTCTCCTCCGCGCTCCAGGTCCGCCCTTCATCCTTGCTCCACTTGCGCGCCCCGAACCAGGTACGCGGCGTGGTTCCGTACTTGTAATAGAGCCAGAGCCGCCCGTCTTTGGTGTGAAACAGCACGGGATTCCAGCACGCAAGATGGTCGGCGCGCGCCAGTTCCACCGGATCGCTCCACTTCCCATTGCTGAACCGGGCGCCACGGATGACCACATTCGGATCGCCTTCACCAAGCCCGTTGAACCAGGCAACCAGCAGATCGCCGCCCTTAAGTTCCACCAGCGTCGAGGCATGGTTGTAGCGCTGGGTTCCGGGCAGCGCATGACCGCTCGACAGCGGCGGAAATATTAATCCATCGGAGCTGCTCTGCGCCCGCGCGCCAATCGCTCCCATGCACAACAGCAAAGCCAAAGCCCAACGCGTTCCTCGCATACCGTTTTCTCCCATGCCGCGTAAATTCCACCCGTCGCGGCCACGAATCAGCATATGCGAAGAAGGTTCGAGAGTCTACGTTAAGTACACGCGGCGCAAAGTCTCATCCGGCCCGGACACGCGCGTGAGGATATTTTCTCCTGCAAGCCGCAAGCACGGCAGTCCGTCAAACAGACTCGATCGCATGGATGTTGTTGGTCACTTCGTTGGCCAGGGTTTCCACTTCGGGATGGAACTGCTTGCGCTCCCGGTCGGGAAGCTCGTCCAGCAGTTCGGGATACGGCGTGACCTCGCACCCCGGAAACGCGGGAAAGCCCACCGTGTCTGCCATTCTGCAACTGACCTTGATCAACTCCGTCATGCCCCAGGCGCCATCCTGTTGCCTGGGCTGATGATGCTCGCAGACAATGGCCGTGAAGTCGGACGGCAGCTTCCAGCTTGCAATCAGTTTCTGGCCCGCCTCGCAGTGGTCCCATCCGAATAACTCCTGCTCGCCATCCAGGATGCTGCCGGCAGATCCGCGATGCGTCTCCAGCAGGGCTGCGTACTCTTTCGGCTGGATGACCGCCAGCGCAAATCTTCCAATGTCGTGCAGTATGCCCGACGTGTAGGCAACGTCCTTGTCCAGAAAGCCCTTGGAAGCCAACTCCTGGGCGATCATGGCGCACGCCAGATTGTGCCGCCACAGGTGCCGCATGGCAGGCAGATTCAGCGTTTTTCCCAGGTAGGCTCGCACGCCAACCGTCAGGCACATTCCCTGCAGGTGGTTGGCCCCGAGCACGGCGATGGCCTGCAGGACGCTGCTGGCCGGAAAACGCGGCGCGTACAGAATGGAATTGGCAATGGTCAGAACTTCGCTGGCAAACGCGGGATCGGTTGAGATCAAATCGCACAGTTGGTGCAACTGTACATTCTCATCGTTGGCCAGTTGCAGAACCCGGATCGCGACCTGGGGAAACGGCGGCAGGCGCAGATGCGCCCAGGGCAGTTTGGCCACCTTCTCGCTCTGCCTTTCGATAGGCACCGTCAGAGTCCCTTTCTTCCCCAACCTGCATCCTGATTTCGCGGCGGCCTGGCCGCTTGCCGCAAGATCAGCGCCGGCCGCTATGCCTGCAATCGCTCTCATGCAGACAAGGACTATGTCGGCACAAAGGACGCTTTTCTACAGTGGGAATTAGTGGATGCGGAAACTCAAAGGGGCTGCGCACTATCGAATGAGAATACGTGTCGAAATGGATAATCAACGCTAAGTCTAGCCGCCGCAACAGCTACCGTTGATGTGAAAAATCTCATGTACAGGAATGTGCATGATGCCAATATTTATTGCGCTTGCCATGTTCTTCCGTCCGCGCTGAACCAAACCATTCCCTGGTCATTTGAGATCTCAAATTTCGCGGCTGCATTGCCGTTCAACGCCGGTCTGTAACGGACACTGACGGCGCGGCCGGTCCATTGCCGTGCAACCGGCTCCCAATGGCCGCCCGCGTCTTCACTCAGATACAGCGTGCCGGCCTGGTCGATCGCGAGCGTGCGCTGCTGCGTCCTCGCAGTTGAAACGGCAGCAAGTCCGCTGGGCAGCCCGGTACCTATCGCTTTGCGGGCAACAAAAATCCCTGGCGCCGCCTGCCCTCCCGCGCCATCGAAGCTGGCCGAGGGCGCGGGCTGCATGGCCGCCTGCGGCGCCGACCCGGCGAGCGAATCGAATTGATCGGCCTGTGCATGGCTTTCCACGCTCTTCAACCTTGCCTGCTCTGTTCTGGCAGCCGCAGTTGTACTCGAGAGCGCGCTCGCAAGGTGCTGCTGTTTCCACGCTTCTATGGCCGTCTCCGCTTTCGCTTGAACGCTGGCTTCCTGCGTCGTGAATCCTGGCCCGGCACCGCCCGGAACTGCCTTGGCTTCCGCACGCTCAACATGCGACAACCCGATTGCACCGGCCGCGGCGGACGGGGGAGTAGCGGCAGGAGCAGACTCGTCAGCAGCCTCCGCAGGCAGCAACGCGGACGGCATCTGCGCCGTAGCGGAGTGCATATTCCCTGCCGAATGCTTCGCGGCAGCAGGCGCGGCGGCTGCTCCTGTGTTGGCCTGCTCATGCACGGCAGGTAGTTGCACGCTCTGCTCACTTTGCGGTGTAATCCGGGCCATCTCCGAGCCCGTTTCCGTGCGGCGCACATGAACATACACCGCCAGCCCAACCATCGCCGCAAGCGCTGCTGCCGGAATCCAGGTAAGCCACCAGTTGCTGAGCCATAGCGCACGTTGAACAGCGGGATGGGCAGTTGGAACCGAGGCTGGCGACGTCTCCAGTTCCGAGGCCTCCTGCGCAAGATAAACCACCTGCCGGCAGCGGCTGCACGCGGCCAGATGAGCCAGAATCTGCGCGCGCTCCTGCTCCGGAAGCGCCTGTTCCGCAAAAGCGTTGAGGCTCTCCGCTTCGGGATGAAGATCGAATTGGGATGATGAATTCATAGTGCAGCCTTCTCTGGGAACGCTTCCGATTGAGAACTTTGCAATAGTTTTTTCAGATTCAGGTCCAGATCGCGCGGATCGGCGCCAAGCGCCTCTTCAGCAGCCCGCCGGCTCAACCCAGCGCTTTCGAGATTCCTGCGTATCTGTTTCCTCAGTTCCTCGCACAAGCGCCGCAGCTTGCGGCTGACCGTAGCTTCATGCACATGAAGAACCTTGGCGATCTGCAGCAGCGTTCGTCCGTCAAGATAATAAGTTGCCAGCAGAAAACGGTCCTCCGCATCCCGCCGGCTGAGTGCGGCTTCAATCGCCCGCTCCAGCACCGTGAGTTCGGCGGCAGGCTTTTCAGGCGCGGGGTCCGGCGCGGGAACGTCATATTCGGCAAATTCCTCCAGCGGCTTCTCGCGATAGCGGCGGCGGTAATGGTCCACATGGCGTTGGGCCAGCGTGGTCCTGAGCCAGCCAATCAGCGATCCTCTGCCGCGGTAAGACTCCAGCGGGCAGCGCCGCGCGCCGTCCCGCGCCGTCAGCCCGTAGAGTTCCGCATAAAGCTGGTCGGCCAGGTCGCGGCCCAGTGTCTCGCTTCCGGTTATGGCAATCGCCGCGCGCACCAAAGGCTGCCGATACAGCGCCATCAGGCGTTCCCAGGCGCGCTCGCTGCCCAGCGCGGAGGCTTGCGCCAATACCAGATCAGCCAGCCTGAGGCTGCGGAAAAACGCCGCCTGCTGCTGCCGTGAAGCCGTTGTTCCCTCGGCCAGTCCATAATTTTGCGTCGTTCCAATGCGCAGCAGAATCTGGTTGAACTCGCCCATCCCAAGGCCGCAGTGGACCGCATCGCTCTCCCGCCACAGTTCTTCAAGCAAGGCTCCGTCGATCCCGCCCATCACAGCGGAAATGCCCGGCTCGGCATTGCTTTCAACGGATTGTGACGGCGTAATCCCCACGACCTCAAGATACTCCAAAACAACGCTAAAAAAGTTTTGCAAGAAACTTCCCAACACTCGTTCCTGAGTCAGAAGCCGGCGATGGATCAACCGGCGGAGGAGAGTCATGAATCATCTGGGCAGGTTTGGACTGGCAGCCGCGTGCATCGTCGCACTCACGGCGTTTGAGCAAGGCAATGGAGTCAAGGCGGCAGGCGGGCCGCAGGAAGCAGTAAATCAGTCTTACCGGGTACTTGCCCCCATCGAGAGCGGCAATCTGCTGCTGTTTCCCGTCGTCCGGGCCGGCAGCAAGTCCCCCGGCGCAACCCCGTTTCTCACCCTGGACGAAGGCATCAAGAGCGGCGAAGTTGAAGTCACCGAGGCCGGCCGCGTGCAGGGACTGGTGCGGCCCAGGGGGCCATGTACCGCCCAGCAACGTCGCGCCCATCTACCACGACGATCGCTTCCGCGGTTATCCGGATAGCCCCAATGACGGCGTGCGCCAAGGCGTACGCGGCGATGAGGTCAACACGCTGGTCCTGGTCAATCACTCCAAGCAGCCGTTGCTGCTGCTGGCCGGCGAAATCGTCACCGGAGGCAAGCAGGACCGGGTCATTGCCAAGGACCGCATTGTGCCGGCCGGCGCCGATCCCATCGACCTCGGCGTCTTCTGCATTGAGCCGGGCCGCTGGACGGAGAGCTCTCCGACCTTTGGCGCCGCGGCCAAGGCGCCCTCCCACGGCTTCATGGTCCAGCCCACCATTCGCGAGCGGGCCATGGTCGAAAAGGATCAGCAACAGGTATGGAACTCGGTGCATGGAGCCATCGCGGGGATGTACGCAGCTGCTCCCTCCGCATCCACCACGTCCGTAGGCACATCGGGCGGAGTCATGTACGACCGCGCCATCGGTACCACCAGCTACGCAAAGGTCATGGACAACCGCGCCGTGAGCGAGAAAGTGGATGAAGCCGCGGCGCCAGTCATGAAGGCGCGCGACGAGGTGCTCGCCCAGTTGCGCGAGGAGCACGCTATCGGAGTCGTAGTGGCCGTGCGTGGCGAAATTGTGTGGGCTGACCTGTTTGCCGACACCGAACTGCTCTCCCGCTATTGGACCAAGCTGGTCCGCTCCTATGCGGCCGAGAGCCTCACAGAAGGCGAGAACCACAAGGCACCCACGCAGGCCGATGCGCAGCACTTTCTCGACGCGCCTTCGGGAGGCGCCGAATCCAGTGAAGGCGAGATCGGCATCTACCGCTATCGCGAGCTCAAGACCCTGCACACTGAAACCTTTGTGCTGGAATCCCTGTTGCCCGGAACCGGTTACGACGTCCACATCAGCAAGATGAAGCTAAGAGCCGCGGAGCAGCGCATCAAGTCACCACAGATCTACTATTGATTGCCGCGCACATACGAGAAATCCCCGGCCTCAAGAATGTGGCCGGGGATTCCTGTTTCTGAAGGTGGAAACCGTTGTTTTAGTCAGCGGACACAATCACGCCTTCTGCCCCATGCGCGCAATGCGCGGAACCGCGATCAGCGTAATGGCAAACAGAAAAATGGAAGCCGCAATGAACTCCAGGTGCCCGTGGCGCAGGTCTTCAAACACCAGCTTGGCCGCAACGAGCACCAGCGTCGCGTAGCCCATCCGCGTCAGTTCCATGCGCCGCCAATGCGCGCCGCTGTAAGCCAGGGCAAGCGCTGCCACGCAGATGATTAACGTGCGGATGAAGGCAAGATGATGGGCTTCGGGAATCATGCGGAGTGACGTCAGGCCCACCAGGCCATTCACCAGCAGCGCCGCCGCGGCGGCAAACGCCAGCGATGCTGAAACAAAATGAAAAAGCTGCTGTTTCCAGGTCTCTCTGGAGCAGGGCTTCACGGCTGCATAGCAGACCGCCGCGCAGGCGGAGACTAGGTACACGCTCCACGCCGGCGCGCCGGCAAGCGTACCGGCCAACGCGAGAAAGACGTAACTGAGCAGGCCGGAGACCACAGCCGCAGCCAGCAGATAAATCATGCCGTGGAACTCAAGAGCCGGCCGGTTCAGCCGGGCACCCAGAACGGTAGCCACAATCGCCGCCACGCCCAGGCAGGCCGCCTGTCCCATCGGCGGCAGGCACAGCAAGCTGCCGGCCAGAAACAGCGCCGCGCTCCACGCGGCAAACACCTGGTAGTTGCGGCGTTCCGTCATGCGGTCGAAGCGGAGATAGACGGCCGCATAACTTGCGGCTGACAAGGCCATGCAGAAGACGCCCAACAGGGTAGTGCCTGCGGCTGGACCGAAATAAATAAAGCTGGCGGCAGCCAGCAGGAAGGCGATCATGACCTGGATCGTCTCGAAAGATGTAATCTTCTTCTGCTCGAAGAGAGTCTTGAAAGCCACGCTCACCGCAAAAATCAGAAACAGAATAAAGCCGGGCGCAAGCAAGGCCGCCGTGCCCAGAACCGGATAATCCGTACGCGTACTTGGCGGGCTGGAGTAGATGAAGATCAGCCCCCATACGCCCAGGTCGGCAGCCGCAGCCACCAGCGAGCGTACGCCCAGACCGCGATTGCGCAACGAAGCGTACTCGCCGAGGCCCACCATCAACAGAAGTGTTGCGATGAAGGGCACGAGCCCGTGCGTAGCAATTGCCAATGTCAGAGCTGTCGCAGCCGCGGCCGCATGGACCACCCACAGGACCGTTCTGAGATTGCGCTGCCATGCCAGGACAGAACCTGCAATCGCATATCCGCTGAGTACTCCGGCGGCCATCGGAACCGGCAGCACGTTGAAGCGCAGCGTTAGTTCCCAAAGCATGGGAGCAAGAATCAATGCGGACGTGCAGGCATAGATTGTGCTTGCGAACCAGGCACCGCCGCGTACACGCGCCGCAGCCGCCAGCCACAGGACCGCGTAGACAATGGCAACCGCTGCGACCGCCAGCCTGGGAAGCGAGCTGGATTCCGCCACCGCCCGCAGAAGATATGCTCCCGCGATGCCCAGCATGGCCTTGCCCAGCACTGGAAACACTCCGCCCGACAGCGCAAAGGAAGGCGTTTCGCCAGATGCGTCCGCTATGGCAGGACGAAACTCCAGCACGGGCTGCGCACTGGGCTCCTCGGATGGATGTTCCAGAGCATAGACCCGCTGCTCCAGTGTTTCCAGGCGCGCGGTGAGCCGGGTTAATGCGTCGGGAAGATCGTTCATGACTTCCACCCGAAATTGAAAATGTGCGTGTGCGCTTAATCCGCCGCCACAGCCTCGTGTGCGTTCTTTTCAGACCACGGAGGCAGCAGCTTGACGAGCACCCACAAGAAGAACAGGGGCAGAATAGTCAGGAATATCGCCACCAGCAGCCCCTCCCGTGTCACCAGGCTCATTTTGTAGGTCGTATACCCTAGAAAACTTTTTGAGAACAACTGGCCGCCAATCACCACATTCCAGCGCATGGCAAAGATGCCGATCAGTGTCAGGCACCCAGCCACCGCATAAATCCGCTTGCGCGCGATCTCCGGCAGCTTGACCACCTGGGTAATGCCCAGCAGGATGATGGGCGTCAACGTGCCCAGGCAAATCTGGACCACGATGTGCGAGAAATAGAGCTGGGTGTGGACCATGAAGTTCAGGCTGCGGAAGGATTCGTCGGCCTCGTAGATGCGGTGAATCAGGTCCAGCATCTCCAGGCTGAAATCGATGATGAAGATATAGAACAGGTACATCGCGATGGCGTCCACGCAATGCACGTCGATGTGCAGCTTGCGCAGCTTGGTCACCACCATGTAGAGCAGCATCACCGCGGCAATGCCCGACACCATGGCCGAGAAAATGAACACCACCGGCATCAGCGGCGACGACCACCAGGGATTGGCCTTGATGGAGCCGAAGATGAAGCCCACGTAGCCGTGCAGCATGAAGGCCGACGGTATGCCGATGAGGGTTACGATCCAGCCCACCCGATCGTCAATGGCCAGCGAGCGCTCGCTGATGTTGCTTGAGCCCAGCGTCATGACCTTGTAAATCAGGCGCAGCAGGCCTTTGCTCGACTGCGACAGAAGCACGATTTCGCGCCGGTAGTCCAGCCATATCTCCAACACCAGAACGGCCATCAGGTACCACAGGTACACATAGCCGAACATCGCCATGGCCGAGGTGCTGTGCGGAGTAAAGTACATCTCCGGCGAGCGCTCCGGATGCCCCAGGTGCAACTGCAGCGGCAAGGGCGCTACCAGCAGAAATGAAAGCGCCGTCAGCAGCGCCAGCCGGTAGGTGGGTTCGATGGCATGGACCCGGAAGATGCGCACCAACGACGCCAGAATGAATGCCCCGGCCACCAATCCCGTGATGAACGGGTACAGCACGATCAGCACGCTCCATTGGAGCCCGACCTCGTTCGGATACATGAAGCCTTCAACACCACTCATAACTCAGCTCCTAGCTCTTAGCTTCTAGCTTCTGGCTCGTACTGCAGGCATTTGCCACATCGGCCTCTCGCCGCACCATGCAGCGGGCAACTGGAAGCTGTTCTTACCGTACCGATCCGTCCAGCCCGTAGTAGTAGGCCTTTGCGCCTGTAGCCATCTGCGGCTTCAATACCTGCACGCTGTGGGTCTTCAGGAACTCGTGAATCGGGTCCTTGGGATCCTTCAGGTCAACCAGTTGGCGCGCCCCGGTGGGGCAGGCCTCGCAGCAGGCGGTCGTTAGTCCCTGGGTAATCCGGTGGTAGCAGAGCGTGCACTTGTCCGCGACGTCCTTCTTCGGATGGATGTAGCGGCAGCCATACGGGCAGGCTTGCACGCAGTAGGCGCAGCCCAGACAGTATTTCTGGTCCACCAGCACCACCCCATCCGGGGCCACGAAAGTTGCGCCCACCGGGCACACCTGCGTGCACGGCGAATCGGCGCAGTGATTGCACATCTTGGGAACAAAGAAATACTTCCCCGCATCTTCCGCGGCAACGGGAAATCCTTCCTTGCCGCCATCGGGCGAGATGACCTCGGGGCTGACCATGTTCTCGTCCGTCACGTGATAGCGCTCCACCCACGTCCGGAAGTACCCGTCCGGAACATCGTTCTCTGTCTGGCAGGCGCGCACGCAGTTTCCACAGCCAATGCACTTGGGTATGTCGATCAACATGCCCCACCAGTGATCGGTCATCTTGTAGTTCGGCGAGTCTTCGGGGGTTCCGGCAAGCACGGACTTCCAGGCAACGGCCGCGGCCGGCAACAGAACAAGCATTTGGCGTCGGGAAAGGTTCATTTTGCACCTCCTGCATCCATCGCCGGAGAATGCGGCTGGTGGCAACTCCCGCACGGCGGGCCCGGATAGTGGTCCGCGGGCACAATCTGTGGAAAGCCCTTGGGCTTGGCCGCGCTGGCCGTGTGACAGCGAATGCAAAGCACCGCCGTATCCGGCAACTCCGGCTTTACCGACGCCGGGTCCTCGGCATGGCGAAGCAGCGGCGGGTCGGGCGGCATCGGGTGAATGATCAAGACGACAAATCGCTCGTAGAGGTTCGGCTTGGGCTGCTCGGGAACAGGCAAATGCTGGTAGATCGCCCCGTGGCAGGCCTCACAGTTTACGTGCGCATGCTTGCCGGCCTTCTTCTTGTCTGCCACATCCGCGTGGCAGCCCTCGCAGGTCTCGTGCCCGGCAAACTTGGCCGGGTGAGCGGCAATCTCACCAATGGCCGCCCCGCGATAGTGACCATACTGGCCAAAACTTTTCGGGACAACATAGTGGCGAACCACCAGAAAAATCAGGAAGGCGAGGACGAACAGCCCCGCAAACCGGAAAAGATGTCCTGCATCCTTGAAAGTGCTCATCAAACCCTGTCTCCGTAATGCTCCAACCGCAAGGCTCGCAACCTCAAGCCAATGTGATCTGGAACACTCTTGGTAGGCATGACAGTACTAGATTGCATCTCACGGCTGTATGTGAGGCTAATCACACGACGGTGTGACACAGACCCTCCGCCGCGTATATAGCACGCGCCCAAACTCGACGCTTCCTCTGCAAATGCTTGAGTTACGATCGGTTCACCGGCGGCGCGGGCCGCGCTTACCCGGCGACTACGCGCGTGAACGTCAACACCGTAATGTCGTCATCCTGGCCGAAGTTGACTGCGGCTTCTGTAGCTTCAGCAGCGGTGGGTTTGCTGTCGAAGAGGGATTCAAGACGTTCGAATCCGTAGAGTTCTCCTGCCTGGTTGCGAGCTTCCAAAAGGCCGTCCGTATAGAGAGCGAAGTGGTCGCCGCCCTGGAGGCTGAAGGTGGTTTCCTCGTACGTGCTTGCCACAAGCAGACCCAGCGGCAGCGCGCCCGGCAGGCTTAACTCGTGCTCGTTCAGGTAGGGCGCGGGATGGCCGGCGCTCGAAATCACGCAATTGCCGTCGGGATCCAGCCGCATCGCCACGCAGGTGGCAAAGCCACCCTGCAAGCGGCCGTAAAGCCGGCGGTTCAGGCCGGCCAGAATCTCCGCCGGGCTGGAAGTGAACTCCGCCACCATGCGCGCCGCGCCCACAATCAGCGAAACAGCCATGGCTGCCTTGAGTCCCTTGCCGCTCACGTCGCCCAGGATGACGAGCGTCGAGCCTCCGTCCAGGGGAATGATCTGGAAGAAGTCGCCGCCCACCTCCTGCGCCGGCCGGTAGGCGCTGGTCAGCGTGAAGCCGGGCAGCGTGGGCAGCGTCTCCGGCACCAACACCTGCTGCAGTTCGCGAGCATTCCTGAACTCCTGCGCGATGATGTTCCGGCGCCTGCGTTCCTCCACGGAATAGCGATAAACCGCGTAGACGACGGCGAGCAGTAGAAGCGTGTTGGCCAGTACGCGCGGGCTGATGGAATTGCCAAAAATCCTGAACAACGGCGCGGACAGTTTATCCGCCAGGGTCCAGTGTGTGAAGCGGACGCCCTGCGAGGCCCCGTTGCGGACTACAAAAATCATCTCCGTGACGAAGGCGCAGATCGCCACCAGCCAGCGTGAGCGGTCCAGTTGGCTGCGCTTGAGAACGGCAGCAGCCACAAGCACAATGGGGACAAGTTCAAGCGGAGTAAAAACGGCGGTCAGAACCGCATCGATGATTTGCAGCAGACGGGGGGAATACTGGCCCCAGAAAACCTCCACGACACCGTCCAGCGAGAAGGCCGCGCAAAATACATAGGCGGCAATCCGGGTAAATCGCGCCATTGCACGATCGTCCTGGAGCTTGAGCAGCCACAGCAGCACAAACCACAGGGAAATGTCCTGGAGCATCAGCGTCGGCTGCAGCAGAGCTACCGCAATGGAGGACGGCAACGGGAGACGCAGGCCAGTTAACAGCAGGCTGATCAACGGCGTGATTGTGTAGCCTGCCATCCAGAACAGTAGCCATTGCCGGCGATCGCGCAGCCAAGCCAGCAGGCTCATCAGGGCCACCAGAGTGTTGAGCGAAATGAGCGCAAAATTGGTCTGCTGGCTGCGCAGCCAATCAAAATCTAGAGCCGCCTTTCCCGCGGCGATCCCCTCGGCAGACCCGATGACAGGAACCGCCTCGAATCCGCCCAGTTCCGAGGTGTCGTTGGAACCGAGCGGCGCCTTCCACACGCGGACAGCCAATACGCCGCTGCGCACTGGGCCCAGCCCAAAAGTCTGCGGCGGCTGGTAGGGATACCAGACCGGACCCGGCGGCAGCTTGCCGTTGCGGCCGATCAGCTGCCCGTTCCAGTAGAGTTCATAAGCATCATCCACCCCGGGCAGCATCAAGGCAAAATCCGGTGATGCGCCGGGCGCCGGCGTCAGGGAGATGCGCAGGCGATACCACGCGAATCCTTCATAGCTGGGATGGCTCTGCGCGCCCCAGGTCTTCTCTCCGCTGAGTTGTTCCCATTGGGAATCGTCCAGCCCCGGCGCAGCCCATGCCTTATCGTCGCCCAGGCGGAACTGCCAGGGGCCGTCGAGCGGGGCTGTGCCCTTGCCCAGCCCGTCCAAAACCAGCGTGGAAGCAGGCGGAACAGTTGCGCCAAACGCCGGCGCGGTGTGCGCCAGGACGGCTGCAGTGGCAATCAGAACAAGAACTTGCAGGCGGGGGAAGCGCGAGCAATCGAATCCCATGCCGCAAGCATACCCCGTGGATGATGTGGAAAGTAAAGAAGATTTCGCAACCATCGCCTGAAATGAGTGGCGCGCCGCACCGGACCGGGAAGCGATACGATGAATCTTTGGAGTGAAAATGCCTAAGATACTCGACGGCGCGGCAATCGCCGCCGCCATCAAGCAGGAAGTAGCGGAAGAAGTGAAGCAGCTGGCCGCCCAGGGCATTCGGCCCGGGCTGGCGGCGGTGCTGGTCGGCAACGTGGCCGCATCGGAGATCTACGTCCGCAGCAAGGTGCAGTCTTGCGCCGAGCTGGGCATCTACAGCGACCTCATCACGCCGCCGGAAACCGTCACCACGGAAGATATGCTCGACTTGATCGCCGCCCTCAACGACCGCGACGAGATTGACGGCATTCTCATCCAGTTGCCGCTGCCCGCGCAGGTAGACACCAAGGCGCTGCTTGATGCCGTCCTGCCCGCCAAGGACGTGGACGGCTTTCATCCCGTGAATGCCGGCCGTTTGCAGGCCGGACGCCCGGCGCTGGCGCCCTGCACTCCGGCGGGAATCATTGAAATTCTCAAGCGCAGCGGCATTCCCATGGCGGGTCAGCACGCCGTCGTGGTGGGCCGCAGCGACCTGGTGGGCAAGCCGGCCGCCATGCTGTTGCTCCACCAGAACGCAACGGTCACTATCTGCCACTCCAAGACCCGCGACCTCGGAGCCATCACTCGCCAGGCCGACATTCTTGTTGCCGCCATCGGCCGTCCCGGCTACATCGGGCCAGAGATGGTCAAGCCCGGCGCGACCATCATTGACGTCGGCATCAACCGCATCTCCACCCGCGAGGAGTTCGACCGCTTCTTTGCCGGCAATGCCAAACGAGAAGCAACCTTCGCCAAGCGCGGTTCGACCATCGTGGGCGATGTCCACCCCAAAGCCTTCGAACTGGCCGGTGCCTATACACCTGTCCCCGGCGGCGTTGGACTGTTGACTGTCGCCATGCTCATGGCCAACACAGTGCGAGCCGCCAAAATGCGGCGAGGCCTGTAAGCCATGCTCCGCGTAGGCCTTACCGGCGGTCTCGGCAGCGGCAAAAGCACCGTAGCAGCCACCTTGCGCGAATTGGGCGCCCAGGTGATTGAAGCTGACGAACTGGGCCGTGCTCTCATGGAGCCCGGCCAGCCGGTTTTTTTCGCGATTGTGCGGCACTTTGGCACTGAAGTTCTCAACCCCGACGGCCGCCTCAACCGCGCCCATCTGGCAGAACTGGCCTTTCAGGGCGGTCGCCTCAACGATCTCAACGCCATCGTGCATCCAGCGGTCATTGCCGCGCAGCAGCGTTGGATGGAAACGGTTTTTAAGCGCGATCCGGCAGCTGTGGCCGTCGTCGAGTCGGCGCTCATCTTTGAGGTCGAGCGCGATGCCCGCCTCCGCGGCGAGCAGGAGACGGTGCTGGCCGATTGGCGCCGCCGCATTGACCGCATTGTCGTGGTCACCGCTCCCGACGAGGTCAAGATCGCCCGCTACGCCGCCCGTGTCTGCCCTGAAGGCGCAGGCCTTGAGGCAGCCGCAGCTGATGCCCGCCTCCGTCTGGCGCACCAGATTCCCGATGCGGTAAAAGCGGCAAAGGCCGACTACGTACTTGAAAACACAGGAGATTTATCCGCGCTCCACACCCAGGTCGTCGCACTCTGGCAGCGCCTCAAGACGGAGAGCAACATTTCTATTGCGAAGTTGTCTTTAGAATAGGAGTGATAGCCGCGCCTCTTCCTCAGGAAAGATCGGCGCACCGCCATCGTATTGGCGATTGCTTTGTACTCGATGAGACATCTTCGGTAGTCAGTAACCGTTGATTTTGCGGGTTAGCGGTTTTTTCTGACAACTGACAACTGATAACTGACAACTTTCAAGGAAGGTACTTTGGGTTTAATAGCCATGAAATTGCGCCGGTTTCTCGTGATCGTTCTGCTGGTGGGTGGATTCTGGTACCTCACTACGCATCTTCCCGCGGGGCTGAGCCGCTTCTCGCTCTTCAATGCGAGCGGTAGCAGATCTCCGCTCCAGTTGACCGAGGCTGAAGCCGCGCCGGCCTACGACGCAGAAGAGCAGAACAATATCGCCGTCTACAAGAAGGTGCTGCCCTCCGTGGTCAACATCACTTCCACTACGCTGGTCTTCAACTTCTTTTATGGAGCGGTGCCGCAGCAGGGCCAGGGCTCGGGCTTCATCCTCGACCGCGCCGGCCACGTGCTCACCAACTACCACGTCGTCGAGGGCGCAAACCGCGGCATCGAGGTCATGCTCAGCAACAAGCGACGCTATACCGCCAAGGTTGTCGGTACTGACAGGGCGCACGACCTGGCCCTGTTGCAGATCGATGCGCCCAATCTGGAGCCCGTCACGCTGGCTGACTCCACCGATCTCTCCGTCGGCCAGAAGGTCTACGCCATCGGCAATCCCTTCGGCCTCAGCGGCACCATGACCCGCGGCATCATCAGCTCCATCCGCACCATCGGCGGCTCCGGCGGCTCGCCTATCGAGGACGCCATCCAGACCGACGCCGCCATCAACCCCGGCAACTCCGGCGGTCCGCTGCTCAACTCCCGCGGCGAGGTCATCGGCATCAACACCATGATCGCCTCCAACGGCGCAGACCAGAGCTCCGGCATCGGCTTCGCCATTCCCATCAATACCGCCAAGGCAGTCCTCGCCGATCTCACCCGCTACGGGCGCGTCAAGCGGCCATCTCTGGGCATCGTTTCCTTCGGCATCGGTCCCGACCTCGCCTCGCAAATGGGTCTCGCCGCCGATTCCGGTGTCCTCATCCAGAAAGTGCTCCCCGGCGGAGCGGCGGAACGCGCCGGCCTCCACGGCGGCAATCAACAGGCCTATGTCGGCAACACGCCCATCATGCTCGGCGGAGATCTCATCGTGGCCATCGACGGCCAGGAGGTCACCGATCCCCAGGACATCAACGCCCTCATGGACAAGCACCAGGCCGGAGACACCGTCAGCGTCACCATCCTGCGCGGCAGAAGGCAGATCACTCTCAAATTGATTCTGGGAGAAGCGCGGGAAGCAACTACCTAGGCGGGGAATTTACAGATTAGCTGTAGTGAAATCGTATCGATAGTTTCTATTGACCAGCATTTACGGGCCGCTCCACTCTTGAGCGGCCCGTGCTTTCTGCGCAGGTTCTAGAACCCAGCCTGCATCTCGCTCTGCTCGGCCTGCGCCACCTGGACCCGAGCCGCTTCCACCGGTTCGCCATAGTGGCCGGCAACAATTCGCACCGCCTCGGCACCATCCATATAAGGCCGCACAGCCGCCAGCCTGATGGTGGAGTGCGAGGCCATCTGGGCTACATCCGCCTTGCTTGAGACCGATTGCACCAGAGCCAGAATCGCACTCACAATGGTTGCCACAGCCTGAATGGCCGCTAATGCATGCTGCTGGCTCGCCGAGTCGACGATCTTTCCTGCCTGCAGCAGTGAGGCGTTCACCTGCTGCTGAAAGATCACAATCTGGCTCTGCAACTGGGCCAGAATGCTGGCTGAGGGGTTCGTAAGGTACGCCTTTGCCTGGCTCACCAGCACATTGCTTGTAACGTCGAAGCCGGTTGTCGCGGCAGCAAAGATGGGGGCATCCGCCGGCGCCAGCAGCGATGCGGTTGAGTCCACTGTGGCCACAGCGCTCTGGAGCGCAGGCATCCAGTTCACTATGTCCTGCGCCACCGTTGCGCCCGAGCAGCCGCTCAGGAAAGGCAGCGGCAGCAGCAAAGCGATCAGCGCCCACGCGCCCAGCTTGGCGGTCGAGTTGGTTGCCATTGAAGCGCCGCCGGGGTCCTGGGCCAGCAGCCCCAGAATCGCGCTTGCCAGCCCGCTCGCCAGCGTGACCACCGTGCCGGTTCCAGCCGACCCCAGTGTGATGCCCTGCTGCGACAGAACGCCGGCAATGGTAACCACCGCAATCAGCAACCCGGCGGCCGATGTCTTCGGGTGATTCCAGATGTTTGAAATGGAATTCATAATGCAAAGCTCCTTCTACTGCAAAGGGCTGCTTGAGCCGCCCTGGTTGACGATGAATTTGGCAACGACGAGACACCCCCCAACCCGTTGCCCTAAGGGCACATGCGTGCCAGCGGCTGGCCGTTCTGGTCCGGCCGCTGGATTTGGGTATAGGCAACTCTCAAGGGGCAGGCGCCACCGTGGTTTCGGCCAGGCGCCTGCAATGAGCCGCTGCCGCACAGGCTGCAGACGGTCCCGCGCCCCGGCGCCATCCGCTATGCAACTTGGGGGAGGGCGTACTCATTCGCCGGGCGCGGCACATCCGTCGTTTGTCTGAATACTTTTAAGACTAGGCGAACTGGCGCATATCCTCGGCAAAGAGAATGCAACATTTAACATTCATAGAATCATTGATTTATAAGATATTTCCAACAAGATAAGCTTGACACGTCCAGGGAAGGGACCCAAAAAGACGCCACTGGCGCAGCTTCAGGCCTGTCGCTTCACAAACCGCCGTCCCCGTATCTCGTACTCCCCGCTCGCCACGCGGCGAATGGCCTCGCTATAGGCAATATGTTCCTCCACCAGAATCCGCTCCGCCAGTGAGTGCGCATCGTCGCTGTCCAGCACCGGAATCGCACGCTGCAGCACTATCGTCCCGTGGTCCAGGTGCTCATCCACAAAATGCACCGTGCAGCCGGCCACCTTGACCCCATAGTCAAAGGCCTGCTCCTGCGCCTCCAGCCCCGGAAACGCCGGCAGCAGCGAGGGATGAATATTCAGAATGCGATTGGGAAACGCGGCCACAAACTCCGGCGACAGCAGCCGCATGTACCCCGCCAGGCAAACCAAGTCCACGCGATGAGCCCGCAGGCAAGCCATCACATCCGCATCGTGCGCGGCGCGCGTGCGCCCCTTGGAAACAAACACCTCATGCGGCAATCCCAGTTCGCACGCAACCTCGAGCCCTCCGGCCTCGGCCACGTTCGAAATCACCACCGCAATCTCAACGCCCTTGAGCTGTCCCGCACGGATCGACTCGGCAATGGCCTGAAAGTTCGATCCACGACCGGAAAGCAGAACACCCAGCCGCACCGCATCGCGGCCGGCGTTCAGATTTCCGCCGCTCATGTGTACTGCACCTTGCGATCGCCCTTGACCACCCGCCCGATCACGTAGAACTTCTCCTCGGCCCGGTCCAGCAGGTTCTTCGCGCGCGTGAACTTGGCCGCCGGAATCGCCGCAATCAGACCCACACCCATGTTGAAGGTGCGCATCATCTCTTCCTCTGAAACCTGGCCCAGCGTGCGCAAATGCTCAAAGATGGGCAGCACCGGCCACGAGCCGATCTCAATCTGTGCACCCGTATTTTTGGGCAGAATCCGCGGCAGGTTCTCCGTGATGCCGCCGCCGGTAATGTGCGCCATGCCGGTGGTCACTCCCGCCGTCACCAGCTTTTGAATCACGTGCAGATAGCTACGGTGCGTCTTCATCAGCGCCGCGCCCGCCTTTTCCTTGATCGCGGTCACGTACTGCGTGGGCTTGTACCCGGCCACCTCAAAAAGCAACTTCCGCGCCAGTGAGTAGCCATTGGTGTGCAGCCCGGTCGAGGGCAGACCGATCAGCACGTCGCCCACCTTGATGCCCGCGCCGGTCACCATCTTATCCCTGTCCACCGTGCCCACAATAAAGCCGGCCAGATCGTACTCGCCGTCTGTATAAAAGCCCGGCATCTGCGCCGTCTCGCCGCCAATCAGCGCGCAGCCGTTGGCCTTGCACGCCTCGGCCAGCCCGGTCACCACGCTCTCGGTCACCACCGGGTCCAGCTTGCCGCTGGCCAGGTAGTCCAGAAAAAACAGCGGCGTCGCGCCCTGCACGGCAATGTCATTCACGCAGTGGTTCACCAGGTCCGCGCCCACGGTACGGTGCAGCCCCATCTCGAAGGCCACCTTCAGCTTGGTGCCCACCCCGTCCGCCGAGCTCACCAGGATCGGGTTCTTCCAGCGCTGCATATCCAGCCGGAAAAGCGCGCCAAAGCCTCCAATGCCTCCCAGTACGTTGCGGTTGAAGGTCTTCTGCGCCAGGTACTTGATGCGCTCCTTGGCGCGGTCGCCACTGCTGATGTCCACGCCGGCATCGGCGTAGGTCACGGATTTGGTTTTGGATTCTTCAGGCACGGTGTGGGCTTTCTGCATGTAGATTTTGCGCACGGCGCGGCTGGCCGGAAAGGTCGATTTTAGCAGCATTGGCATACGGCGAATTCACATTCCGGCAGCCGGTTCGACTTCCCCGCCAAAATATTCTCCAAAATTAACGTAAAGCCGGCTTGACATCAAACCGCTTTCGCACTACTCTGGTTTGGAAAGCCGACTTTACATGCCGTTCAAAATTACAAACCGGGTCAAAGAGCTCCGCACCGCCCTCGGCTGGACGCAGGAGCAACTGGCTCTTTCTGCGGGCGTCTCACGCCAGAGCATCAACTCCATCGAGCGCAACCGCTATGTGCCCAGCCTCGAACTGGCCCTCATCTTCGCCCGCCTCTTCGCCTGCTCCACCGATCAAATCTTCCATCTGGAGAATGACAAATGACCCACCCAATTCTCAGCAGTATCCCTTTTCTCGGCAAATTCGTCGACGAGCGGTTCCTGGAACATCGCCGCCGCTCCAGCAGCATCGCCGGCATCGCCGCCTGCCTGGTGGCCATCGCCCTCTTTGAATACCGCTTTTTCGTCAACCATTTCTGGAGCTGGGATCTGCTCGCTGTCGCCCTCACCATGGTGGTGGTCAAGATGTCCATGATGATTTGGTACCGGTTCCACGACTGAAGCTGAAAAGGAGATCGATCCATGTGCATCCCCTCTCGCCGTCTCGACCCCAAAGCCCGGCGCTCCATGGTCCTGGGCAACCTGTGTCTGGTGATCGGCCTCCTGTTGTGGAATTTTCACGCAAGCATCCCGGTTCGGCGGATCTGGCTCGATGGAGTGTCCGGCCTGCTGCTGGGCATTTCCATCGGCGTCAACCTTTCCGCCGTCCGCTGCGCCCGCCGCTGCCGCGAAGAGCAAATCTGAATCGGCACGCAGGCCTGGCTTCGCGCCATTTCAAATCCCTGCGCCCATGGGCGCAATGATCGGAGACTCAACCATGCTTCTGAACAAACTACAAAAATCGCCCGAGAAAATGGTGCCCGTCGGCGTCATGCTTCTCACGACTGGCTTGATGATCCTCGTCATCGGTATCTTCTGGCCTCAGAGCCCTTTTCTGGCGCACCTGGAGCCGGATTGGAACGACTTTCTGCGAGGCTTTCTCTTCGGAATCGCCATCGTCCTGGAAACCCTGAGCGTGGTGATCCTGGTGACCGCCGCGGCAAACAAACGAAAATAACTATAAATACCGTTCGCGCTCCCCGGCCGTGGGCACAGGGCAGCTCTCCAGCCGCCCCCATATCCGGTAGCGCCAGCGCGCTATCAGCCGGTACCCCAACACCCGCACCGGCCGCGGAATCCACTTGAGCGCCGCAGCCACCGCAGGCCAGGGCTGCGGCAGCTCTTCCAGCAGCGCCACTACCCCATCCGACCGCACCACCACGCTCTCCGTCCTCCCACCCACGTCCCGCACCACCAAAATGGTGTCGAGACCGGAGCCCGGTTCCGCCGTCCCCATTCCATGCCGCGCCAGCAGTCCCGCCGCCTTCGCCGATTCAGAGGCCACAAACCGCAGCCGGTCCCGCCGGTCCCGGCGCAGCAGCCACCGCACCGCGCGGTTGCACAGCCCGCAGCGCCCATCGAAGACCACCAGCACCCGATCGCCGATCTCATCCATTCCGCTCACACCCATCGAGATGCCCGCGCATCGAAGTCGATTCATTTCGGCCGCTGCGCACCGATCGCCTTCTATACTGAACCCATCATGAATCCCCAAACCCCAGCACTCATCCACACCCGGTCCCAGGCCCTCCAACAACGCGCCGAGCGCTTCTTTCCCGGCGGCGTCAACTCGCCTGTGCGGGCCTTTCGCGCAGTCGGCGGAGCGCCTCCGTTCATTGAGAGCGCTATTGGCGCCTGGCTCACTGACGCCGACGGCAACAGCTACATCGACTACTTCGGCTCCTGGGGCCCCATGATCCTCGGCCACGCCTTTCCGCCCATCGTCGAAGCCATCGAGCGCGCCGCCCGCAACTCCGCCAGCTTCGGAGCCTCCACGGCCGCCGAGGCCGATCTGGCCGAGCGCATCGTCGCCTGCTATCCGGCCATCGAAAAGATGCGCTTCGTCTCTTCCGGCACTGAGGCCACCATGTCCGCCATTCGCATGGCCCGCGCCGCCACCGGCCGCAAGATCATCGTCAAATTCGAAGGCTGCTATCACGGCCACGCTGACGGCCTTCTGGTCAAAGCCGGTTCCGGCGTCGCCACCTTCGGCATTCCCGGCTCAGCCGGCGTGCCGGAAGAGACCGCCCGCCTCACCCTCGCCCTGCCTTACAACGATCTCCCCGCAGTCGAAGCCGCCTTTGCCGCCCATCCCGGCGAAATCGCCGCAATCATTCTGGAGCCCGTCGTCGGCAACGCCGGCTGCATTCCACCCGCTCCCGGATTTCTGGCCGGCCTGCGCGACCTCACCACCCGCGAAGGCGCACTCCTGATCGCCGACGAAGTCATGACCGGCTTCCGCGTCGCTCTCGGCGGCGCCTGCCAGCTTTACTCTCTGGACCCCGACCTCATCACCTTGGGCAAAATCGTCGGCGGCGGACTGCCCGTCGGCGTCTTCGGTGGCAAGCGCGTCTTCATGGACCTGCTCGCCCCCCTTGGCCCGGTCTACCAGGCCGGAACTCTCAGCGGCAATCCGCTCGCCATGGCCGCAGGCATCGCCACCCTCTCTTATCTTCAGGCCCATGCCGACCATGTCTACCCGCAGCTTGAAACCATCGCCAAAACCGTCACAGCAGGCGTTGCCGCCGAGGCCGCGAAGGCGGGCGTCCCGCTCACGCTCAACCGCGTCGGCGCCATGTGGACCTGGTTCTTCACCCCCGGCCCGGTCACCAACTACACCCAGGTCGCAATGAGCGACACCGCCGCCTTCGGCCGCTTCCACAACGCCATGCTCGATCAGGGAGTCTGGCTGCCGCCCAGCCAATTCGAAGCCGCCTTCATAAGCACGGCCCACGGCAAAGAAGAAATTGCAGCTACCATCGCCGCAGCCCGCGAGGCATTCAAAGCTGTCCTTACCACGTAAGCTGGGTTACCACGAACCTGAATCAACCCGAATCGCTACCCCCACACCTCCACCGTCACAAACCGGTGCGTAGCCTTGTAGCGCGCGGCTAACTCGCCTGCAGCCGCCACGGACGCCTTCCGGTCGGCGGCCATCTCCAGGTGCCCGCCATCGTGCAGCACAATATTCGCCGCCCAGCCCCGACGTTCCAGCCCGTCGATCTTCCCCGTAAGCCGCTTCACAATCGCGTCCGCTGATGGATCGCTCCAGTCTGACGTCATCGCATTCCATAGCACCGGTACCATCCCCAGCGCCCTTGCCTCGCGCAGAACCGCCGGCCGCCGCGCTCCGAATGGCGGCCGAAAGTACCGGATGGGCGCGCCCGTAATCTGCTCCAGCGTCTCTTTGGTCCGAGTCAGCTCCTCCCGTATCCGTTCCCCCCCGGCGAGCGCCAAGTTGGGATGGCTCCAGGAGTGGTTGCCGATCAGGTGACCCTCCGCCGCAATCCGCCGCACCAGTTCCGGCTCTGCCTCGGCGTGGATGCCCAGCATGAAAAACGTCGCCCGCACATCGTGGCAGGCCAGAACCTCCAGCAGCCGTGGCGTCCACGCCGGGTTGGGACCATCGTCAAAGGTCAACGCCAGTTCGCCGGGCCGTCGCGGCGCAATCAGTGCCCGTCCGAAGATGTGCGAGCCAGGCCATAGCGCCGCATACGCGCAGCCACCCGCCGCCAGTCCCAGACCGGCCGCCGCGCCAAGCCCCGCAGATATCCCCGTAGCCAATGGTGAAAGCATTCTGTCCTCCAGTGTGCAGTCCAAGGCGAACGCACTGCAAGCACGACTCCCATCCCTGCCTGCTCAAACCTCAAGAAATCGAATCCGCCGCTGCGGACATGATGCTCCCGATTCCTCTTGACAGCGCTTTCCCCGCTGTCGCAGAGTGGGGTTCGCGACTCCGTAGGACCGGCCGCCAATTTCAACACATTTTCACGTACTACCGTTCCCTCGGAGACGGATTCCTGCCCTGAATGAGGTTCCTGATGCACCATCTTCACTTCAATCATCTGGCCATTCTGGTTGCGGCCCTGTTTCAGTTCTTCCTGGGTGCAATCTGGTACTCCCTGCTCTTTGCCAAGCCGTGGATGGCCCTCACCGGCCACACGCCCGGCGAACGGCCCAAGGGCGCTGCCCTCGCCATGCTCTACTCCTTCATCGGCGGCCTCATCCTCTCCTTCGTGCTGGCGCATGTGGTCCTTTGGGCCGGTGCAATCCGCTTCGGCGGAGGCGCTTTCGTCGGATTTATCTGCTGGCTGGGATTCGTCGCCGCGCCGCTCTTCTCTGAGACCATGTATGAGAAGCGGCCCTGCAAGCTCTTCGCCATCAACATCGGCTACTGGCTGCTGGCCCTGGTCATCTCCGGCGGTTTGCTGGCCGCGTGGCAATAGCGCCTGCTTGCACTTCTGAGCAGGCCCGGGAGATTCGGCCCGGATTCTTCGCTACAATCGACCCATGAGCAAAATCGTCATCGCAACCGGCAAAGCACCCGCCGCCATCGGACCCTATTCTCAGGGCGTGCGCGTGGGCAATCTTGTCTTCACGGCCGGACAGATTCCACTCGATCCGGAAACGCAGCAGGTAGTCGCCAGCGGCATCACTGAGCAGACCACCCGCGTCTTTGAAAACCTCAAGGCCATTCTCGAAGCCGGTGGCAGCAATCTTGCCCGCGTGGTCAAAGCCACCGTATTCCTCAAGGACTTCGGCGATTTTGCGGCCATGAACGCCGTCTATGCCGCGTATCTTGGGGCCGACGGCGTAGCCCCTCCGGCGCGCACCACCGTCGAAGTCTCCCGCCTTCCCAAGGACGTGTTGATCGAGATTGAGTTGATCGCCGAAGTCTGAAGCCGGTCTCCCGGTAACAACCCCATCCCCCTGGAGGTCACCATGAGCGAGACGCCCGAGAAGATTGTGCGCACTGAGGCTGAGTGGCGCGCGCTGCTAACGCCCGAGCAGTACCAGATCTTGCGTGAAAAGGCCACCGAACGAGCCTTCACCGGCGCCCTCACTGAAAACCACGACACCGGCAACTACCACTGTGCCGGCTGCGGAGCGCTCTTGTTCCTCAGCGACGCCAAGTTCGACTCCGGCTGCGGCTGGCCCAGCTTCGCGCTGCCCGCCGATTCCAGCACCATCGCCGAGCACGAGGACCGCAGCTTCGGAATGCGCCGCGTCGAGGTCACCTGCGCCCGCTGCGGCAGCCACCTGGGCCATGTCTTCCCTGACGGTCCCGCGCCCACCGGCCTTCGCTACTGCATCAACTCCGCCTCGCTCACTTTCACCAGGCAGGAACCGTAATCCAGCCTCGCACTCTCAGCAGCAGTTCCGTCCAGGCACAACAAAACCCCGTCCGGGGGGGACGGGGTTCGCGTCTATCCTGAATTTTGCCAATCGTGCAAACGGAATGGGTCGATCAGCCCGCCACGCTTACGCCTTGGCGATCTTGCCGGTCTTGATGCAGCTGGTGCAGACTCTGATCCGCTTGGCGTGGCCGTTTACCAGCGCCTTCACCGCCTGCAGATTGACGCTCCAGCGGCGCCGCGTAATGTTGTGCGCGTGAGAAATGTTATTGCCGAACTGCGGGCCTTTCCCGCAAATATCGCATACCTGTGCCATGACTATCGCTCCAAACTCGTGTGTTTCGTTTCCGCCGGCAGCATCGGGGCACACAAAGAGTCAGGCCACCGGCAGCTTGCCGAATCTCCAGTATACGCGGAATTTCCCCGCAGGCCAAGCCGCCGCTGGCAGCACGGCCAACCCCCCACTGAAAGCGGAGGGAAGACCCGGAATCATCTAGTCCCTATTTCGCAACGTAAACACAACAAACGTGAATTCCAGATCGACCTGCGGCCACCGGACCGCCTTTTCCGCGCAATCCAGCCCGACCTCTCCCGTCAGTTCAAAGCCGCACTCCGTCGCCAGCCGCAGCGCATCCTGAATTGCAGCACGCGTGAAAATCTTCACCGGTGCCCCATGCGCCGTCTTGCCGCGCGTATCAATCGGCGTAGGAAAGTAATCGGTCGACGTGATCAGCAGGCCGCCTGGCTTCAGTATCCGATGCATCTCCCTGAAATAGCCTTCCAGCGGAACCCCGTGCTCAATCACGCTCATGCAGGTTGCGGCATCGAACCAGGCATCGGGAAAGTCGGTTTGCGTAATATCGCCGTGCAGGTATTGGATAGGTCCGCGGCGCGCCGGAGATGTGAACGACAGATTGATGCCGATCAGGTTGCGGTATCCGAACACAAACAGCGCAGGCAACACATTGCTGTAATACTCGGCGCCCGCATCCAGAACGCGTGCCTCAGTCGACGTGCGGCCAAGAATGGCAAATGCCGCCCCCAGGTGGTCCCAGTTCTTTTCATCGCTGCGATGGCGGGGAACACCCAGGCGCTTGGCTTGCTTCGTTGCGTCTTTCCATTCCGCGGCGCTCTGCAGCGTCCCATTGGGAAGCGGCGCCTCCGGAATCTCCGTAAGCCTGCCCGCTCCGAATTTCAGCCGGAGATACAGGCGGTACACGGCATCCGTCCGTAGAACAACGCTCTTCAGGCGGCGAAAAAATGTCCTCGATGCGGGCGGCACGGCAGAACTTCAACCTCGCGATTCAATAGACTTTGCTAGGACTGCTCCGACTATAGGTTTTGCGGTAACGCTTTGCAAGCAAGCGCCGGATTTCAAACAGGCGCCACTGCCCTTTGCCTTCCATTGCCCTTCTTTGCGGTGCGGAAAGGCACAATTCTCCGTGTCCAGCGGCAATCGATGCGCCCCGCCGCTCCAGGTACCTGTTTAGACACAGGGTTCACAAGAAATCCATCAACTCTGGATTGACGCCGCCAGCAGTTGGCGCTACTCTCAAGCGCAGATACCGGATTTGGTCGCCAACGCCATCCCGCGGTTTCGCAAGACAGCCCAGAGCTTAGGCTTGGCCTTGCCCCGCGCCCGCAGGTTCCTTTCTAAATCTGAAGCTTCTTCTCAGCCCGTCCGGCGCATTGTGCGTCTGCGCAGTTCAACGTCCGACTTATCCGCAGCCGCACTGTCTACCGATAAAATATTCACAACCACGCCGGTTCAAGCCGCCCGCGGCCGCATCCGGTTCACCTCAACCACTCAACGCCGTCCTGGAGGCCATCGAATCCATTGAAGATCGCTCTGGAGATCACGCCCAACCTCGAGCCCTTGTTTGGGACTCGCGATGAAAACCTCAGGCTCATGGAAGACTCGCTCGGCGTCCGGATCGATCTCCGCTCCGATGCCGTGCATGTGGAGGGACCGGAAGCAGGCGTGGCTCGAGTCCAGCGTGTCTTTCAGGACTTCGAGGCGATGCGCCGCCAGGGCATCCATCCCCACAATGGCGAACTCAACGGCATGCTCCGTCTTGTCGTGTCCGATCCTGACACCACGCTCCGCTCCCTGGCCGACTCCGGAAAGCAGCGTTCCGCCGGCGTCAAGCGCACCGTCCAACCGCGTTCCATCAACCAGCGCAAGTACGTTGAGGCCATCGAGCAGAACGATATGACCTTCGGCGTGGGGCCGGCCGGCACCGGCAAAACCTACCTCGCCGTGGCGATGGCCGTCTCCGCCATCAACTCCAAGAAGGTAAGCCGCATCGTTCTGGTCCGTCCCGCGGTCGAAGCCGGCGAGCGCCTTGGCTTTCTGCCCGGCAGCCTTCAGGAAAAGGTTGACCCCTACCTGCGCCCTCTTTACGACGCCCTCTACGATCTTCTCGAGCCCGAGAAGGTCGACAAGATGCTGGAGAAAAACATCATTGAAGTTGCGCCTCTGGCCTTCATGCGCGGCCGCACTCTCAATGACGCCTTCATCATCATGGACGAGGCCCAGAACACCACCATCGAGCAGATGAAGATGTTCCTCACCCGCATGGGCGCCAACTCCAAGGCGGTCATCACCGGCGACATCACCCAGATCGACCTGCCCAATCCGCGCAAATCCGGCCTGCTGGACGCAATCAACATTCTCGATGGCGTGGAAGGCATCCAGTTCTGCCATTTCGAGGACTGCGACGTGGTGCGCCACGCTCTCGTGCAGCGCATCGTCCGCGCCTACGAGTCGGTCAAATCCCAGCAGCAGGAACTCCCGCTCTCCCTCGGCGAAGCCATCCAAGTCGGCCCGCAAACGCACGAAGACCGGCAGCAGCAGCAGCCGCTGCATCCGGCCAAACCGCAGTAATACCTGATTTCGCGTAGAATTGAAGATGAATCGGGGCCGCTTGCAATGCGGCCCTGAGCAAGATGATCATCCTCGACTCAGATCTGGATCGCGACCCCGCGCCGAAGGCAACTTCGACGAAGCGGGTGGGTGCGTCCGCCTCCCCGGCAAAATCCCGCGATATTCGCCTGCCGTCCGCGCGTACGCTAGCCCGTTTTACAGGCTTGGCGCAGAAAGCCGTGCGCCTCAAAGGGCAGGTCACGGTGTTGCTGACCACAGACGCGGCCATCCGCAAGCTCAATCGCCAGTTCCGCGGCAAAGACAAAGCTACCGACGTGCTATCGTTCCCGGCGGAAGGCGTCGGAGCCGAGCAGATCGCCGGCGATCTCGCCATCAGCGTCACCACGGCGTTGGGCCACGCAGCCGAACAGGGCCACTCGCTCTCCGCTGAAATCAAGGTGCTTATTCTCCACGGTCTGTTGCACCTGGCCGGCTACGACCACGAGGCCGACACCGGCCAGATGGCCCGCCGCGAGCGCCTCCTCCGCGCCAAACTCGGACTCCCGCAAGGCCTCATCGAGCGCGCCGCTGCCAACGCCCATTCTCCCGTCAGGGAGAACGCGAAAATAGCCCAGGGTGGAGCGGAGCGAAACCCTGGGTCAGCCAACCCTCCCACGCTTCCGTCCCGTAGGGCCGGACCGAAATCGAAGGCTCACGCTGTGCTTTCGGGACCTGGGAACCTGAAAAATCCAAGCCACACGCTGCGTAGCCGGAAAACTCGCCCATGAGCCCGCTCGCCATCTTCTTGGTCTTCCTGCTGGCCCTGGTTGAAACGCTGGCCTCTTACATCAGCCGCGTCTACTCCGAGTTCGGCAAAATTCTCACCCATGAGATCGAGGAGAACCTGGACGCCTGGGAGGAACTGGTAGAGCCGCAACTCGGTCTGAGCCGCGACCACGCGGCCATCTCCGCCGCGGTGCTGCAGCAAATGGCCCTCGGCCTCATTGCCATCGAGTTCGGCGCCGTCCTCTTTGACCGCGCCCCACATCTTGTCCAGCCCACCTATGGGGAGATTGCGCAGGCGGTTCTCGGCATGGTGCTGGTGGTAGTTTTCTGTAACCAGTTTCTGCCTTCCCTGCTCTTCAATCGCACCCGCGGCCGCTGGGCCGGACGCCTCATCTGGCCCATCCGCCTGCTGCTCTGGCTCATGTCGCCGATCACCGTCTTTGTCCGCTTCTTTTTCTCTATCGCCGCGCTCGCCGAGCAGCCGGTCAGTGTCGAGGAAGAAACCGCCGTCGATGTTGAGGCGCTGCTTGAAGCCGGCGAAGAAGAAGGCATCCTTGAAGAAAACGATATTGACCTGGTCCGCAACGCCGTCGAATTCGGAGACAAGCTGGTCCGCGAAGTCATGACCCCGCGCCCCGCGGTCTTCGCCGTTCCCGCAACCATCACGCTGGAAGAGTTCCTCGTGCTGCTGCGCGAACACAACTTCTCCCGCGTTCCGGTCTACTCCGGCTCGCTCGACAACGTAACCGGCCTGGCCTTTGCCCACGACCTGTTGCAAATCGCCGACGAAGAAGCCCGCACCCGCACCGTGGCCAGCATCCAGCGCCCGGCGGCCTTCGTCCCTGAAACCAAGCGCGGCTACGAACTGTTGCGCGAGATGCAGCGCGAAAAGCAGCACATGCGCATCGTGATCGATGAATACGGCGGCGTGTCGGGCCTGGTCACCATCGAGGATTTGCTCGAAGAGATTGTGGGCAACATCCGCGATGAGCACGAGGAAGACGCCAACATCGAGGAGCCGCAGCGCGAGTCCGGCGGCGTCTGGCTGGTTCCCGGCAGCTTTCCCATCGATCAATTATCAGACCTCTTCGGCGACTCGACCGAACTGGGCAATCTCGCCAACGGATTTCAAGCCACAACCTTGGGCGGCCTGGTCAGCGAGATTGAGGGCCGCATTCCGCTCCCCGGCGAGGTGGTCCTACTGGAATCCATCGGCCTGCGCATGGAGGTCGTCGCCTCCACCGACCGCCGCGTCGAGCGCCTGCGCGTCTTTCCGCCCGCCACGACAAACACCGCCTCGTCTGCCACCTGAACCGATCGCAGCAGGCATCACAATCACCACGGACCGCGGGTCCACCCATAACCCGCAGTAGACTTCCCGTGCCCCATCCATTCGCGCACTTTGCGCCCGGGTGAGAATCCACGATCCTCACCCGGGCGTCCAACAACGTCGCTGGTCCATGGAGAGAGCGCAAGGCAACGGTGTTCCGGCTGCACGCCAATCCTGGCAGACGAATTGTCTTCACGGTCTGTCACGTCTCGATGACGCTCCCGGGCGTACTCCCGCCTGATGCACGCACTCAATCCCTTCGACCTTGCACCAGAATGTATTGATATATTCTGACGCCAGCATAGGCCGGTACTTTCCGGGGAATCCTCTGCGCGGACCTATTCGGAAGTGGAGTTTGCAGCGGGCGGTCGAGAGTGGGGAAGCCGGGACCGGGCGGAGCGGGTAAGGACTGGATTGCGCTAGAAGGGCTCCGGGGAAGCGGTGGGGGACTCAGTTTTGGCGCCGCCGCAAAGTTGCGAGGCATGGGCGATTGCCTTGCCGACGCGGACGGCGAGATTGGGGTCGGAGAACAGGAACGGCTCTGCGGCGTGAAAGAGGTTTACCTGTTCGTATCCCGAACGGCCTTTGCCGCCCTTGTGAACAGTGGGCGGATCAACGTGGGAGGAGAGAAACAGGAGCGCCGAGAGAGGCGGATTGGTGGCGGTGGCGATTCCTTCAGGATGGCCGCTCCTGGCATTGATTTCAGTGACGTCCTTGAAGAGCGGCTCGACCGTGATGCTGTGAATATCGCTGAAAGGAATGACGACGTCTTCCTCGATAGGCTTGACATTCTTCCACTGCAGAATCCAGTGATATGCGAGGGTGCACTGGTTGGGGTCGGCGACGACGCCGGTGACTTCAGAACGCCAGTTGTCCGCGCCGCTCTTGCTGTCAGCAACGTTATTCCAGAGGAGGACGTAGGCAATCGAGCCGATGGCGTTGAGCTTGTCCTGAATAAATTTGGCTGTTTCGGCAAGGGAAGGATCTGTGGCAGACGCGGCAGCGCCGGGTTGATCGCCAGGCTTTGCGGCCGGCGCCTGAACAGCGGGCCCAACGCCCTGGGCCAGGATTGCCTTCAGCTCGGGTTCGGTGGCGCCGGCCTTCTTGAGGGCGACCAGAGCGTCTGCGGAGGTGTCGAAGCGAGCGCCGAGAACGTGAATCTTGTCGAGAATCACGCTCTCGGGCATATCGGCGCGTAGGAGCTTGAACACCTCATCGTTGGCGGACGCGGCCGGGACCGGTTGGGTCGAGGGCAGAGCGGGATTCTGCGCGGTGGCCGGGACACAAAACAGCATGACGGAACAGGCGGCATGTGCGAGCCACAGGATCTTCTTCACAGACGTTTCCTCGCTTTGAAACAAAACAGCTTATGCATCTCCGTATCGCGTAGAAGTATACCCCCTGGTGAGGAGAAGCCCTGAAGCGATCGGGCCGGGCGGGTGGCACAGGTGCCGGAGGAGCGAAGTGAGTTCTCCCACAAACGTTGGTGTGCCCCATCCATTTCACGGCTTCATCGTGAAATGGGTGGGAAACCTCGAACCCATCCCCGCGCGTCCTTCTATTCCCGATCCCCTGCCTTTTTGCAGATAATTGCCGTCCCCAGGCGCACAATCATTCCATAGTGTCTTTTTGAACCTGCGCTGGATAAGAAGGCCCCGGCATTCCAGCCGCAAAGTGAAAAATTCCGGAGGGAGCAGGGGGCTTCAGCCCCCTGAACGGGAGCGCTTGATCAGAGGGCTTTAGCCCCGGGTCTTACCCCTGTCCGGGCCCCAAAGGAACTTCAACAAAGGAGTTTTCAAACCGATGCAAGAACGTCCAAATCTTGCATTGCGATACGAAAACCCCAAAAAGCTCCCAAAAGTGCCCGTAACTCCATTGCTGTCTAGATTCTGCAAATAACTTCAGCAGAATGAGGATTTTACAGCGATACCCCCACTCTAAGTCTATAAACAATAGGATTTTACGTCCAAAATACCAGTGGGGGGGGGTATGGTACCGATAAAAGGTACTGCTCAGGCGCATCCCGGGCGCATCGAACCTCCGTAGGCTGTCGGCTGGGTGCGTAGTCGCCCACCCCGCCATCCAGGAATGCCGTAAACTCAATCAGGAGCTACACCCCTTTGAAATCTGGATTTGTCGCTATTCTGGGCCGGCCCAACGCCGGCAAAAGCACGCTGCTCAACGCCCTGACCGGCGAAAAGGTAGCCATTGTCTCCGCCAAGCCGCAGACCACCCGCAACCGCATCGCGGGCGTGGTGGAAGTCCCGGCGCGCAAGGGCGTGCATCCGGCCGCGCAGATCGTCTTCGTCGACACACCCGGCGTCCACAAGCCCGGTTCGCACCTGGACCGCCGCATGTTGCAGGAGGTCTACGAAGCCCTGGAAACCCGTGATGTGGTCCTGGTGCTGATGGATGCCACGCGCCGAGTGCAACTGGAAGAGGCCGCCGCGCCCACAGACAAACTTGATTCTGCGTCAGGGCACGACTTGAGTCGTGCCGCAAGTCAAGAAGAACCGTCCGGGGCTTTAGCCCCAGCGGAAAAGGCTGTCGCAACCCCAGCCTCCTCAAAAAAGCACGAGCGCACCAATTGGGCCAGCGAAGATGAATTCCTCTTCGGCCTCATCCGCAAGCTCGACTGCCCGGTCTTCCTGCTGCTCACCAAAATCGACCTCGTCCCCAAAGATCATCTCCTCCCGCTCATCGATACGCTCACCCGCCAGTTCAGCTTCGCCCAGATCATTCCGGTCAGCGCCCGCAAGCGCGACGGCCTCGATATCCTGACCCGCAAGATCGTTGAAGCTCTTCCTGTAGGCGAGCGCTATTACCCCAAGGACCAGTACACTGACCAGCCCCAGCGCTTCATGGTTGCCGAGCTGATTCGCGAGAGCATTCTGGTCGAGACCGGCGAGGAAGTTCCCTACGCCTCCGCCGTGGTCATCGAGCAGTTCGAGGAGCCGAAGCCTTTTATCCCGCGCAAAAAAGGCGCCGTCCCCGCCCGTCCGCCGCTCACCCGCATCGCCGCCGCCATCTATTGCGAACGCGACGGCCAGAAAGCCATCCTCATCGGCAAGGGCGGAGCCAAGCTCAAGGAGATCGGAACTGCAGCACGCCGCCAGATCGAGTCGCTGCTCGGAACCCGCGTCTATCTTGAGCTGCACGTCATCGTCGAACCCAACTGGCGCGAGTCCAAGGCTTTTGTCGAATCGCTGGACTGGCGCAACCAGTTGGAACGCCTCGCCGGCGACCAGATCACCAAAAAAGCCAACGAAGAAGACGATTCCGCATAGCCGCCTATAGCCAATTGCTGACAGCAATCTAAGACGGCGGCTACAGATTTGTCTTCGGGAGATCGCTATTCCAGGCGGATGCCGCCAAAACAGACAGATCTCCTCGGCCCCGGAACTGCAGTATGAAATATTTCAGTTCCGCACCTGCAGGCCTATTTACCCCTTTGCCTGCTGCATCTGCTCCGCAATCACGCGCTTCAAATCCGCGGGTGAATAGGTCGGCGACTTGATGAACTTCCCGTCCGGGCGCTTGTGAACCTTCAGAATCGGCTTCCAAGCGCCATGATGGGCGTTGGCGTCTTCCGGATGGACCAGCTCCACGCCTGCACTCCGCTCCAGAACAGCGTCGCACACGCTGCAATGTGGCCACGCCTTGCTCATGTTGCTGCGCTGTACTTCATCCCAGGCAGGCTGAGCTTTCACGCCGGCGGCGTTGAGCGCCCCATACGTCACAACCAGCTGGTCGATGCAGCCGTCCACGTATTCGGCAAAATCCGGTGTGCCCTTGGGGTCCAGCACCACGCCGATGTCGTCAATGACTGCGGTCTCCCCCTCTCCGTTCAATCCGGAAGGGTGCATCGTAACCGTGCAACCACAGCCCTTGACGAACTCCAGCGCTTCTTCAAACACCAGCCGCGCACGAAGCAGGCGCGTGTCCGCGTCAGGAAGCTCGGGAGATTCCTTGACGGGCTGGTTGAATTGCTTCATCAAGGTCACAATGTCTTCCTGCGGGCGATAGGGCTTATCGGTCATTCCATCCTCAATTCATTTCCATGCCGCAGATCCGACGCCGCCTGCTCGGCACACATGCAGCGTCATCCGCGCTGAAAGCGCGCCGTTGGCCGTCTGCCACCGCGCAGTTACAGCTCCTTGATCTTGATGCTCCGGAACTCGAGCTTCACGCCCGGATCGCCCTTCGGCTCGCCGCCCTGCAGCGTGATGTGGCCTGTGTGGTACTTGCCGAACCCCGGCATCCGGGCGAACTTCGTTGTCGAGACCAGCTTGTTCCAGTCATCGTCCCAAACCTGCGTCTCGATCACCTGGTGACCGTTCTGGAAGAACTGCACGTGGCCCTTGTTCGCGATGATCTCAAACGTGTTCCACTGCCCCGACGGATTCACCCACTCGAAGTCGTCTGAAATCAGGTCGAACAGATCCCCCGACCGCTCCTTCAGTTTGCGGCTGTCCGGGACCGTGCACGCCAGGTCCGCAATCTGCATCTCAAGGCCCGTGTTGAAGTCGTTCTTGTACTCCGGCGACTCGTGCACGAAGAACATCACGCCGCTGTCGATGCAAGGGTTCGCCATCCACTCCAGCTTCAGGTCGAAGTTGGTGTACTCGGCGTCCGTCACCAGGTCCGCAAAGTCCTCATGCGGGTCCAGGTTCGTCTTCTTCAGCTGCATCGTCCCATCCACAATTGACCAGTCTTTGCCCGTTCCCGTCTGCAGGTACGAGTGCCAACCCTTAAAGTCCTCCCCATCAAACAGCAGCTTCCAGCCGTCCTTCTGCTCCTCCGGCGTCAGCGTGTTGGGAGCGTGCGGCCGGTTCGGAGTCTGCGCCGCGCTTGGAGCCTGCGCCGCGCCCGTCGCCTGCGTCCCGGTTGTCGCCTGCGCCCCAGCCATCACGGCGCACAAAACGCACGCGCCAGCCGTCATCCATAGTCCCTTGTGGTTCATCCTGACCCTCCTGCACAAAATATCCCTGCGCAGCCACTGAAGCGGGCGCGAAGGCCTGCACAAATTGCTGCGCGGCGTTTCGCTCCCGTTTCCTCTCCCGCGGTTCAGACAAACTCTCCGGGGCTACGGCAAGGCACAGACATCCTACTCCAGCCCATCCCGTTGCGCGCAACTCCACGCAAGCCCGCCCTGCAAGCCCCTTCGCAACAGCCGTCTTTTCAGTCTCCCTAGCTCCGGGTCGGCGCAGGCTTGGCCAGCAGAACGCCCAAGGCACAGCTTGCCATGCGTGCCAGTTCCCCATCGGCGCGGCTGGTCAGAACGATCGGAACCTTGGCCCCCACCACCACTCCTGCCGCCAGCGCTCCAGCCAGGTATTGCAGTTCCTTGAATAGAATATTGCCGGCTTCCAGGTTGGGAACCATCAGCAGGTCCGGGTCTCCCGCCACCGGCGACTTGATCTTCTTGATCCTCGCCGCCTCGCTTGAAATCGCATTGTCGAAGGCCAGCGGCCCATCCACAATCGCTCCGGTAATCTGTCCGCGCTCCACCATCTTGCACAGCGCCGCGGCCTCCAGCGTCGACGGAATCGCCGGGTTCACTGACTCAACCGCCGACAGAATCGCCACCTTCGGATTTTCCACTTCCAGTGTGCGCATCATGTCGATCGCATTCTGCAGAATGTCGATCTTGGTCTCCAGATCCGGTTGAATATTGATCGCCGCATCCGTCACAAACAGACTCTTGTGATACGACGGCACATCCAGCGCGAACACGTGGCTGATCCGCCGTCCGGTCCTCATGCCCCCCTCGCGTGAAACCACGGCGCTCATCAGCTCATCGGTGTGCAAAGAGCCCTTCATCAGCATCTGCACTTCCATCTTCCGCGCCAGCTCCACGGCCTTCACCGCAGCCATCTTGCTCTCGGCCACGTCCACAATCTCAATCCCGCCCAGATCCAGTTCCAGGCTCGCCGCCAGGCTGCGAATCTTCGCCTCCGCGCCCACCAGCACCGGAACAATCAGCTTGTCCTTGAAAGCCTGCATCGCCCCGCCCAGCGAAACCTCGTCGCACGGCCACACAATCGCGGTCCGCACCGGCGGCTTCGACGTCGCGCGCGCAATCAGCCCGGTATAGTGCCGGTAAGGATTGTTCACAATCAGCTGCGGCACGGGCAGCGTGGACCAGCGCTGCTTCTTCGCGGGCGCCAGCAGTTCGGCCGTCCCGGAAAAAATGGACACTCCGGCGCCGTTGTTCGCCTCGCAGTCGAACGTCACCTTCTTCGTTGCGTCGTCCTTGGCCGTCGCCTTCACTTTCACCAGGATGCGGTCGCCTACATGGATGCGGTTATAAAAGTTGAGCGACACGTTGGTCAGCGTGCATCCCGGCCCCGGCGTATTCATGCTGAAAAGCCCTGAGATCAGCGAGGCGCACCACATGTTCGGCCCCATCGGCTGTGTGCCCCCGGCGCGATCGATCTGCTCATCGGCATTCAGCACCGCGTGAAATCCTGAAATCGAAGCAAACGCCATCGCGTCGTTCGCCGTCAGCACGTGCTCGGTCGCTGCCGTGTCCCCAATCGCAATATCGTCGTACGTCTTGCTCTCAATAAATCCCAGTTCCATGACAATCCCTTCCCGGCGCTAGCCGGCCCATGCTCAATTGCCGAATCCATCGGCGCTCCGGCCCATCTTCGGCCCACACTCCATCGTAGGACCCGCAACTCAACTTCGGCGTGATTGCAGTCACTCTGCCCGCAACCGGCAATCCGCCGGGTGCCCCAGGTCCGGGTTCCCCAGCGACAGGTTTTCGTCACTGGGGTGGAGATCTCGCTTCTGAGACCTGGGAATCCACTTCCCATTTCCGCGGGGTAAGTCCATCTCCCGCATCCCCATCTCCCAAAACAGATTTGCGATTCATCCCAATAAATGCACTAAACTCCAGGAGAGGATGACGCCCACTATGCACCTTGATCGCAGAGCCTTCCTGAACGCCTGCAGCCGCGCCGGTATTGCCTCACCGTTGCTGCCCGGAATTCTGTACACCCTCGCCGCGCAGGCGCAGGAGTCCAGCCCCGCCGCCAAACCCGCCGCTTCTCCCAAAATTACGCCGGAGATGCTCGACCAGGCCGCTCTTCTCGCCGGCGTGGGCCCCTTCACCCTGGAGCAGAAAAAGATGATGCTCGACGGGCTGAACCAGCAGCGCGGTTCCTACGACGCCATCCGCGCCCTCAAGCTGCCCAACTCCGTCGCACCGGCTTATATCTTCCATCCGCAACCCGCGCCGCAAGCTGCAGGTAAGCGAACCGCAGAGGAAACACACACCCCTGGCTGGAGTCCCGATCTGGCGGCAAGCGCTCCGGCGCGCATGGAAGACCTGGCCTTTGCCACGGTGAGCCAGTTGGCCAGCCTGTTGAGCGCGCGCAAAATCTCCTCGGTCCAGCTCACTCAGATGTATCTCGCCCGCCTCAAGCGCTACGACCCCAAACTCCACTTCGTCATCACCCTTACGGAAGATCGCGCCCTGGCCCAGGCCAAAGCTGCCGACGCCGAGATCGCAGCCGGAAAGTATCGCGGCCCGCTGCACGGCATTCCCTGGGGCGCCAAGGACCTGCTCGCCGTCAAAGGCTATCCGACCACTTGGGGCGCGGGCGGCTTTGAGCACCAGTCCTTTGACGAGGACGCAACCGTCGTCCAGCGCCTCGACGCCGCCGGAGCCGTACTCGTCGCCAAGTTCACCCTCGGCGCTCTGGCCATGGGCGACAAATGGTTTGGCGGCCGCACCCGCAACCCGTGGAATCCCCGCCAGGGCTCGAGCGGTTCTTCGGCCGGCTCCGCGAGCGCCGTCTCTGCGGGCTGCGTCGCCTTCGCCATTGGTTCGGAGACGCTGGGCTCCATCTCTTCGCCCTCCACCCGCTGCGGAACCACCGGCCTGCGTCCCACCTTCGGCTTTGTGCCCCGCACCGGAGCCATGGCCCTGAGCTGGACCATGGACAAGCTCGGCCCCATCTCCCGCTCCGCTGAGGATTGCGCGCTGATTCTCGACGCCATCCACGGCCCCGACGGCAAGGATGCCTCCGTGCATCCCGCGTCCTTCAATTGGCAGCCCGGCTTCGACTGGCGCACCTTGCGCGTCGGCTACCTGAAAAGCGAATTCGACCCGCCGCCGACGCTCAAGCTCCGTGAGCCCGCGGCCAATGAAACCGCCGAAGAAAAGACCCATCGCGAAAAGCGCAACGCCCAGATGAAGGTCTCCCGCGCCCGCCGCGATTACGATCGCCGTTACGAACTGGCCGCTCTGGACAAGCTGCGCTCCATGGGTGTGGAACTCATCCCGGTGGAACTGCCCAAGCTGCCTTACGATGCCATGACGCCGCTGTTGACCGCCGAGGCCGCCGCCGCCTTCGACAGCCTGACCATGACCGGCCGCGATTCGCTGCTCACCGAGCAAGGCGTCGAGGACTGGCCCAACGACTTCCGCGTTGCCCGCTTCTACCCGGCAGTCGAGTACATTCAGGCCAACCGCGCCCGGACTCTTGCCGTCCAGCAGGTTTCAGCGCTCTTTGAGCAGGTTGACATCATCGTCACACCATCGGCCGGCACACAGCTGGTGGCCACCAACCTCACCGGCCATCCCGCGCTCATCCTGCCCAATGGCCTGCGCGGCGACGACGCTCCCAAACCGCCCGTCATCGACGACGGCGACAACGACGACATCGGCGGTCCCGGCACGCCGGTCTCGCTCACCTTCCTCGCCGGCCACTATCAGGATGCAAAGCTGGCCGCCTTTGCCCGCGCCTATCAGCAGGCCACCACCTTCCACACCCTCCACCCCAAACTGGACTGAAGGGTGTGCCGCTCGCTGAAGTAAAGGCCGCCCGCCATGTACCATTTGTCCATGGCGCTGGTTGAGGTCAACTCGGTCTCAAAGAGCTATCCCCGCCGCGCAGGCCTGCGCACGGAACAGCAAACCGTCGTCGAAAATGTATCGCTGAAGATCGATGCGGGAGAAACGCTGGGCCTGGTTGGCGAATCCGGCTCGGGCAAAACCACGCTGGCGCGGATGATTCTGGGCCTGGTCGCGCCCAGCAGCGGCTCCGTGCGAGTGGATGGCGTGGATGTGGCGCAAGCCTCACCGGCAGAGTTGCACCGCCTGCGCCGCCAGATGCAGCCCGTCTTTCAGGACCCCTATGCAGCCCTCAATCCCCGCATGAACGTGCTGCAGATTGTCACCGAGCCCTGGCTGATACATGGTCGCGATATCGGCATTGCCAAGGGCCGCGTGGCTCTCCGCAACGCTGCTGTCGAGCTGCTGGGCGAGGTAGGAATGGACGAGTCGGCCCTCGCGCGCCACCCGCACGAGTTCTCCGGGGGACAGCGGCAGCGCATCAACATTGCCCGCGCGCTGGCGCTCAGGCCGAAGCTGTTGATTCTGGATGAGCCGGTCTCGGCCCTGGATGTAAGCGTGGGGGCGCAGATTGTGAACCTGCTCCGCCGCCTGCAGCGCGAGCACAAACTGACCTACCTGTTCATCTCCCACTCCATGCCGCTGGTGCGCTATTTGAGCACACGCATCGCGGTGATGGAGCATGGGCGGCTGGTAGAGACAGGCGAGGCCGTAGAACTCTGCGCCCATCCACAAGAGAAATATACGCAGCAACTGCTGGCAGCCACGCCGGAGTTGCCTGCCGGCGTGGCCTGAGCGATTCGCGAGAATACTTAACTTACTTCGGTTGTGCCGCTGTTCCAGGTGCTGCCGGTGTGGGCGCAGGCACTGGAGCGGACGGGGCTGCCGGAGCCGCAGGCTGCGCTGGTGTCGCCGACGCGGCCGGAACAGCAGGCGTAACAGGCATGATGACTGGCGGGTGATTAGGCGGCATAACTCCGGGCCGCGGCGTCATTCCATTGGGCATCGGGCGTCCGCCAGACATGCCGGGCATACCCGGATGATTCGCCGGCATAGGCATGTCGGTCACGTCCAACAGCTCCACGTCAAAGATCAGGTCGGCCATGGCCGGAATTCCCGGATGGTCTGCATCGGGACCCGGACGGCCCTTTGCGCCATAGGCCAGTTGCCAGGGGATCAGCAGGCGGCGCTTGCCGCCAACCTTCATGCCGGCAAAGCCCTGATCCCATCCTGGAATCAGGCGGCCAAATCCCTGCGGAAAGCTGAAAGGCTGCGGATCGCCCAGCGTGGGCTTGCCATCGGCGCCCAACACCGGCTTGCCGTCCTTGTCCAGGACAGGCTGCCGGTGATCGTAGGAGGAGTCGAACTTGCGCCCGCCTTCTGCCAGCCATCCGGTGTACTGCACCTTGTACATCTTGTTGGGCTCGGCTTCGGCACCGGTACCGATCTTGATGTCCTGATATTGCAAAGAGAAGAGTGTCTTCCGAATGCCCTTCACCGGAGGCAGTCCGAGGGGCACTTTGACGCTGGTCACCGTCGGCTTGGCGGCAGTGGCAGTGCTCGTAGCCGGCTTGGTGGTGCTGGTTGACGGTTTAGTAGCACCGGTAGCGGGCTTGGCGGTGGTTTGTGCACTTGCGGCGGCTGCGCTTGCAGCCAACAACAGAATCAGAAATTTGTATTTCATTGCGTGGTTAAACTCCAGCTGATTTCTACACGGGAGTGTATCAGGGTTGCCTGCACGGAATCACCCCGCAAGCAAACCCGCAAGCAATGCCGTTCTCGGCGCCAGGTGCTCCACCACAATCGATTCGTTCCGCGCGTGCGCGCCTTCGCCCACGGCGCCCATTCCGTCCAGCGTTGGAATGCCGAGCGCCGCGGTGAAATTGCCGTCGGATGCGCCGCCGGTGGAGGCTTCTTCCAGCACGAAACCCAGTTCCGCGGCCAGCTCCCTGGCATGGCGATAAAGCCGGACGGTCCCTCGCGAACGCTCCATCGGCGGCCGGTTGATGCCGCCCGTCACAGTCAGCGTACAGCCCTTGTCCGCAGGTTTCAGCCCGGCAAACTTCCGCTCGATGCGCCGTCCGTCTGCCTTGCGCGCAACCCTGACATCCACCTCGGCCCAGGCTTCGGCGGGGATTACATTACTCTTGGTCCCGCCTCCAGCTACGCCCACGCTCACCGTCAAGCCACGCTTCAGATCGGTCCAGTTGCTCACCGTCTCCACCACGCGGGCCAGCTCCCTGATCGCATTCGCTCCTTTTGCAAAGTCCACGCCCGCATGGGCCGCAACTCCCTTGACGTCGATTCTCCAATTACCGGTGCCTTTGCGTGCAGTCTTATAGGCCAGCCCCTGTGCAGCCTCCAGCACGTAGACCGCGGCACACTCGGCCGCCAGCCGTTCCGTGATGGGCCGCGAAACCGGGCTGCCCACTTCCTCTTCGCTCGTCAGCAGCAGCACGATCTCGCGTTCCAGCATGCCGGCCTCAGTCAGCATCTCGATGGCGGTGAAAGCCATGGCCACGCCGGCTTTCATGTCCAGCGTTCCCGGTCCCCACAAGCGGCCTTCCGCCATCCGGCAGGGCATGGCCTTGAGCGTACCGAGCGGCCAGACTGTATCCAGATGGCCTAGCAGCAGAATGCGCCTCGCGCCTCGATCCTCACCTTTGCCACCCCTCGGCGGCTTTGGCCCAAAGCGGGCTTCGAGGACATTGCCGAATCCGCGCTGGCGGTGCAGTTTCACACGTCCGCCCAAAGCCACTGCGTGCGCCGCAGCCAACACAACACAGGCATCCACAGCGGATTTGTTTTCTGAGGGCGACTCCGCCCGTACCAGTTGCTCAATCAGGCTCAACAGCGCACGCTCCTTGCGCCGGGCCCCGGCCAACAGTGCACGCATCGGAACCGGAAGATCGGGAACAGCAGTCATATTTGTTCCTTTCCAGTGGGCATTGCAACAGCACATTGCAGAGACCCCCTGATTCTACGATAGTTAAGATACCTGTTCGCGCCTGATTTCTACCAGAAAGGTGGCCTGGCCAGCGCAGAGTGTGGCTAAAATGCCACAAGACGGATATCGCCCTACCCGTCTAATCTAACCCTGCAACTGGTTTATTCAGTTGGAGTAGGTTTATTGGTTCATACCGCGCACCTGGAACAAACCATTTACGCGCCCATCGAATTCACGGGCGTCGGGCTACACTCCGGTGCGCCAGTCACCATGCGCCTCATGCCCGCTCCCGCCGGATCGGGCATCGTCTTCCGCCGCACTGACCTCGATAATTTTGAGATTCCCGCTACGGGCCGCAACGTGGCCAAGGTCAGCTACGCCACCAGCCTCATGCGACAGGGCGTGCTGATCTCCACCACCGAGCACCTGCTTTCCGCGCTCATCGGCATGGGCGTGGACAACGTGATCGTCGAATTGGACAACCTTGAGCTGCCCATTCTGGACGGCAGCGCTCTGCCCTACGTCGAGGCCTTCCTCAACACCGGCATCCGCACCCAGCGCCGCCGCCGCGAGACCATCCGCGTACTGCGCCCTGTTGAAGTGCGCGAGGGCAACAAGTTCATTGGCGTCTATCCCGGCTCCGGCTACAGCATCCAGTACGCAATCGACTTTCCTGCGCCCATCGGCCGCCAGACATCCAGCATCGACCTGGCCGCAGAAACCTATGGGACGTTCATTGCGCCGGCCCGCACCTTTGGCTACAAGGCCGACGAACAGCGCCTGCGCGACATGGGCCTCATTCGCGGTGCCAGTCCGGATTGCACTATCGTTTTGGGTCCCAAAGGACCGGAGAACGGGCCGCTGCGGTTCGCCGACGAGTATGTGCGCCACAAAGTGCTCGATCTCATCGGCGATCTGGCACTGGCCGGAAGGCGCATCGAGGGCCACGTGGTGGCCGAACGAGCCGGTCATGCCATGCACACCGCCTTGGTTTCCCGCTTGATCAAAGACCGCTCGGCATGGGAACTGGCACACGTGCCGGTAGAAGCGGAGCCAACGGAAGATGCGGTCCTGGCAACCCTGCCTGGCGACCCCCTCCACCCCACGGCGCTGGTGGGCGCATAAGCCCCAGTTTCCGTCCCAGACCTTTAGATCCTTTCTGACTCAATCAAGCACGCATCGACGCCATCCAGCAGTGCGTTCCAAAATGCACCATACTCTGGTACAAAAGTACCATTGACTGTCCAATTGAACTACTTTAGGTTACTTCCGTGTGCAAATTATGAGTACTGTCGCCAGTAGTACGAGCGCCGTGGGCCAACTGGAGCTGCATAAAATTTCGAACGGCAGGAATTTCCTGGTTCTGGAGGGCTGATGATCTTCTTTCTGCTCCCAATCGCCGCAACTACCATTTACTTAGGCGGTTGGAGAGCTGGCGTCCGCCGCCGGAATGTACAGTCGTGGGATTCGCTTCTGGCCCGGCTGCAGCCAGACTTGAGCGCACGCGCATTGAGCGATCGCTCCCTCTGGAAAGAAGGGCTCTGTGCCACTCCCGAAGATGTCTGGCAGCGCCTGGAAGGTCCCAGGGGCCTGTGCGCGATATACAAAAACGCAGGCGTGATGCTGGAGATGGCCGACTACGCAGCCTGTAACAGTAGCTCGGTTGACCGTAAGCTTCTTACCGCCCTGGTCAGTGACGCCATGCATATCCGTGTTTACGTCCTGATCGCTCTTGGACAGTATGCGTTCAGCCAGGTCAATGAAAGCATTTGTGTGAGTGCGTTCCGAGCCGCGACGATTTACGTGGAGATGGCTGCACGGACGACCCAACTGCTGCAGGATCAAGCAGCCGCTATCGTCCCCGATTTCGTCGCAGCCATGTAATTCAGGACCTGTTATTCCAATTCCATCTCCCCAAAACGGCCATCATCAAGAACGGAAGGTCCCGCTGTAAGGCCGTACTGTTCCCGGCACACTCTATAGCCCGCCCGGATCGCAGAACATGACCAGTTTGGTTCGTGCGCCGGGACGCCAGTCCCGGAATTTCCCGCCCGCCCGTAGGCAGAGTAATCAAGATAGTCCTCATGCATTTTCGCGCTGTGAGGAAGTACCAGTGGATTAAACTGTGGGTTAGCTTAACTAAATCTCCACTAGGCTTCACTCACGAAGAGACTACGAGGATTGGCTTCATGGGCTCTGATTCATCGCTCATTTTACGAATTCCCTTGATTCTGCTTGCCGCAGCCAACCTGGCGATTTTGGGCCAGCGTCTGGTGCCCTGGCACGATGTGCTCAATCTGCCGGTGAACGGGACCACAGGCATCGATCCGGCTGTCGTCCTGGTGGGCTATATCGGACTTGCCTATTGGATACCTGGCAGTCGCGACAAAGGCTATCTCAAAGCCCTGTCAACGGCAACCATGGTGGGCCTGTTGGCCGGCCTTGTTCTTGTTGCGCAAGTCATACTGGGAGCTCGCCCTGCAGCAGACCAGGCAAGCTATACCCAGATGGGCCTGTTGGTCGCGGCCGGCATTCTCGTGGGCATTGCCGGTTTGCTCGGCTCACGGATCACAAACAATCCCGGCACCGGCATTGTCTCAGGGGTATGGTGCGCCATGACCAGCTGTCTAATGGCCTGCACTGCAGTTTTGCTGAAGATCAATGTCGCCGCCCCCCCGCCCCTGACGCAGGATCCGTGGAAACAGTACCAGGGTCTCGCCATAGGGAACCAAGCCACACAGGTGCTGGTCCACTCGCTGCTGACCGCCACGGGCTTTCTCCTGATCGGTCCGCTGATAGGCGGCGCAGTGGGGCTCATGTTTGCCCTCTTTGGCCAGAATCAGGAAAGCTGATCATCCTGGGAGCCGGTCCCAATCTCAGCGAAACAAAATACGCATGGGATCGGCGGCCGCATAGCTTTTGCCTTCATCGGCCAGCACCCCGGTCTCGCGGTTGCGCGCAAACACGCTGAGCTGGTTCGAATCCTGATTGGCCACCAGCATCCAGCGCTCCGTCGGGTCCAGCACAAAGTTGCGCGGTGTCTTTCCGCCGCAGTTCGAGCGGCCCATCGGCGTCAGGCTTCCGGTTCCTGCGTCAGCCTTGAAGGCATAGATGAAATTGTTGTCGCGATTGGCGAAGTAGACGTATCGGCCATCCCGCGAGATCACCGTGTCGCAGGCGCGCGTGGGTCCGTGATAGCCCTGCGGCAGCAGGTCGATGCTTTCCGTCTGCGTCAGGCTTCCGTCCGCCTTGTGCCACTCCAGCACGTACACCGTTGAAGCCAGCTCGTTGATGCAGTAGGCGGTGTGGCCGTTGGGATGGAAATGCAGCGTGCGCGGGCCTGCGCCCGGCCGCGATGCAAAGCTGCCCGCCGGAGTCAGTTCGGCCGTGGCCGTGTTCAACCTGTAGATGTGAATGCAGTCGCCGCCCAGGTCGTTGATATAGACAAAGCGGTTGTCGGGCGAGAACGAGCAAAAGTGGGGATGGGAGCTCTGCTGGCGTTCCGCGTTCGGCCCATGCTGGGTGTAGTGTTCGCTCCAGACCACCGGACTCAGCCGGCCCGCGTCAACCAGAAAACTGGCCGCACTGCCGCCCGCATAGTTGGCGGCGACCAGCACCTTGCCGGTCTGATCCAGGGCTACGTGGCAGGTGCCCGGGCCTGAAGAGTGGCGGACGGATACTGGATGCAGCACTCCGCTTTCCACGCGAAAGCTGGCTACTTCCCCGGTCGGTTGGCCGTCGAAAAATTCCATCTCCGAGGCGGAATAGATATATTCGCGGTCCTCGGAATAGGTGAGCCAGGCCAGCTTTTCCATTTTGGCCGCAACGCCGGCCGCGGTCAGCTCCCCGCTGGCCGGATTCCAGTCGAAAGCCAGAATGCCCTCCGGCGTACCTGAAGCGACAAACACACGCTGACGGCTGGCTGCGGCAACAACGGGCGCGGAAGCGATGACGAGCGTGGCGGCCGAGGTGGTCTTCAAAAAATCGCGGCGAGATAGTTTTTTCATGGCAGCAGAAATTGTCGCCGATCAGGCTGAATGTGCGCCAGCCCGGCGTTTGCGGCTGCATGTTTGCTGTGGCTCAGGCAGGACCGCAATCACAGACAGCATCCGTAGAGTCTTTTACTCTGGAGCCAGAGAGACTGACAGTCGAGGGAACACACTTGTCGCATTTCATCAGCTTTGTCCGCATTCCAGCACTGGCCATCCGCCAGTATGTGCGGCCACTCGCGCCGCTGGGTGTTCTCGAAGAAGACCGCCTGCGCATGCGCGTCCTTCCCAATGACATCGACATCAACCTGCACATGAACAACGCGCGCTATCTCAACATCATGGATTACGCACGAATGCATCTGCTGGCGCGCACCCGGCTGCTCAACCATATTCTCCACTCCCGCTGGAGACCGCTGGTGGGCGCGGTCTGGATTACCTATCGCCGCTCTCTGCCGCTGTTTTCAGCCTTCGAAATCACATCTCGGATGGTCTGCTGGGACAAGAAGTGGTTCTATCTCGAACAGTCATTCACAGGGAGCCACGGCCTGGCTGCAGTCGGCTGGGTCAAGGGCGTGCTGCGCGATACCCAGGGCACCGTCGATCCGCAACAGGTAATCGAAGGCGTGGCGCCCGGCACGGTCAGCCCGCCCATGCCGGAAGCCATTGCCACGTGGAACGATCTGACCCGGGAAAAGCTGCTGGCGGGCGATGCCTGACTCCGCACGCCTGCGTGAACCTGAGACCCTGCTCATTGCTGCAGGGTGAAAATGACATTCACCGTGGTCTCTACTTCAACGGGCTGGCCGTTGAGCAGATAAGGCCGATAGCGCCAGGTCTTTACGGCATCCAAAGCAGCCTGCTGCATCATCGCCGGCCCACTCGCCACATGCAGATTCTCGATGGTTCCGGTCCGGGAGATGGTGGCTTGCAGAACCACAGTACCTTGCGTGCCTGAAGCTTTGGCGATGGGCGGATAGGGCGGAATGGTCTTCAGGATCAACATGCCAGCCATGACCCCGGATGTGACATGCACCGGGCCCTTGATTTCCGTACGCACGACAGGAAGCACGGTCTTGCCGCGCAATGGGTTGTATCCAGTTCCGGCGCCGTCGGAATCATTTTCCAGGCTCGCTATGTCAACGTCCGGCAGCGCTTCAGGATGGTCGACCATGGTGATGATGCGGGGAATCACGGAGGGCGCCTGAATGCGGCCGTCGATCATCTCCTGACGTACCTGAACGGCACGCTCGGGGCGGGCTTGCGGCTTTGGTTGAGGTGTGGGCGGCGCCGGCGCTTCCATTAGAAAAAGAAGTGCCTGGCGCATCAGCGCTTGCGGGTAAATGAGTGGAATCAGGATCAATGCCAGCAGGATGGATCCATTGAAGGCGAAGGACGCAATCATCCATCCCCGGCTGCGTGTGCGGATTCTGCCTGTGGATTCAAACGTGGAGTCTTCAAACATGGCCTGCCTCCCTGAAACGCCATTCAGCCGCGCCGGCAGGGAGTTTGAAGTTCCAGGTTGCCTTCCGCAGACGCAAGCGGGCTCTCCGCTCTGCGCGCGTTCAGGCGCGGGGAGCGGGGTTCAAGGCACTCGACCCCAGCGACGAAAACCTGTTGCCGGGGATCCCGGTAATCTGTTCATCCCCATCGGAACCACTGTGTTCCTATAGACACCGCGCAACGAGGAACTGTTCCCAGAAAAGACTTGCTCCGCAGCAAACCGTGTGCTTCGTACGGTACACTCCAGAAGATTCACTACAATCCGCGCTGGAGTTGGTATGAAGCTGTTTTTTGTAATGTGTCTGGCAGTCGCTGCAACCCAACTCTCAATTGCCTCCGCGCAGGATGCTGTTCCTCATGCAGTTCCCGACTCTGAGGCAACACTCATTTACATCCACTCGGCGTGGAATACCCTTACGCGTTCAATGAACGACTGCAACACGCTCACAGATACCAAAGTCAACACCACTCCAGTGCTGTACCTGCCTGCAGAGATGCCCGTGCCGCCCGAGGTGGCCGCGGTCGGGCAGAAATGCCATGTGCGCATCGCTGGCTTGCCCCGCCGCATTGAAAAGCTGGGCGACGTTCGCCCCGAAGAGTTGCCTGCGACTGGCCTGCTCTATCTGCCTAATCCCTACGTGGTTCCCGGCGGACGCTTCAATGAAATG